>Ga0164243_10004411_pt1 | contig 22079 bp, 15 predicted proteins | sample OricompcompostOP_FD_108781 | JGI IMG/M metagenome (GOLD analysis project Ga0164243, IMG submission 108781) | Organic Plus compost microbial communities from Emeryville, California, USA - Original compost - Organic plus compost (OP) | ecosystem: Engineered > Solid waste > Mixed feedstock >...
CGCCCTTGGCGACCGACTGGAAGCGCCGGCCGTCGTATTCGCCGACCATGTCGATCCACATCTCGTCGATCGGGTCGGTGAGCAGCAGTACCTCGATGCCTTTGTCCCGGAACGCTTCCAGATGCGGAGCGCTCTCCACGGTGGCCCGGGATTCGCCGACGGCGTAGAAGATCTCCTTCTGGTCGTCGCCCATCCGGGTGACGTAGTCGCGCAGGGTGGTCAGCTTGTCCGGGTCGGCCGTGGAGGCGAACGAGCAGATCTCCAGGATGGCGTCGCGGTCCTCACCGATCGCGAGCAGCCCTTCCTTGACCGCGGTGCCGTAAACCCGCCAGAAAGTGGCGTACCGCTCGTCGCCGGCGTCGAGCATCTCCTTGACCTGGCCGAGAACCTTCTTGGCCAGGCGGCGGCGCATGAGCTGGATGTGCCGGTCGCGTTGCAGCAGCTCGCGGGAGACGTTGAGGGAGAGGTCCTGGGCGTCCACGACGCCGCGGACGAAGCGCAGGTACGGGGGAAGCAGGTCCGGGCAGCGGTCGAGGACGAGGACCCGTTTGACGTAGAGCTGCACGCCGTGGCGGCCGTCGCGGTGGAACAGGTCGTAGGGGGCCCGTTCGGGGATGAACAGCAGCGCGTCGTACTCGAAGGTGCCCTCGGCCCGGGTGTGGATGGTGGCCAGCGGCGCCGTCCAGTCGTGGCTGAGGTGCTTGTACAGCTCCGCGTACTCCTCCTCGGTCACCTCCTCACGCGGCCGGGACCACAGGGCCCGCATCGAGTTGAGGGTCTCGTCGACGTCGTCGCCGGTGCGCATCCGCACGGGCCAGGCCACGAAGTCGGAGTACCGGCGGACCAGCTCGCGGATCTTCCACGCGGCGGTGTAGTCGTGCAGGCCGTCCTCTTCGTCGACCGGCTTGAGCGCCAGCGTCACCGCCGTGCCCTGCGGCAGCCCCTCGACGGTCTCGATCGTGTAGGTGCCGTCACCGGTGGACTCCCACCGCACGCCGGCCGCCTCGCCCGCCTTGCGGGTCACCAGAGTCACCCGGTCGGCGACCATGAACGAGGAGTAGAACCCGACGCCGAACTGGCCGATCAGCTCCACCCGCTGGCTCGCGTCGCCGGCCTCCCGCAGTTTGCGCACCAGCTCCGCCGTCCCCGACCGCGCGATCGTGCCGATCAGCCCCACGACCTCGTCCCGGGACATGCCGATCCCGTTGTCCCGCACGGTCAGCGTGCGGGCCCGCGGGTCGGCCTCGATCCGCACGTGCAGGTCGGACGTGTCGACGTCCAGCTCCTTGTCCTGGAACGCCGCCAGCCGCAGCTTGTCCAGCGCGTCGGCCGCGTTCGACACCAGCTCCCGCAGGAACACGTCCTTGTCGGAGTAGATCGAGTGCACCATCAGGTGCAGGAGCTGGCGGGCCTCGGCCTGGAACTCGTACCGCTCCGGCTCGCTCGTCATGTCGCCTCCTTCAACTCTCTCGGAGCCCGATCGCTGCCCAGGATGACACGCGTTCGCCGGCACGGCGAAAGAGGACCGGAGTGCGGGCCCTGGTGGTGGGCTCGCGGTGGCACGGGTCTCGGCGTCGCCGGGGTCGCGCACGCCACGTCGGCGGGTGGACGAGTCCAAGACCACCATCCTGGGGGCCCGCGTCACGGTGGCGGCCGACCGGTGGCCGGCCGTACCTTCTGTCTCGTGGAAATCGTCGTCGACGACCTGTCGGGGCCGGAGATCGCCCGGTTCCTCGAAGAGCACGTGCGGGAGATGCGGACCATCACGCCGCTGGAGAGCAAGCACGCCCTCGACCTCGACGGCCTGCGCCGGCCGGAGGTGACGTTCTGGACGGTGCGCGACGGCGCGGCGGTCGTCGGTTGCGGTGCGATCAAGGCGCTCGACGCCGCGCACGCCGAACTCAAATCCATGCGTACGGCCACCGACCGCAAGCGCTCCGGTGTGGCCTCGGCGCTGCTCGCCCACATCCTCGCCGAGGCGACCCGGATGGGGTACGCGCGGATCAGCCTGGAGACCGGCGCGGCGCCGTTCTTCCTCCCGGCCCGGCGGCTCTACGAGAAGTTCGGCTTCACCTACTGCGACCCGTTCGCCGACTACCGCCCGGACCCCAACAGCGTCTTCATGACCCGCACGCTCTAACCGAGGTCGCCGTACTGCCGCAGCAGGGTGTTCAGCTTGCGCAGCTTGTCGATGGTGCCGGCGGGCGGCGCCGGCCCGCCGATCTGGACGCGTACGTTCCAGCTGGTCGACGGCGCCGAGATGCGGCCCGTCCAGCCGGCCGGGCGGTCACGGCGACGCCCGCCGCGACCGCCCGCCCGACCGTGGGCCCCCTTCGTCAGCCGCGCCACCACTTCTGGTTGGCGCCGCCCGTGCACTCCCACATGTGCAGCCGCGCACCGTCGGCGCTGTTCCAGTCCTTGACGTCGACGCACTTGTTCGCCTGTGGGTTGACCAGGTCGCCCGCGGCGGTCAGGACGAACTGCTGGGCCGGGTTGCCGCTGCAGCGCGCCAGTTGCACGACGGCGCCGTTGGCCGTGGAGCCCCAGGCGACGTCCATGCACAGGCCGAACGCGCGCACGGTCCCGTCGCCCGGGAACGTCCAGTTCTGCGCCGACGTGCCGTTGCAGGTCCAGAGGTGCAGGTACTGGCCGTCCACGCCGTTGCTCCCTGGCACGTCGACGCACTTGCCGGCGTACCCGACGAGGCGGCTGGTGCTGCCGCCGCCGGTGGTGGTCAGCGAGAGCCCGTACGCGCCGAGGATCTCGTTGACCGGCTGGTAGACCGTGGTGCCGCCGGTGGAGCAGTTCCCGCCGGCACCGGAGGTGACACCCTGGGCCTGGTTGCCGGAGACGAACGCGCCGCCCGAGTCGCCGCCCTGCGCGCAGGCGGTGCTGGACACCAGGCCGTACACATAGGAGCCGGAGTAGTTGACCGTGACGTTCTTGGCGGTGATGGTGCCGCAGCGCCAGCCGGTGGTCCGGCCGGACCGGCAGACCGAGCTGCCCACGGCGGCCTCCTGCGATCCGGCGACGCTGGTCGTGCCGCCGTTCCAGGTGTTCACCACCGGCCGGGGCACCCAGTTGGCGTTGACCTGCACCCAGGCGTAGTCGTTGCCCGGGAACGAGGACCCGCGGAACGTGCCCTGCGCGACGCCGCTCGCGCTGGTGGTGCTCCCCACGCCGCCGCAGTGCCCGGCGGTCACGAAGCCGCCGGCGACGGCGAACCCGACCGAGCAGAGGACGCGGTTGTCGATGACGTACTCGTCGCCGCCGCGGACGTCGTACACGGGGCGGTAGGGCTGCGCGGAGGCGACGGAGCGGACGGCGGCGCCGGCCAGGCCGGCGGCGCGGGCGAACCGGGCCCCTTCCTCCACCGTGGACGCCCGCACCACGACGCTGTTGGTGGCGGGATCGACATACCAGGCGTGGACCGCGGGGGTGGCGGCGGCGGCCCGGCGGTCGAGGCCGGCCTTGACGCGGTCCAGCTCCGCCAGCGCGCGGCGGACCGGTTGGGGCCTGGCGCCGGCCGCGCGGACCCGGGCCGCCTGCGCCTCGTCGGTGACGCCGACGACGAGTGCGCCGCCGTCGCGGTCCAGCCAGGCCCCGCCGAACGCGGCACCCAGCTCGGTGCGCAGGCGCCGCTCCACGAGGGGTGCGGCCGCTTCGACGACGAGCCGGTCCGCTACCTGCGCGTCGGTGAGGCCGAGGTCGCGGCGCATGGCGGCGAGCTGTCCCGGCGGCAGTCCGGGCGGCCGGGCGGCGAGCGCGTGCGGGGCCGGATCGGGTACGGCGGCGGCGCCGGCCGGCGTGCCGACGAGGGTGGCGGCGCCGAGACCGGCGGTGGCGAGCAGCGCGAAGATCGTGCGGACCATGACTCCTCCCGAGCCTGAGAGCGCTTTCTGGGAGGAATCTTTACTGTTCGATAAACACCTGTCAATGCATCGATGGATCGCCCCGTGGCGCGAACGGCGGGATGGCCACGCCCAGCGGGACTTTATCCCCGGCTACTGGGGGGCGGAGCTTTACGCCGGTTTTCATGTTTTCGGCCTGAATCTCCAGTTGAATCCGATCCGGCCGGTTGTCGCGAGGTGAGAGAAGGGCAGATCGATGGGTGCTTGGGCTACGGCGGTCGGGCGGGTAACGGCCGTCGTCGGTGGGGCGGTCACGGCGGGAGCCGTGGCCGGCGGCGCGGTGGCGCTCTCGTCCTTCCTGCTCGCCCCGTCGCTGGCGGACGAGCCGCGCGCATCGCATCCGCTCGGCGTCGTGGTCGTGGAGGCCGCGCCGCCCACCGAACTCAGCATCCCGTCGATCGATGTGCTGTCGCCGCTGGTCGGTCTGGGCCGCAAGGCCGACGGCACCGTCGAGGTGCCCGAGGACGCCCAGCAGGCCGGCTGGTACGCCGACGGCGCGCGGCCCGGCCAGGTGGGCGGGGCGCCGGCCGTGATCGCCGGGCTCGCCGACTCGGCCGACGGGCCCGCGGTCTTCCATCGGCTGCACGAGCTGGAGGTCGGCAGCAAGATCAAGGTGCGCGGGACCGACGACGTGGTCCGCACGTTCACGGTCTACCGGATGGCCGACTACGAGTCCGGCGAGTTCCCGGCGGACGAGGTCTACGCGCCGACCGAGGGTGCCGAACTGCGCCTTATCACCAACTCCGAGGACTCCGACGACGGCGCCGACACCCTCGTCGCCTTCGCGGCGTTGGTGTAGACCTCTACTCGAAGCGCGCGGGGTCGCCCGTGCCGCGGCGGAGGATCACCGGCTCGTCGTCGGAGAGGTCGACCACCGTCGTCGGCACGGTGCCGCAGTCGCCGGCGTCGACGACCGCGTCCACGGCGTGGTCGAGCCGTTCCTTGATCTCCCAGCCCTGGGTCATCGGGTCCTCGTCGCCGGGGAGCAGGAGCGAGCTGGAGACCAGCGGCTCGCCCAGCTCCGCGACGAGGGCCTGGGCCACCGGATGGTCGGGGATGCGGACGCCGACGGTGCGCTTGCGCGGATGCTGCAGCCGGCGCGGCACCTCGCGCGTCGCCGGCAGGATGAACGTGTAGCCGCCGGGTGTCGCCGCCTTCACGGCCCGGAACCGCGCGTTGTTGACCTGGACGAACTGGCCGAGCTGGCTGAAGTCGCGGCACACCAGCGTGAAATGATGGCCGCTGTCGAGGTGGCGGATGCGCCGGATCCGCTCGACCCCCTCGACGTTGCCCAGCCGGCAGCCGAAGGCGAACAGCGAGTCCGTCGGATAGACGATCAGGCCGTCCCGGCGCAGCAGCTCGACCACCTGCCCGATGGTCCGCGCGGCGGGGTTCTCCGGGTGCACGTCGACATACCTGGCCATGGCGGCAGCCTATGCCAGCCCCGGTGGGCACGCCGCGCTGCCGTGTGCCCTGGCCGGAGGCGCGGAGCCCCCGGCCAGGGCGGGCCGATGTCAGGCCGCGGTGCAGGTGAGGGTCGGGGGTGCGAGGGTGCCACTGCTCGAGCCGAGGAGGCCGAACGTGGCGGTGCCGCCGGCCGGCAGGCTGCCGTTCCAGTTGGCGTTGCGTACCGTCGCGGTCGTCCCGGTGGTCGTGAGGCTGCCGTTCCAGACCTGGGCGACGGACTGTCCGCTCGGGAAGGCGAGGGTGACCGTCCAGCCGCTGATGGCGGACGCTCCGGCGGTCACGCGGACGTCGGCCTGGAAGCCGCCCTGCCACTGGCCGACCACCGTGAACGCGGCGCTGCACGCACCGGTCGCCGGCGGCGTCGTGGGCGGGGTCGTCGGCGGCGTGGTCGGCGGGGTCGTGGGCGGCGTGGTCGGCGGGGTGGTCGGCCCGCTGCCGCCGAAATTGACGTCGCTGCAGAAGTAGTACGACTGGTCCAGGTGGCTCGCCTGCCAGATCGTGTAGACGATCGCCCGGCCCGTCCGGCCGGACACCGAAACCGGGATGTCGATCTGCACGCCCGCCGTCGCCGGATCCCACTGGGACGCCGGTGTGTTGCCGATCTGGCTCACGAGCTGAAGGTCGGCCCAGCGCAGCGGTTGCGTCAGGGGATCGTAGCCGGGCCGTGTCACGTACACCCGTATGTAGTCGGCCCCGTGGCTCGCCTGGTCATTGAGGCGGACCGTGAAGCTGTTGCCGACCGACGTGGCGCGCCAGTTGCCGACCGTGTCCATCGCGTTGTAGCGACCGCCCTCGGTACGGCCGCCGCTGCACAGCTGGCCGTCCGGGATCGCGGCCTGGTGGTTGCCGGCCACGCCCTCGCGGAACAGCCCGTTCCAGTTCCACATGGCGTTGGGGTTGGCCTGCCACGCCTGCCAGCACATCGGATCCTCGGTGGCCATCACCGGGTCCTGGAACCGCGAGCCCCAGCGTTCCCAGCAGCCGTAGTTGCGGGACGCGGGGCTCACGACGCTGCCGTGCGCCGAGGCGGGTGCGGCGGGCAGGAGCACGAGGGCGGCGAGCGCGACGAGCGCCGCCATCAGGAGTCGGGACAATCGCATGAGAGAACTCCAGGAGTCGAGGACGGAAGCTGCCCCTCGCTTCCGCGTCGTCGAACACTGGCTCCCGCGTGTCCGCGCACAGACTGCCATCCGGCAGCATCGAAGTCAATCGAATTAGGTCTTTTCCGGACCGGTCGTACGGGTTAGGGTACGCGCAGCGATCGAAACGTTCCGATCCTTAGGCGACACGCGCACGCGGCGGTCGGCACCGGCCGGTGGGGCCCGATGGCAAGGGACCCGGCGACACGACCCGGCCCGGCACCCGACCGTCCGTGCGGCACCGCTCGTCGGCCGCGTGGCACCAGCCGGCGAACGCCGGTCACCCCCGACCGGTCGTCCGGCCGCGGGTGACTCCTGTCCGCTCGACAAGGAGGCGCTTCGCAACGATGAGAAGGTTCGCCATCCCCACCGTCCTGCTGCTGGCGCTCGCCGGCGGCGCTCTGTCCGCGACGCCGGCCGCGGCGGCACCCGGGGCGGCCACGCCGCCGCCCGACAGCGACTTCCAGAAGGTGACGCTCAACGACTTCCCCGGTGAGCCGATGAGCCTCGCCGTGCTGCCGGACAACCGCGTGCTGCACACGGCCCGCACCGGCGAGGTGCGCATCCACGACCCGCGCACCGGGCTCAACGTGCTCGCCGCGGACGTCCCCGTCTACGAGCACGACGAGGAGGGTCTGCAGGGCATCGCGATCGACCCGGACTTCGCCCGCAACAAGTGGGTCTACCTCTACTACTCGCCGCCGCTGGACACCCCGGTCGACGACCCCGCGACGCCGGACGTGAACGAGGGCGACGCGCCGTTCACGGGTACGGAGGCCGACTGGGCTCCGTTCCGCGGTCACCTCCAGCTGTCCCGCTTCAAGCTGGCCGGCAACACGCTCCGGCTCGACACGGAGCAGAAGATCATCCAGGTGCCGACGGACCGGGGCATCTGCTGCCACGTCGGCGGCCAGATCGACTTCGACGCCAAGGGCAACCTCTACCTGTCCACCGGCGACGACACCAACCCGTTCGAGTCCGACGGCTACGCGCCGATCGACGAGCGGCCCGGCCGGCACCCGGCGTTCGACGCGCAGCGCACCTCCGGCAACACCAACGACCTGCGCGGCAAGCTGCTGCGGATCCGGGTCGGGCCGCACGGCGGCTACACGATCCCGAAGGGCAACCTCTTCGCGCCGGGCACACCGAAGACCCGGCCCGAAATCTACGCGATGGGGCTGCGCAACCCGTTCCGGTTCGCCGTCGACCGGACGGCCGGCGTCGTCTACCTGGCCGACTACTCGCCCGACGCCGGTGAGCCCGACCCCGCGCGCGGCCCGGACGGGCACGGCCGGTGGATGCGGATCGACCGGCCCGCGAACTACGGCTGGCCGTACTGCGTCACGCCGGATCTGCCCTATGTGGACTACGATTTCGCCACCGGTACGTCCGGCGCACCGTTCGACTGCCGGCGTCCGGTGAACGAGTCGCCGCACAACACGGGACTCACCCGGCTCCCTCCGGTCGCCGAGCCGGAGATCGCCTACGGGTACGGCGCGTCGCCCGAGTTCCCCGAACTGGGCACCGGCGGCATCGGTCCGATGGCGGGTCCCGCCTACGACTACGACCCGCGCGGCCGGTCGCGGGTCCGGTGGCCGGCGTACTACGAGGGCAGGCCGCTCTTCTACGAGTGGAGCCGGGACTACGTCAAGGAACTGGTGCTCGGCCGCCGCGGCGACGTCCGCGACATCCGGCCCGTCCTGCCGTCGTTCGTCTTCGACAACCCGATGGACATGGAGTTCGGCCCGGACGGCGCGCTCTACGTGCTGGAGTACGGCGACGGCTTCTTCTCCGAGAACCCGGACGCGCAGCTGGCCCGGATCGACTACGTGCGCGGCAACCGCACACCCGTGCCGCGGATCGCCGCCGACCCGCTGGCCGGCGTCGCGCCGCTGACGGTGCGGTTCTCCAGCGCCGGCACCGTCGACCCGGACGGCGACCGCCTGCGGTACGCCTGGGACTTCGACGCCGACGGCCGGGTGGACTCCACCGATCCGAACCCGACCTGGACGTACGAGGAGAACGGCGCCTACCGCCCGACGCTGAAGGTCACCGACAGCACCGGCCGGTCGGCCTCGGCCGAACTGCCGTTCGTCGTCGGGCCGCGCGCTCCGGTCGTGGAGTTCGTTTCGCCCGTCGAGGGCCAGCCGTTCGAGTTCGGGCAGCAGGTGTCCTTCGAGGTCAGCGTGATCGACGACGAGCCGGTCGACTGCGCGCGGGTGACCGTGACGTACATCCTCGGCCACGACGACCACGGGCATCCGATCTCGACCACGACCGGATGCACCGGCACGATCACGACGACGACGCCGGGCCACGGCTCCGGCGACAACCTGGTCGCGGTCTTCGTGGCCTCCTACACCGACACCGGCACGCCGCCGCAGACGGCCACCGACCAGGTGGTGCTGACGCCCTGAGCGGACCCGCGGGGCGGCCGAGGCCCGGCCGCCCCGCGGCGCCTCAGAAGTCGTCGTCGAAGCTGACCGTGCCGCTCACCGCCACCTGGTACGCCGACACGCGGCGCTCGAAGAAGTTCGACAGCTCCTGCACGTCCTGCAGCTCCATGAACGCGAACGGGTTCTTCGCGCCGTACAGCTCGGGCAGGCCGAGCTGGGCCAGCCGCCGATCCGCGACGTGCTCCAGATAGGACCGCATGTCGGCCAGCGTCAGACCCGGCACGCCGCCGCCGAGCAGGTCCTCCGCGAACTGCGCCTCGCAGTCGACCGCCTCGGCCAGCATCGCGCGGACCGCCGCCGCCATCTCGTCGTCGAACAGGTCCGGCTCCTCCCGGCGAACGACGTCGACCACGTCGAACGCGAACGCCATGTGCATCGACTCGTCGCGGAACACCCAGTTGGTGCCGCTCGCCAGGCCGTGCAGCAGCCCGCGCGAGCGCAGGAAGTACACGTACGCGAAGGCGCCGTAGAAGAACAGCCCCTCGATGCAGGCGGCGAAGCAGATCAGATTGAGCAGGAAGGCCCGGCGGTCGGCCTTCGTCTCCAGCCGGCGGACCTCGAAGAGCGAGTCGATCCACCGAAAGCAGAACTCCGCCTTGCGCCGGATCGACGGGATGTTGTCGATGGCCGCGAACGCCGCCGCCCGCTCCGCCTCGTCCGGCACGTAGGTGTCCAGAAGATTGAGATAGAACTGGACGTGCACGGCCTCCTCGAAGAGCTGGCGGGAGAGGTAGAGCCGCCCCTCCGGCGAGTTGACGTGCTGGTAGAGGTTGAGCACCAGGTTGTTGGCGACGATCGTGTCGCCGGTCGCGAAGAACGCCACGAGCCGCGACACGAGGTGCCGCTCCGCCGGCGAGAGCTTCGCGAGGTCGGCGAGGTCGGCGTGCAGGTCGACCTCCTCGACGGTCCACGTGTTCTTGATGGCGTCGCGGAACCGCTCGAAGAAGAGCGGGTAGCGCATCGGACGCAGGGTCAGGTCCAGGCCGGGGTCGAGGAGGGTCACTGGCAGGCCTCGCAGCTCTCGGGGTTCTCCAGGTCGCAGGCGGGTGCCTGGGTCGGCACCGTCGCCAGCTGGATCCGGGTCGCGGGACGCGACCGCAGGTAGTAGGTGGTCTTCAGGCCCGCCTTCCAGGCGTACAGGTACATCGAGGAGAGCTTGCCGATCGACGGCGCGGCCATGAACAGGTTGAGCGACTGGGACTGGTCCACATAGGGTGCCCGGGCGGCGGCCAGGTCGATCAGCGACCGCTGCGGCAGCTCCCACGCGGTGCGGAACAACCGCCGCAGGTCCTCCGGAAGCGCGGTGATGCCCTGCACCGAGCCGTCGGCCCGCTTGATCGCCGCGCGGATCTCCTCCGTCCACAACCCGCGCGCCTTCAGCTCCGTCACCAGCGCGGTGTTGATCTGCAGGAACTCGCCCGACAGCGTCTCGCGCTTGAACAGGTTGGATACCTGCGGCTCGACGCACTCGTAGCAGCCGGCGATCGACGCGATGGTCGCCGTCGGCGCGATCGCCACGAGCAGCGAGTTGCGCAGCCCCGTCCGGGCGATCCGCTCGCGCAGCGCCGCCCAGCGTGCCGGCTGCTCCGGCGTGGCACCCCACAGGTCGACGTGGAGCTGCCCGCGCGCCGCCCGGGTCGCGGAGAACGCCGGGTGGGGCCCGTGCTCCGCCGCCAGGTCCGCCGAGGTCTCCAGCGCGGTCAGGTGGATCTCCTCGGCGATCCGGGTGGAGAGCTCCCGCGCCTCGGGCGAGTCGAACGGCAGGCGGAGCGCGAAGAAGACGTCCTGCAGGCCCATCACGCCGAGGCCCACCGGACGCCAGCGCGGGTTGGAGCCGGCGGCCTGCGTACTCGGGTAGTAGGTGAGGTCGATGACCCGGTCGAGGAACGTCACCGCGGTCCGTACGGTGGCGCGCAGCTTCTCCCAGTCGATGCCGTCCGGGCCGAGGTGCGCGCCGAGGTTGACGGAACCCAGGTTGCAGACCGCCGTCTCGGTGTCGGAGGTCACCTCGATGATCTCGGTGCAGAGGTTGCTGAGGTGCACGACGTTGCCGGGCTCGGCCGTCTGGTTGCAGAGCCGGTTCGACCGGTCCTTGAACGTCATCCAGCCGTTGCCGGTCTGCGCCAGCGTGCGCATCATCCGGCCGAACAGGTCGCGGGCCCTCACCTGGCGGACGAACCGGCCGCGCGCCTCCGCCGCCCGGTAGGCGGCGTCGAACTCGTCACCCCACAGGTCGGTCAGCTCCGGCACCTCGGCCGGGTCGATCAGCGACCACATCGCGTCGGCCTCGACCCGGCGCATGAACTCGTCGGGGATCCAGTTGGCCAGGTTGAGGTTGTGGGTACGCCGGGCGTCCTCGCCGGTGTTGTCGCGCAGTTCGAGGAACTCCTCGACGTCGGGGTGCCACGGTTCGAGGTAGACGCACGCGGCACCCTTGCGCCGCCCGCCCTGGTTGACGGCCGCCACCGAGGCGTCGAGGGTACGCAGCCACGGCACGATGCCGTTGGAGAGCCCGTTGGTGCCGCGGATCAGGGCTCCCCGCGAGCGGACGCGCGACCACGAGATGCCGATGCCACCCGCGAACTTGGAGAGCCGGGCCACCTGGGCGTACCGCTCGTAGATGGAGTCCAGCTCGTCCTTCGGGGAGTCGACGAGGAAGCAGGACGACATCTGCGCGTGGACGGTGCCGGAGTTGAACAGCGTCGGCGAGCTGGGCAGGTACGCGAGGCTCGACATGAGACGGTAGAACCCGACCGCCTCGCCGGCGGTCGTGGACAGTCCACAAGCGACTCGAAGCAGCCAGAACTGCGGCGTCTCGATGACCGACCGCTCGGCCGGGTGCCGCAGGAGGTAGCGGTCGTAGACCGTACGCAGCCCGAAGTACTCGAACCGCCGGTCGCCGCCGGGGTCGACGGCGGCGTCGAGCGTGGCCGCGTTGGCGGCGACGAACGCGGCGGTGGCGTCGCCGATCAGGCCCTGCGCGTGGCCGACCCGGATCGCGTCGCTGAAGCGGGCGATCCCCTGACCGCGCACCTCCTCCTCGACGAGCGCCGCCAGCAACCGGGCGGCGAGGCGGGAGTACTGCGGCTCCTCGCCGATCAGCTCGGCGGCGGTCTGGATCAGCAGGCGGTCGAGCTCGGCACGGCTGGCGCCGTCGTACAGCCCGTCGACCGCCTTCGTCGCGACCCGCAGCGGGTCGACGTCGGCGAGCCCACCGGCGTGCCGCGCGACCCACCCGGCGACGGTGCCGGCGTCGAAGCCCGTGGTTAAGGTGACCGTCACGGTCTGCTCTCTCCTCAGCGTTTGGTCCCGAGGCCCGACGCGGGAGGGCAGGCGACACCTGGCGCGCACGCCTGGCCGGCGTGCCACCCGGGTCGTAAGCCGTCCCTCGCGGCGTCGGACCGCCACGCACATCCCGGTGCGCGGCGCGCTGGCAGGTCTTCGGACTCGCGGGCACGGCCGGCCCGGACGGGCCGACCCCCTACTGACCGTCACTTCCCAGGCGGATGCCCAGTGTCTGTCGACGGCGCTCGTTCCCACTCACCGCTGCGGGGCAGCCCCGGACTCCCACCGGGTTCCCTCTTGCGCCGAACGCCTTGGCCAGGCGCCCGAACCAGCCGCGCGAGAACTATATCTGGGGCCACCCAGGCGGCAACACACCTACATGTCGTGCCGGCGTGTCGCGGCCGTGTCGTACGGCGAAAGTCAAGCCTTGCTCGGTTCGACCGATGGCCATACGTTGATCCCGGCATCGTGCGCGGTTCGCGACGGGGGAGTGACAATGCGTAGTGTGCGGCTTGGTGGTCTGGCGCTAATTCCGTTCCTCGTGGCCGCGGCCGCGCCGGATGCGATCGACGAGCAGGTCCCGAGCCCGCCGGCGATCACCCAGGTGACGGCGTCCCCTCTGCCCGGCGAGCCGGCCCAGTTCACGTTCACCTCCGTCGAGCCCGACGTCGTGTCCTTTACCTACGGCTGGACGGACACGGCCACGCAGGTGGTGCCGGCGACGGGTCCGGGGCCGAAAACCGCCATCGTCACCGTGGTGCCGCCGCGCTACGGCATCAACCGGCTCTACGTCCACGCCACGGACGCCGACGGCGACGACGGCGCGCAGGGCACGCTCGACTTCCTCGTCGGCCGGCCGTCGCCGGAGGTGGCGTGGTGGCCGCTGGAGGCAAACCCCGCGGTCAGTACGGCGCAGGCCCTGCTCGACGCCCGACCGGCGCCGGACGACACGCCGTTGAGCGGGACCGGCCTGACGTGGAAGCCGGACGTGCGGCTCATCGGAGCGAAGTCGGCCACGTTCAACGGCACGTCCACGGTGCTGACCGCGTCCGGCAGCGCGCTGGACACCACCGGGCCGTATGGCGTCGCGGCGTGGATCCGGCTCGCCGCCGGGGCCCCCAACTGCGTGGGCGACCGGGTCGCGGTCTCCGCCGACGGCGCACACGTGAGCGCGTTCTCCCTCGGCTTCGACTGCGCCACCGGCCGCTGGCGGTTCCGGGTCGCCGACCAGGACACGCCGACGGCGACCTACGAGGACGCCTGGGCACCGACGGCCGCGGTGGTGGGCGACTGGACCCATGTCGCGGGGACGTACGACCCGGTCAGCCAGCGGATCCGGCTGTACGTCGACGGGGTGCTGGCGGCCGACCGTACGCCGGCGCCGTCGTGGGTGACCAGCCGCGGCGCCGGCTGGGACGCGGGCCAGGTCGTGCTCGGCCGGAGCCTGTCGGGTGGCCACTTCCTCGGTCAGATCGTCGACGTGCGACTCTTCGACCGGGCGATCGTCGATCACGACCTGACCGGTCAGCGAGCGTCGGACCCGGGCTCCGGCGGCGTGGACGAGCCGGGCATCGTCACGCCGGTCGAGCTGGCGAAGTGGGGCTTCACCGGGGATCTGTCGTGCTACGACCCGGCGGTGGTGCCGTGCGAGGCGGTGGACCAGACCGGCCGGTGGAACCGGAGGCTCGCCCTCACCATGGGCAGCGAGGTCGGCGCCGGACGCGTGGGTGAGGGCCTCGTGCTCGACGGGACCCACTGGTTCCCGGACCCGAGCGACCCGCATTTTGGGCTCGCGACGCAGGAGTACGGCTGGTCGCAGACGAACGCCGGCTCCGTCGGGACGCCGGACTGGCAGGACAAGCCGGTGCTGCGGACCGACGGCTCGTTCACCGTGTCGACGTGGGTGCGGCTCGACGACACGACAGCGGCGCAGACATTCGTCGCCCAGGACTCGACTCCAGGCTCGTACAGCGGCTTCACGCTCGGCTACCGGCCGGACAACGGCGGCGAGTGGGTCTTCTCGGTCCGCCGGACGAAGACCGACGACACCCGCAACTCGGTCGCCGCGGCCCCGGCCGCCACCCCGACGACGTGGCACCACCTGGTGGCGGTCCTCGACGTGCCACAGCGGGAGGTCCGCCTTTATGTCGACGGCCTGCTGAGCCAGGCGGCGCCGACGCATCCGCAGTACGACCCGTGGCAGGCCGCGGGCCCCTTGCTGGTGGGCCGCGGCTCGACCCCGACGGGCCCGTCGGGCTGGCTCACGGGCGGCATCGACGAAGTCACCATCTTCCAGGGAGCCCACACGGACGCGGCCGTCGCGGCCCTCCACGCGTACACGCACGGGTGACGGGCCGCCGGTCTGAGCCGGGACGCCGCCCTACCTGCGCTCGCGGAACGCGGCCCGGACGGCGTCGAGGCGCTCGCCCCCGTCGAGATGCCAGAAGGTCCATCCGTTGGCGGCGGCCGAGTCGAGGACGTCCATCGCGGCCGCCGACAGCGACCCGAACACCGAGCCGGACTCCGTGCCCACCCGCCCGCCGGGAAGCACCGACGCGAAGTACGACCGCCCGCGCCGGCGCCCGACAAGACGGTCGCCGACGCGCACCAACCCGGCGTTCACCAGGTCGTTGAGGTGCACGCCGTGGTTGCGGCGTTTCCGCTGCGGGCCCGGCGGCTCGACACCACCGGCACCGGTTGGCACCGCGAGACCGAGCCGGTCGAGGTTCCAGATCCGTTCGGCCATCGCGTGGTAGAGGTGACTCCGGGCCTCGACCAGCTTCTCCAACGGCTCGCCATCGACGTACGGGGTAAAGAGCTCGGCGAGGCCCTGTTCTTTGACGAATCGCCGGAACCGCACGCGTCCCCGCTCCAGGAACCCCGCGTCCAACGACCCCGCGAGCAGGTTGTCGCTCCGGTAGTGTTGGAGCTTCTTCACCAACGGCAACCCGCCGTAGCTGCCGTTGTCGGGACCATCCAGAAGGACGAGCGCACCCACGCGGCTCCGCAGGCGGCGGTAGTCCTCCTCGTCAGGCACCAGGTCGGCGTACGTGGCGGCGGTGCTCGTGAAGAGGTGCTCGATCTCGAAGCCCCGGTCGTTCGACGGCTTGGCCAGAAGGCGCTCGGTCGGATCCTCCTTCTGCGCGCCGACCTCGAGCCAGGCGGTGAGCCTGGCCAGGAAGTAGTGGACGAACGGAGCGTTGTTGTGCAGCCGCAGCTTGACGACTCCGGACAACCCCTCCGGCCAGGTGCGGCAGGTCTCACCGAGAACGCGGCGGAGGTCGTCCACGGACCGGCAGAGCCGGATCCGCGGCAGGAGGTCCGCCACCACGCCATCGAGCGCCTTCTGGTTGTACGGGTCGTTGGCGAGAGCACGGGTCACCACGAAGAGGTCGATGAAGTTGGCGACCAGCCGGGCCTTGGCATCACGGGTCGACGGGGAGTCCGCCGTGTTGATTGCCGCCACCGTGAGCACGAACTGGTCGGTGATCCCGTTTGCCGCGTTGTACCGGACCGCCTCCAGGCCTGAGAGAAGCCGGGATCGGCCGCGCAACAGCGTGACGTAGGTGTTCTTCAGCGGAACGAGGAGATCGGTCACGAACCGTGACCGGTCACCGTTCTTACGACCAGGCCAGATGGTGTCCGCGTGAGCCAGCACCCACTCATGCGTCGCGTCCCTCAGACTCGGCCCCGTGCCCTCCGCAGGCTCCGCGTACTTCGCCCGGAAGACCGTCTGCAGGAACGCGAAGGCCGCCCCGCGCTCCACCGCCTCCAGATCGGACACCATTCGCTGCCACTGGGCGTCGAGAAGGCGCGGGTCGTCGATGGCATCGCTCAACAGGTAACGCTTGAGGTGGTCCAGCGGCGACAGGTGCACACCGCGGTCGTTCATCGACTGGAACATCTCCACCGCGGTGTCCCGGTCGAACGCGGAGAGCGCGACGAGCGAAACCCGGTGCAGCAGCCACTCGACGAACAGCGGCAGGCACTCACCGCGCAACTGGTGGGGATAGTAGGCGACGATGTGCCGGTAGGCGGCCCAGATCCGCCGCACGTACGGCGGCTCCCCGGCGACGCTGTAGTCCCGGTCGGCGACCAGTGCGTCGAAGCACTCGACGTACTTGTCGACATCGACGGCGAAGGTCTTGCGACCGAATTTCTCGGTGACGATGAGAGTCGTCAGGAGATTCGCCTGGACCGACCGGCTGTCCACCTCGACGACGAGGTGGCGCAAATAGATCAACAGAAGCAGGAGAGTGATCAGTCGCTGTTGACCGTCGGCCAGATAGGTCTCGCCGTCGAGCTCGTAGACGATGAACGGACCGAGGAAGTACGGGTCGTAGAAGTTCACGTCCTCCTTGGTGTGCTCGACGCGCCACTGTGAGAGGAACTTTTCCGACAGGTCGTCCAGGAGCTTCTCGACGTGCGGCTCTTCCCAAACGTAGTCCCGCTGAAAGTAATCCAGGTGGTACGTATGCCCCTGAAACAGTTCCTTGACCGAGTATCCACAGGCGTCGACCAGTGGTTTGCCTTGGCGGTCCCTGGGCATGGTCGGCTCCGTCAGCCGGTGACAGCCGCTTTGACCACCACCACCGGACCCTCGCCGCCATGCCAGACGTATCCGGAGCCGACGACAGTGACGGCAGCACCCCTCAGCGGGCGGGAGCCGGTGACGGGCTCATGCCGGTCGGGGTCGAAGGCCACGCTCTCGCCGGGGACGGCGACGGGTCGGAGCCGTCGGCGTTCCGCCTCGCCGGCCAGCCAGTCGGCCGCGTCGACGATGCCGCCGCCCTCTGCGCGCAAGCCCTGCACCGCGGTGGCAATGTCGGCGAGCAGCTTCACCTTCTCCCATTCCCGCTGGCGCGTCCAGCTCGACCGGGCGTGACCACCCGACGTCTCGGCAACCGCGAGGCTGTCGGCGATGTTGGCGACGAGTGCCTGGACGAACCACCCCGGGACCCGTTTCGGGACGGTCGACGACAGCACCTCCAGCGACTCCGCAGACGGACGCGGCTCGACCGACCATTCGTACCGGGTGGCGCCGGATTTCTGGACGTGCGGGTGAAGCTTGACGTACGGCTGGAGCTGCTTCCATTTACGGTCGACGTCCGTCCGTGCCACGCCGGCCTCGACCAGGTCGTTCTTGACCTCGCGCGCACTGATCGGCCGTGCCGCCGATCGGATGATCTCGACGAACGCCACCCCGGGATCGGCGCCAAACTGCTTGACGAGCAACTTCGCGTCCATGGTCAACCGCCCAACCTAAGGGTTCGTCGTCGGTCCATGCCCCGAAAGATGATAGGAGCGACTGGGCGGAACGCCTATGTCGGTACGTTGACAGCCATTTTCCATTCCGATCAAAACGGCGGTTGCGCTATGAGAAGCACGCCGAATCGGCGCCTCGCTTCGTCATTTGTCAGTGGCCGGCGCGCCGCGGGCGGTGACCAGGGCGGCGAGCCACGTCGTGATCGGCACCGAGGCGACCAGGCCGATCGTGCCTACCGTGCTCCGGACGATCTCGTCCGCGATGAACTCGCTGGTCAGCACCGTCGATGCCGACTGGCCACCGATGCTGACCAGCAGCAGCAACGGCAGTGACGCACCCGCGTACGCCAGGACGATCGTGTTCACCGTCGACGCGATGTGGGCCCGGCCGATGCGGGTGGCCGACCGGTAGAGCGCACCGGCGCTCAGCGTCGGATTCGCGTGCGCCAGGCCCGCCACCGTCGCCGCCTGGGTCACCGTCACGTCGTCGAGCACCCCCAGCGTGCCGATCACGATGCCGGCCAGCAGCAGGCCGCGCGGGTCGATCGTGCCCAGGTAGACCGCCAGCAGGCCCGTGTCCTCGCTGCCGAAGCCGGTCAGGTGCAGCGCCGACGTGGCCAGCGCCGCCAGGCCGCCGGTCAGGGCCAGGCTGACCAGCGTGCCGAGCACGGCCACCGACGTCTGGACGTTGACGCCGTGGGTCAGATACAGCACCGCGAACATGATGGTGGCCGCGCCGACCACCGCGACCAGCAGCGGTGGGCGGCCGACGGCGATGGCGGGGAGCACGAAGCCGAGCAGGATCGCGAAGCTGACCGCGAGGCCGGCCAACGCCGACACACCCCGCCACCGTCCGAACGAGACGATCACCAGAGCGAAGAGCGCCACCAGCACCGCGAGCTGCCAACCCCGCTGGTGGTCGAGGAGCGCGTACTCCGGCGGCCCGCCCGGCACCTCGCTCTCCGCCAGCACGACGTCGTCGCCGGTCGCGACGATCGGGGTGCCGGGGCCTTGCGGGATGGTGGCGGTGACGGTGCTGCCGTCGTCGAGCCGGACCGTCAGCGTGCCGCACTGCCGCGCCGTGCGCTGCTGGCACGGCTCCGGGTGCACGGCCGTGACCGTGCCGGTCCGGCGGGCCGGCTGCTCGGTCGAGATCACCTGCGGTCCGCTGTACGGCCAGAGGATCACGAGCGCGAGCGCCGTCAGGAAGGCGAGCGGCGCGAGGATCCAGCCCAGGATCACCTTCGTACGCCGGGCCGACGGTCCCGCCGTCCCGTGCGTATGCGCCATCCCGCCTCCCGAACCACCGTTCGCCGAAGGCTAACGCCGTACCGACCGATTTGTCCGGTCTATGGGTAAAGTGGCCGCTGGCGTCATGTCCGGATGGAGAGTGAGTCCTCGCCGCGGTTGCTCTGGGAGCAGCACTGCTGCCTCCCGCTCGTCCCCACCGCCGACATCGACGAGCTGACCCGGTACGGCCGCCCGGGCGGCGCCTACGTCTCGGTGAACGTGGGCTACTCCAGCCACGACGCCGGCTTCGTCCGCGACCTGCTCCACACCTGGCGCCGGGAGATCGCCACGCACGACCGGCTCGCGCTGGCCGGCACCGTGCGCGAGATCGACCAGGCCCGCGCCGCCGGGCAGGTGGCGGTCGCGTTCGACCTGGAGGACTCCGGGCCCCTCGAAGGGCGCCTGGAGCGGGTCAAGGAGTTCTACGACCTCGGCGTCCGCACGCTTCTGCCGACCTACAACGTCCGCAACGCCGCCGGCTCCGGATGCATGGACGCCGTGGACGAGGGGCTCACCACGTACGGCCGGGCCCTGGTCCGGGAGATGAACGCCGTCGGCATGGTGGTCGACGGCTCGCACTGCTCCACCCGGACCGGCCTCGACCTCGCCGAGGTCACGCAGGCACCGATGGTCTACAGCCACTCGTGCATGCGCGCGCTCTGGGACCACGAACGCAACATCACCGACGAGCAGGCCCGGGCCTGCGCCGCCACCGGCGGCGTCGTCGGCATCACCGGCGTCGGCATCTTCCTCGGCCCCAACGACCCGTCACTGGACGCGTTCGTCCGCCACATCGAGTACGCCGTGGAGCTGGTAGGGCCCGAGCACGTCGGCGTCTCCACCGACTTCTCGTTCGACCACGCGGACATCGCGCGGGAGATCGAGCGGAACCCGCACCTCTTCCCCGAGCCGTACACCCGCTGGGGCCCGATCCGCTTCATGCCTCCCGAAGATCTGCTCCGGCTGGAAGCGACCCTCGAAGCCCGCGGCTATCCCGACGGCGCGATCACCGGCATCCTCGGCGGCAACTTCCGCCGCGTCGCCGAGCAGGTCTGGCGCGGCTAACGCAGCCGCCCGATCGCCGTATTCCATCAGGGTGGTCTTGCCGTAGCCGGGCGGCGAGATCAGCAGCAGGAGCCCCATCTGGTCGACCCGCTTGCCCTCGCCCGCGGCCCCGATCTGCCGCGCGAGGTTGTCCGCGATCAGCGGCAGGTAGACCTCGTCGAGCAGCCGGTTCCGCACGAATCCGGCCATCACCCGCGGCCGGTGCTCGTCGAGCCGCAGCCGCCGCGCCGCCCGCTCGGCGACGGCCGCCCGCAGCCGCTGGTACGCGCGGTACGCCGGCACCCGCTCCTCCCGGAACCGGCGGGTCCGGGCCAGCACCTCGTCCAACCGGACGCTCAGGTGGCGACCGGCGATCCGCGGGTATGTCCCCAGCAGACCGTCCACAGTGGGACCCAGCTCGGCCGCCGAGTCGTACCGGGTCAGCTCGCTGCCGCACAGCTCTAGGGCCACCGCCTCCGGCAGGTCGCTCGCGTCGCCGTCGCCCACATAGGAACCAGCCACGCCGTCGCCAGCTGTTGCCGGGCCGCGAGGTCGGCGCCGAGGGACCGCAGGTCGTCCTGGCCGAACCAGGCACCTCGAAGGTCCCAAAATCATCGAAATGTCGATGTGCCATGACCGCCGCAGCCGACGAACCCTCCCACAGCTTCAAGGTTGCCCACTGCGATCACCCCAAGCATTTCCAATTGCGCCGAGATGTGCGTACGACCGTGCAGCCTGCTCGTCGAAGATCACAAGGAGCGAGTCCGGGAAGTAGCTAGGCGCCAGTCCGCCATCAAGCTCTCCGAGAGCGAAAACCACACTGGCCCCGGCGCTGAACTCGACCCTTATCGACCAGAGACTTTCCGGGCAGCCAGATTCGCTAATTTGCCACCCAAAGGCCACGCCAGAGATTTTCTGACCGATAAGCGGAAGCCACTGCGGCGAGCCGCTTACAACGACACTCGGCGGCTCATCCCGAGACGTCACCTCTTTCTGGATGGAAATTGAAAGACCCTCCACGAGATCATTGCGATCCCACGTCAGATCAACGATTCCACTCGACATCCTAAGAATTATGTCGAGATCGACCTCGTGACAACTCCCTACCGGCACCTCCAGCAGGCCGCTGTGCTCGGTCTGACGGTATTCGACCGACGAAATGTGCGAACCCGCTAGAGCGCCCTCAATGGCGGATACGCGCTCCCGATCCGCTTTCATCACCAGCGAACTAGGCATCATCCACCGTGCCGGAAACTGCCGAAGTATCTAAACACGTTGTCGGCATCGAACACCGCTCCAACACCGTCAGGTCGCACGATCCTTGTCCCACCTTTAAATGCACCCCCTGTTGCGGGTTCCGCGATCCCCTGCGGGTGGAAGGCGATGTCATCCAGGAGCATCTGGCCGGCATTATCAAGGTCGGTCGCGTTACCGCCAACTCGCGGAAGGAATCGCTTAGGGCCTTCTTGTCCTGGCATAATCTGATGCTAGTCATACTCCAGGCCCGCATGAGTCGTATCTGTCTTTCCTCCCCGACCAGGGCGCATACCACTGTTCGCCATATCTGTGCGTGTGCCCAGATTCGGGTCGCAGTTGTGGACGAGTACCGGTGTGGTGCCGGCTATCACATAGTACGTGTGGGTGGTGTCGATGGTGAGGTCGTGCATGTCGCCGGGGTCGGTGTTGGTGGCGACTTTGGTGACGGTGGCGGTTTGGCCGGTGGTGGTCAGGAGGTGGTCGCCGGGTTGGAGGTCGGCGGCGCCGGTCCAGTGTGGCGGGTCTGGTTCCAGAAGGGGTGGTGGGGGGTGGTTTCGAGCAGTGACTGCCGGCCGTCGATGGTGATGGTCAGGTCGGTCTTGTCGCGGTCGAGGTTGAGGTGTTCGGCGGTGACCGGCTGGGGTTCGGTGGTGTTGGTCCGGGGGTCGGTGGCGGTGACCAGGTCACCGACCTTGACATCCTCGATCGCCTTGACCGAGCCGTCGGCCATCAGCACACCGGTGCCGGCCGCGAAGCTGTGACACTTGCCCACGACACGGTTGGCGAGGTTCTTGACCCCTTGCGCTGCCCGCGACGCACCGGCGGCGACGTTCTTCGCGGTGGCCTTCGCGGCGCTGCCGGCCGCGGCCACGGCCGCCCGAGCGCCGGAACCCAGCGAGCCCACCGCCGCCTTGACACCCGCGCCTACCGCGCCGGCCGCGGCCTTGACCGCGCTGCCCACCGCC
>Ga0164243_10004412_pt1 | contig 22067 bp, 17 predicted proteins | sample OricompcompostOP_FD_108781 | JGI IMG/M metagenome (GOLD analysis project Ga0164243, IMG submission 108781) | Organic Plus compost microbial communities from Emeryville, California, USA - Original compost - Organic plus compost (OP) | ecosystem: Engineered > Solid waste > Mixed feedstock >...
GAGGCGCTCCTGCTTAAGGCGCTCGACGACCCGGACCCGTTCACCCGCCAGGCGGCGCGGGTGGGCATGGCCCGCTCGGTTACACCGGACCGGCTGTTCGCCCTGCTCCGCCACGAAACGCCGTCCGTCCGCCTCGGCGCGCTGCTCACCTTGCGGGAGACGGGGGCTCCGGCCGACCGGGCTGTCGCCGTGGGTCTGACCGATGCCGACCCGTCCGTCCGGTTCGCGGCGGTCGAGTGGGTCGGCGACGAGAAACTCGCGGCGTACCGCGAGGCGTTGCGCGAGGGTCTGGCGTCGAAGGCGGAGACGCGGCAACTGTTCGAGGCGTACCTGGCGGCCCTGGAACGGCTCGACGGCGAGAAACGGGGCCCGAAGGACGAGCAGGCGGGCGAAGGCTACGTCGCCGCGCTCGTGGCCGACCCGAAGACGCCCCCGGCCGTACTCCGCCGGGCCTTACGGATGCTCCGGCCCGACCACCCCGTCTTGACGCCCGACCGCCTGGCCGGCTTGATCGCGTCGTCCGACCCGGGGCTGCGGCTCGAAGCCGTACGTACGCTCCGCGACGGCACGCTCCCGACTCGGTTCGACACGCTCGCCCGGCTTGCGGCCGACCGGAATGAGCCCGCCGCCGTGCGGGCCGAGGCCGTGGTCGGGCTGGCGGCCGACGCCGAGGCGCGGCGAGCGACGCTCCTCAACCTTGCGGAAGGGGATGATCAAGCGTTGCGGCATGAGTCCCTGCGGTCGCTCCGGGGCGTGAATCTCACCCCGGAGGAGCAGGCCCGCGTCGCCAAGGCGGGGGCGGGCGACGACGAGACGGCCCCGCTCCTCGCGCTGCTCGCCGGGCCGAAGGCCGATGCGACGTCCCCGGCCTCCGAGCCGCTCGCCGCCTGGCTGGCGCGGCTGGAAGGGGCCGCCGACCCGGCCGCGGGCGAGCGCGTGTTTTTCCACCCGAAGGGGCCGGGCTGCTTCCGCTGCCATCAGATCGACGGCCGAGGCGGACGGGTCGGGCCGGACCTCTCGACGACCCCCGCGGCGCTCACGCGCGAGCGGCTGGTCGAGTCGGTGGTCGACCCGAGCAAGGAGGTGGCCCCGCAGTTCGTCGCCTGGCTGGTCGCGCGCAAGGACGGCACGGTGTTCACCGGCACGCTGCTCGACGAGTCGTCGGCCGGCGTGCAGACGTACGCCGACGCCCAGGGGCGGCTCATCACGGTGGCGGCGGGGGACGTGGACGACCGCCGCCCCCAGGCCGCCTCGATCATGCCGGCCGACCTCGCCCGGTTGATGACCCCCCGCGAGTTCCGCGACCTGGTCGCGTTCCTCCGCGGGAGGCCGGCGGGGCGGTAGAGGGCGTCAGCCGCCCCAGTTCGCGTAGAGCCAATCCGGGTAGCGGTCGCGGACGGGGCCTTCTTTGCGGGCGAGCAGGAAGGTGGTGTCGCCCCGGTTGTACGGGTCGATCCCGGGGATCGGCCCGACCTCGTCGTGGTCGGGGTAGACCGTGATCGCCTCCAGCCGCTCGGTCCCGAAGCCCGCGGCCTGGGCCATCCGCTCGACCTCGATCACGGTGTATTCGCGGTTGTGCCGGTCGGGGTTGTGGTGCCGTTCGAAGAGGCCGTAGATGTACGGCGTGTGCCAGTTGATCAGGTTCTTGAGCGAGACCCAACTGGCGATGTTGGGGGTGGTCAGGAACAGGAAGCCGCCCGGCTTGATGATCCGGTTCAGCTCGACCAGCGCGTACATCGGGTCGACCGTGAAGTGTTCGAGCACTTCCATCAGGACGACGCCGTCGAACGTGTCGTCCGCGTACGGGGCGGGCTCTTTTTCGAGGTTATAGTACGGGGGCGTGTCGACCTCGGCGTGGCGGAAGTGGCGGAGCAGGTCGGGGAACATCGCGCCGCCGCCCGCGGCCGGGTCGAGGACGCGGCCGGGGTTGTCGGGGATCCACAGCAGCGACGTGACGAACCGCCGCATGTGGTTGAAGTCGTTCAGCATCCACTTGTTCGAGCCGTCGGAGTGCCGCTTCAGGATCAGGCCCTTCAGGTAGTCGGCGACCTCTTCGGCGAACGGGTCGGGCTGCGGCCCGGGTTCGGCCACGGGCGGCTCGGGCTCGGGGGCCGGCGCCGGGTGGGGCTCCGGCGCGGCGTGGACGGCCGGGGCCGGCGAGTCGCGGCGCCAGCGGCCGGTCAGCCGGCGGTGGACGGACGAGGCAAGGCCGGTCAGCGCGGACTCGATCGGCATGGGAATCCTTCCCCTTTTCCGCGGACGAGACTCGGGTGATCCGCTCGGCGGCTCCGCACCGCGGCGGGATTCGTGGCCGGTCATACCGGATCGTCGCGATCCCGTCCAGTTCAATAACGGACGGGCCGCCGCCCGCGCCGCGGTTGCGGTTCAACGATCCGCCGGCCCGCGATACACTCGCCGCCGGCCTAGGAGCCGATGTCCCGAACCCAGACGCCCGAGCGAGCGGACCGATGAGCGTGAACGCCCGAGCGACCGTGGAGCCGATGACCTTCCCCACCGACGCCCGCGGGCTCGTGCTGGAGCCGCTCGGCCCCGACGAGATCCCCGCCCAGCGCAACGCCCACCTCGCCCTGACCGCGCCGGGCCTGATCCGCGGCAACCACTACCACCGCCGCGGCGCCGAGGTCGCGGTGGTGCTCGGCCCGGCGCTCGTCCGCCTCCGCGACGCCGACGGCCTCCGCGACGTCCCGGTCGAAGCCGGCGCCGCCGTCCGGTTCACGTTCCCGCCGGGCGTCCCCCACGCCATGCTCAACACGGGCGACGCCCCGATGGTCATCCTCTCGTTCAACACCGAGCCCCACGACCCGGCTCAACCCGACGTCGTCCGCGAGGTGCTGATCGAGCCGCCGGCCGCCGGCGTCAGGGGTTGAGGACGGTCGGCGGGTCGGTACAATCGGCCCAGGCCGGAATCTCCGGGTGCGACCCAGGGTCAACGCGAAGGACGGTGCGAACGGCGATGCGCCCCAACCCCGAGCAGATCGCCGTGGCCGCCTACCACCGCTGGCAGAGGCGCGGGTGGGCCCACGGCGGCGACCGCGACGACTGGGTCGCGGCCGAGAAGGACCTGACCTTCGGGATGAACTACCGCTACGTCGCCCGATACCCCCTGGCCGGCCCGACCGTCCATCTGGGCAAGGCCGAGGCCGAGGCGGCGCGCCTGCGCCGGCGCTGCCGGTTCTGCGAGCGGTCCGAGCCCGCCGCCCCGTTCTCGACCGAGTCGCCGGCGTTCCCCCCCTGGCTGGGCAACTCCACGCTCTGGACCTGGGACGAGTGTGACGACTGCCGGGCGTACGCCGAGGAACACCTCGCGGCCCCCTTCGAAGCGTTCGCCCGACCTTGGCTCGCGGGGGCGGGGGCGCCCGCGAGTATCCCCGTCGCGGCCTGGAAAGCCCTGGTGCGGATGGCCCTGTCGGTCATGCCCGCGGCCGAGTTGCACCACTTCGACGACACGATCGAGTGGGTCGCCAACCCCGACCACATGCGCGACGCCTCGCTGTTGGCCGGGCTCGGGTGCCAGGTCTACACGACCGCCATCCCCGTCTCGGCGCCGTTCGCCGCGCTGGCCCGGAGGGTCGACGACGACGCGCCGTGGCCCTACATGCTGTTCTTCCTCGGGGCCTCGCAGGCTGTCTTCCAGACCCACCTCCCCCTCTGCCCGCGCGACGAAGACCTTGAAGACGTCGGGGTGCGCGGCCCCGAGTTGTCGATGTCGCTGGGCTCCGGCCCCGCACACCGCGCAAGCGTTTGCACATTTTTGCCGGTCAATCTTCCCCGTCCGGCGTCGTCGGCCCTCGGAAAAGGTTGAATAGTCGGCACCCTGCATGAATTCAGTTGATCCCGCAGGGTGCGGCGTGCTAGCATTCCCGCCTCTCTTCTGCCTGTAAGTGTCACGACCGCCCTACGAGCCCGTTAGATCGGTAGTCAATCTCCCGTCTAACGGCGCGCAGCGTGCGGCCGTGGAAGTCGAACAAACGCCGAATCAGGTTCCCACTCCTTCATCACTCCTTGCACGGGCATGGAGGCGACGGAGTCTTGCGCGGTCTGCGCACCCCCGTACCGCACCACGGGCCGGGGTGGCGGCCCGTCCCCCGTCTCTGTCGGGCCGGGGCGGCCGGCGCGTTCGCGGGAGGCGACGTCTTCGCGACTCGAGGAACGCAACGGCATGAGGCTTCGAGACGTCCAGGCGGTGTCGACGCAGGCCGGGCTCGCGCGACCGGGTTTCCGGCTCATCGTGCTCGGGGGTTTGGCGGCCCTGGCGACCGGCGCGGCCCCGGCTTCGAAAGGTCCGGGTCTGGCTTCGAAAGGGTCGGGTCCGACGTTCACGAAGGACGTGGCGCCGATCCTCCAACGCCGGTGCCAGTCGTGCCACCGCCACGACCACGTCGGGCCTTTCGTGCTTGAGACTTACGAACAGGCCCGGAAGCGCGCCAAGGACATCGCCTCGGTGGCCGAAGACCGCTCGATGCCCCCCTGGAAGCCGACGGCCGGGGTCGGGCCGAAGCTGAAGCACGACCCGTCGCTGACCCGCGAGGAGGTCGCCACCCTCAAAGCCTGGGCCGCGGCGGGGGCCCCGAAGGGGAACGACGCCGACCTCCCCCCGCCGGTCCGGACGCCCGACGGCTGGACCCTGGGGACCCCCGACCTGGTTCTGGAGGCGGCCGAGGAGTTTAGCGTCCCCGCCGCCGGGCCTGATATCTACCGCTGCTTCGTGATCCCCACGGGCCTGACGCGCGACGTTTACGTCTCGGCGGTCGAGTACCGGCCGGGGAACCGCCGGGTCGTCCACCACATGCAGTCGTACATCGACACCGCCGGCGGCGGCCGCACGCGCGACGCGGACGACCCGGGGCCGGGCTACACGTCGTATTCCGGGGCCGGAGTCGATATCGTCGGCGACCTCGGCGGCTGGACCCCCGGCAACCTCCCCACGCGGCTCCCCTCCGGGATCGGCCGGCTCCTGCCGATGCAGTCCGACGTGATCCTCCAGGTCCACTACCACCCGAGCGGCAAGCCCGAGAAGGACCGGCCCAAGATCGCCCTCTATTTCTCCCGGGAGCCGGTCAAGCAGACGCTCCACTGGGCCAACGCCTCGAGCTACGACTTCAAGCTCCCCCCGGGGAACCCGAACGTGGAGGTGAAGGCGACCTGGTTCGTCCCGGTCGACGTCGACGCCCTGGCCGTCACCCCGCACATGCATCAACTCGGGCAGGACTTCCGGATGACCGTCACCTACCCGAACGGCCGCACCCTCGACCTCGTCCACATCGACGACTGGGACCCGTCCTGGCAGAACACCTATTTCTTCGAAAAACCCGTCAGCCTCCCCAAAGGCTCGACCGTCAAGGTGGTCGCCCACTTCAACAACGCGTCCCACCCGCGTAACCCCCACCGCCCTCCCAAACTCGTGCGCTGGGGGCACGACGCCACCGACGAGATGTGCGTCGGGTACATCGGGGTCGTCAAAAAAGGGCAGGATCTGACCCGGCCCGGCGAAAAGGACGACCTCTTTGAGATCTTCGCGAGGCAGCTCTTTAAGAACATGCTCCGCGAGCAGGCGAGGCAGCAGCAGCGGAGGCGCTGAGGCCGGTCGGCCCGGGCCGCCGCTAATACTGCCCTGCGTTCGCTTTGGATTTCCGCAGGCGCTCCCGACTATGATGCCGTCAGCCCGGAGGGGGTGGCATTCAGGGAGACGCAGATGCGGCTCGATTCCGTCCGTGAATTGAAGGGCACGCTGTACGACGCCGTGGTCGCGCCGATGGCGACCTCGTTCGTCGTCCGGTCCGCCGGCCTCCGCGCCCAGCCGACGACGGGTCTGGCGGCGACCCCGCCGACGATCGCCCTCGGGGTGGCTCCGGGCAAGGGGAAGGATGGGTTCACGCTGGCCGTCCGCGTGCAGAAGCGGGGGCTGGAGAACAGCCCGCAACTGGAAACGATCCGCAAGCGGGCGAAAAACGAGGTCGACGTCCGCTACGTCGGCCTCGTCACGAAGCGGGCCTCCGTGCCCTGGTACCAGAAGGCGGCGCGGCCGTTGAAGATCGGCGCCTCGGTCGGCCATTTCCGGATCACCGCCGGCACCATCGGCGGGTTCGTCCGGGGCCGCGGCGGCGACGGCCCGGTGCTGATCCTTTCCAACAACCACGTCCTGGCCAACGAGAACCGCGGCAAGGAGGGCGACCCCGTGCTCCAACCCGGCCGGTTCGACGGCGGCCAGAACCCCGCCGACAAGGTCGGCGAATTGGTCCGGTTCGTCCGCCTGAAGAAGACCGGCGTCAACGTCGGGGACTGCGCCCTGGCCGCGATCGACGGCGGGGTGGAGTACGAACCCAAGGCGCTCGCCGGCCTCGGCGAACTGGCCGGCCTCGGGGATATCGCCCTCTCGGACCGCTCCGAGGTCCGCAAGGTCGGCCGGACCACCGGCGTCACCCGGGGCCGGGTGACGGCCTTCGAGATGAGCGGCGTGATGGTCGAGTTCAGCCTCGGCGTAATCCGCTTCGACGACCAGGTCGAGATCGAGGGGGATGGGGAGTCGTTCAGCCACGGCGGGGACAGCGGCTCAATGATCCTCGACGCCGAACTCCGCGGCGTGGGCCTCCTTTTTGCCGGCAGCGACCAGGGCGGTTCGAACGGCAAGGGGCTCACCTACGCCAACCCGCTCCGCAGCGTCCTCGACGCCTTGAAAGTCGACCTCGTTGTTTGAAACGGCGCGCCGACCCGGTACGCAGGCCGGCGTGGCGGAGACGCCATTGATATGCCAAAATGGGGGTGGCGAGTCTGTCGGCATGCCGTCTGCAAGTGAAGTAAGGCGTGTCGACGGCTCGACCACCCCGTCCGGCCCCCGGGAGGTCTGAACGTTATGGACAACGCGAGTCTTGACCGGGCCCGGGCGGCCAAGAGCCGCGCCGAGGCCGTGTTCGGGAAAAAGGCCGTGGTCGTCGGCGTCGGGCTGACCCGGCTCGACGGCGGCTACGGGCTGAAGGTCAACCTCGGTGAGCAGCCCCCGAGGGGGGTCGACTTCCCCGAAGCGATCGACGGGGTCCCCGTCCACGTCGAGGTCGTCGGGGCGATCCGCAAAGTCTGACCGGCCTCCCGCTCATTCCGACCCGCGCGCCGCGGCCCGGCCGTCGACCGCCGCGCGCAGTTCCCCGAAAAGCCGGCCGAGGTCGGCGGGCCGGTAGTGTGCGTTGAGGCCGCTCGGGTTCGGCAGGACCCAGACCGGCGTGCCGGCGACGGTTTCGGCCTGGAGGCCGACCGCGGCGTGCTTGCGGTCGAAGGCGGTCCGGTAGGCCGTGACGCCGAGGACGGCGAGGTAGGCCGGGCGGTAGCGCCGGACCTTCGCCTCCAGGGCGCGGCCGCCTCGGACGTATTCGTCGGGCGAGAGTTCGTCGGCGGCCGCGGTGGGGCGGTCGACGACGTTGGTGATCCCGTAGCCGAGGGCGAGGAGCGCCGGGCCGTCCCACGGGGAGAAGAGTCGGGGCGTGAACCCGCCCGCGTGGAGCGCGGGCCAAAACCGGTTGCCGGGGCGGGCGAAGTGGTGGCCCACGGCGGCCGAGTACAGGCTCGGGTTGATCCCGACGAACAGGACCTTCAGCCCCCGCGCGATCAGGTCGGGGACGGTCGTTCCGTACGCCGCGTCGAGGGCTTCGCGGGTCGGCTTGCGGGGGCGGGGTTCGGCCATCGTGCGTCGCGGGTTGCCTTGTGCGGGAGGACGGCCGCCGGACGGACCACGGCCCCGTCTCATTGTCCGCGTCGGGCGGCGCCCGGGAAAGGGGGCGGCCCCGGGCGCGGCGTCTGCCTCGCCCGGGGCCGCGTCGCGCCGGGGGCGGGTCGTCTCCGCCCCGGCGCCCGTACGGCCGGCCGGTCGATGAGTCCCCTTACCAGACCATCGACCCGCGGCCGTCCGAGTTTCAAGGTCCGGCGTCAGGTCGAACCGTCCGGATTGGTCGGGGCGGTTGCGGGCGGGTCCGTCGGCTTCGTCTGTGCCGAAAGGGGCGGGTCGCCCGCCAACTCCGCCGGGGCGGGCATGTCCCACGAGCGGACGACGCGGTCTTCGCCGGCGGCCAGGGCGTGGCGGCCGTCGGGCGAGAGGGCCACGGAGCAGACCGCGGCGTCGGTCGTGAACCGGCCGAGGCAGCGGCCCGTGTTGAGGTCCCAGACCTGGACGCCGTACGCGTCGGCCGGGCGCCAGCCTCCCGCCCAGCGGTGGCCGGTGCCGACGGCGGCGAAACGGCCGTCGGGCGAGACGGCCAGGCAACGCGCGGCCCCGGGGTGGTCGCCGAGACGCGCCAGTTCGCGGCCGTTCTTCAAGTCCCAGACGCGTAAGGCGCGGTCGCCGCCGACCGAGACGGCCCGGAGGCCGTCGGGCAGGCAGGCGACGCCCCAGACCGGCCCGGCGTGTCCGGCCAGTTGGTGGACGAGCCGGCCGGTGGCCGCCTCGCGGACCTCGACCGGGTGCGGCCCGTCCCCCTCGCCGATCAGGCCGACGACCACGGTCCGGCCGTCGGGCGGGAAGGCCAACGCCCCCACCGACGTGTTCGGGGTCTGCCAGTGGGACAGCGTGCGGCCGGTGGCGACGTCCAGCAGCCGGACGTTCGCGTGCTCGTCGCCGGCCGCGACGGTCCGGCCGTCGCGGGTCACGGCCAGCGCGGCGATCCGCGTGGCGCTCCGGACGGGGATCGCGCGGGTCTCCCGTCCGCTGGCGACGTCCCAGACCCGGATCACGTTGTCGTGGGACACCGAGAGCATGCCGCGGCCGTCGTCGAACACGGCCATCGCGTCGACCGTGGCGCTGTGCGCCTCGATCACCCGCTCGGGCCGGCCCTGGGCCAGGTTCCAGACCCTTAGCGCGCCGTCGGCGTCGGCCGCGAGCCCGAGCCGGCCGCCGTCGGCGAAACCGACCGCGTTGACCCGTCGGGCGTGTCCGAGCCGGCTCCGTTCCCCGCCCAGGTCTTGGGCCGTCGGTTGTCCGGCGCCCGCCGCGCGGGCCTTCGTCGGCCAGAGGGCGGCGACCTGTTTGCGCCCCCCCGGTTCGACCGTCACCCGCTCGGAGTACAGGTCTTTGCCGTCGCGCGTCACCCGCACCAGGTGATCGCCCGGGGCGACCTCGATCGGGCCGATTTGCAGGGTGTCCGCCGGGTATTGGCGGCCTTCGACCCAGACCGTCACGTCCGGCTCCGCGAGGCGGACCACCAGCGACCCCGCCTCCTCACGGAGCACGCCGAAGAGCACCACCCAGACGGGGATTCCCATCACCAGGAAGGTTGCCAGAGTTTTAGCCAGCTTCCTCATCCCGCATCTCTCCTAGCGACTCGGTGTTCCGTCCAGCGTCCCGGCCCTGTCTGCATCGGGCTGCGGGGTCCGACGTTCTTAACGGCGCAAAAACAAACCACCCGTGGCGGAGTTCGCGCCGTCACGTCAACGGTCGGGTCGTCGTGTTGGCCGTTAAGCGGAGTCGCGGGGAGAGGGCCGAACGACTCCCGTTAATGGGGTATTCGCCCATAACGTTAAAACATTTCGGTCCCCCCGTGGCCTTATACGCCGCGTCGCGCCGGGTGTTCCGTCCGGACGCCGGAAAAAACCTTGAGGACGTCCCAATGCCGGAGTGCAGACTTGACGACATAACGGGTTCGGTGCGGCCCGCCGACTGACGGGGAGGGCGTCGCGGCGAAAAGTGGACTGGCCCTGGGGGGGGAGGTGGTGTAAGCCAATGGAGATGAACCGGGACGCGTTCAAACACCACCTGAGCGAGATCTCCACGCTCTGGACGGAATTCCGCCAGGCGCACGGCGGGCCACAGGCCGGGGGCGCGACCCGCGAGGAGGCGCAGGCGCAACTCCTCAGCCGGTACGCCCCGGCGATTTACCGCTACCTGCTCGGGGCCCTGCGCGACCCGGACGCGGCCGACGAGCTGTTCCAGGAGTTCGCCCTGCGCTTCGTCCGGGGCGACTTCCACCGGGCCGACGAGCGCCGGGGCCGGCTCCGCGACTTCCTCAAGACGGCGCTGTTCCACCTGATCATCGACGCGCAGCGGCGCCGCAAACGGGCGTCCGAGCCGTTGGGCGCGGAGGCCGAAGGGGTCGAGGCGCCGCCGGAAAGCCCTGGGGCGGAAGACGACCATCGGTTCCTGGAAGTCTGGCGGGCCGAACTCCTGGCCCGCTCCTGGGACGCCCTGGCCGAACACGAGCGGAAGACCGGGCGCCCCTTGCACTCCGTCCTCCGCCTCCGGTACGACTACCCCGACCTCCGCTCGCCCGAACTGGCCGAGCGCCTCGGCTCACAGTTGGGGCGGCCGATCTCGGCCGTCTGGTTCCGCAAGAAGCTCTCGCAGGCGCGCGAGGTGTTTACCGACTTCCTGCTCGAAACCGTCGCCCGGTCGTTGGCCGAACCGACCCGCGAGGACCTCGAACAGGAGTTGATCGACCTGGGCCTGTTGAGCCACTGTCGCGAGGCGTTGGAACGGCTCGGGCCGGGGCGCGTGCCGGGTGTCGGGCCGAAAGAGGTCGGGCCCACGCCCCCGGACGCGGGACCGGGCTGAATCGACCCCGGGGCCGCGCCCCTCACCTCATTTTTTGGGGAGGGTGATCCCTTTCGGGAGCCTCCCTTTCTTTTGAAGTAGCTTCTGGTACTGCTCTTTCATGACGTCTTCGCCGGGCCTCGGCGGAGGGGTCGCCTTCGGTTGGATCGCCCCGGCCCCGGCCGACGTTGACGACGAGCCGCCGCAGCCGGACGCCAGCAGGGCGAGGGTCGCGGCGACGATCAAGGACCCGCGGTCGAGTTTCAAGGCGGCCTCCCTCTCGGTCGGGTGGTCCGGGCGGTTCGGAGTCGGCCGTCTTAATACGAGTCGGCGCTGACGATTTCGCCGCCGTCGCGCGAGCCGAGGGCCCACCAGGTCTGGACGTTGATCGAGTCTTTGACGAACTTCACCGACCCGTCGGCGAAGGCGACGTTGACGCCCCCGGGGTGGTTGCTGGTCGCCGTGATCGCGGCGCCGATGCCGCCCCAACTGGTGTCGTTGACGCCGAACCCGCCGCCGGTGCCGATGCAGGAGATGCCGTTGGGCGTCATGACGTGGCTGTAGCCGTTGTTGCCCACGGCGTAGTCGGCGCTCAGGAGCCACTGGGCGCCGAAGGCGTCGTCGGTCACGGCGAGGGTGCTCGTAGGCAGGCCCTTACAGGCGGCGACGAACGCCTGTGCGTTAACCAGGCTCCCCTGGTCGAGCACCATGCTGGCCGACGTCTGGAAGATCCCCCGCTTGCCGAGCGGGGTCCCCGGCTTGCAGTTCGCGTCGACGGGGGCGAACACGCCGTTGCCGAGCGCCAGCAGGTGTTCGCTGAAGAGCGCCGTGTTCGACGTCCCGTCGGTGATCGAGGCGACCCGCACCGGGCCGGCGCTCGCGGGCGCGGAGCCGCCGAGGAACGCCATGAGTCCCAGGATCGTGCTCCCCTGGACGGGGATGATCGTGCCGTTGCAGGCGCGGATGTTGGCGGGGCCGCCGAAGTTGCCCGCGTAGTTGATCTGCGCGAACTCCGTCAGGCTGAAGTTCGCCGACTTGGCCAGGCTCTCCGACGGGCAGAGCAGCATTTGAAGCTGTGAGAGCCCGACGGTCGTGTTGGCGCCGTAGAACGGGCTGACGAAGCCGATTTCCAGCATCGGGACGCTGAAGTTCAGCGCGTTGAACATCGGCTGCTGTTCGAGGTTCGGCAGGATGGCGGCCGTCCAGGGGGCGAACCACCCCCAGGTCGCGCTGTTGTCCAGCGTGTGCGCGGGGAGGACGTCGTGCTGCGTGATGTAGTTGTGGACGGCGAGCCCGAGCTGCTTCAGGTTGTTGACGCACTGCGCCCGCCGCGCCGCCTCGCGGGCCGACTGCACGGCCGGTAAGAGCAGCGCGATCAGGACCGCGATGATGGCGATGACGACCAACAACTCGATCAGCGTAAACCCGCGGCGCGGGTGGACCGATCGGCCGGCACTCATGGCGTTACCCCCCTTCTTGGTCGGAGAGACCGGATCGGAAGATGGGCGAAGGGAATGAATGAGTATCCGCCGTTCCGTGGCCGGATACAAGCGCCGAGTGTCGGTGCGCGGGGAAGGGGCGTCGCGGGTCCGGGGCGCCCGGGGTTCGGGGCCGGACCCGCGCGGCGGGGCGGGGCGAGGCGGGCTTAGGCGAGCAACTCTTTCATCGTGGCGACGCGCTTGGCGTCGAGCGCCTCGCGGACCAACAGGCAGGCGAGGACGGCGTCGCGGCCGTGCTCGGCGCGGCAGACGGGCGGCTTGCGGGTGCGGACCGAGTTGACGAACGACTCCAGGGCGAGCCGGGTGTTGTCCACCGCGCCGGGGTGGCTGTGGCCGACGCGGTCGGCCCGGTGCTGGTCCGGCCGGTAGGAGAAGACGCCGGTGTTGAAGTCGACCCCCCCCTTGGTGCCGACCAGGCGGGTGTACTCCTCGTTGAACTTACCCGGCGCGACCCAGCTGTGGATGATGTTCACGACCACGCCGTTGGGGTACTCGACGACGCCCGAGTAGTAGTCGTGGACGTTGCGCTCGGATTGCAGCGACCGGAAGAGGTCGTCGCGGCCGAGCGCGGCGGCGCGGACGGGGAGCCCCTGGCAGGCCCAGTTCATGACGTCCCAGTTGTGGACGGCCTGCTCGACCACCCAGTCGCCCGACCGCTCGCGGCGGCCGAACCAGCCGAGCAGCGGGCCCCAGGAGTTCGACCAGAGGATACGCCCCTCCACCAGTTCGCCGATCTCGCCCGCGCGGATCTGCGCCATCGTCTCGATGAACCGCGGGTCGGCCCGGCGCTGGTGGCCGATCTGGACGATCTGCTTCCCCTTGTTGGCGGCGGCGACCACCTTGTCGCAGTCGGCCGGGCTGAGGCACATCGGCTTCTCGCCGTAGAGGTCCTTGCCGGCGGCGAGGGTGTCGAGGTAGTTGGATGCGTGGAGGTCGCACGGGAGGGCGCTGACGACGGCGTCGACCCCCTTGACCTCCAGGAGCTTCTTCCACTCGGCGGTCCCCGAGGGGCGGGGCTGGCCGGCGTCCTCGACGGCCTTGAGGGCGCGTTCGAGGTGTGCGGGGTCGTTGTCGCAGACCGCGCGGATCGACACGCCGGGGATCGCCAGCAGGGTCTTTAAGAGGACGCCGCCGCGGTTGCCGACCCCGATGACCCCGACGCCGACCGTGTCGCCGGGGGCGGCCCCCCCGGCCGGGGATGCGGCCGTGGCCAGCGCCTGACCCGCGACGAGCGACCCCGTCGCCCCCAGGAAATGCCTTCGGTTCCAGTCGCCCATCGGTTCGGCCCTCGCCCCGTGTCTGTGCGGCCCGCCGCGGCGGCGTCGGGAACCACCCCGAGCCGGCCGGCGCGTTCGGGACCGCCCGGTCCGGCGCGCAGTCTAGCCCGAAGCGCCACCCGCAGGCAACGCCCTGCCCCGGCCGTCCGGGCCCGGCCGACCCCCCTTGAGAAAAAAATGGCGCCTCTGTCACATCCCTGTGATACGATCGTAACGCTCAAGGACGGTGGTGGGTCTGCGACGGGGATGGTCCGTCGACCCACTAGCGCGACGCCGTGTCTTTCCGCCCGAGTTACCCTTTCGCGAAGCGTGGGGTAGGTCCACGAGCCGGGGCCTCGGAGGGCCCGCGCCTTGGGCCGGATCGACCTTGTGGGCGACTCCACGGTCCCGAAGTGGCACCGTCGTGTCCGCCCGCGGGACCCCGGTGCGCGCTTGCGTCACACGTTGCGGACCCCGACGGCCCGCATCACGTGAACGGGAGACTCGGTCCCGAACCGGGTGAGTTCTCCGGCGGACGCAACACCTTCTATGTTAGTAAGAAGTAAGTGAAGTCTGAAACGCTCCCCGTTGAGCCAGCCACCGATCACGAATGATCGAGGAGGGGCCATGGTGCCCTCGGGTGTGTTTGTTGAAAAGCCTGCGCCCGGCCGTATTCGCCTCCGACCCCATTCGGCCCGACACTCGTTGTCCGACCTGACGTCGCTGGAGACGAAGTCCGACCGCCCCGAAGTCCAGGAATTTCTCCGCGAGGCGATCCGACAGGGCCGTATCCGGGTCCAACCGCTCCCGGGTTCCCCGACGCAGGTTAAGATCGTCCGGGTCGCCCCCGGCGAAAGGCCCGTCGCCGTGGACCATCGGCTCTGACCCGCGCGAACGGTGTTCGAAACCAGGCAGCCTTCGTCCCCGACGACTCATCGTTGTGTCTCGGCGGTCGGTGGTACGGCCTCACGACCCGTTCGCCCCGATTACCCGTCTCGACCGGGTCCGGTTTCGAAAATTGGGTGATATCAAGGACGAATTCAAAAAGACACCCCGTGAGTCATGGCTGATTGCGGGCGGGCGCCGGTTGCTGCCCCGGCCGTCTCAACGGTGAGACCTACGGCCCCTCTCCCGCGGACAACGTGAGCCGAACGATCCGAACGGTACCGCGCTCTGGTCGGCGTGTCCGCCGCGGCGTTATCGGCGGTCGGTCTGCCTGCTGTTTCAGCGTGATCTGCGCCGAGGCGCAACAGGGGCCGTGTCGGGCGGGCCGGCCCGGAAAAATATTTCCGACGAAATCTAAGCTATAAGTCTCAGGGAATGAGCACTTTGAAGGCCGTACTAAGGGAGGGTGTGTGTTTCTCAGCGAACCGTTGGTCAGGGATTTGCGTCTGTCCTGTAGTGCCCGGATCGACGGCAGAAACGAGTCGAGACATCAAGACGTGGGCACGAAGGAACAACCACCCGCTATTCGTCGAGGCCTCGCCATGTGCGGCCCTTCTCGGTCGGATTCGGACGGAATCGTCCAGAAACTCCAGGGTCTGATGGACCGGCTTGCCGCGCCGGATCTGACCGCGGCGGAAGCGGAAGACCTGCGGCCGAGGCTGCTGGTCCTGCTCGAATCGATTGAACTGGGCGAGGCCCGCCGGACCTTTGCCCCCGGTCTGCGCCCGGTCGCCCGCAAACCGGAGCGGTGTTTGGTCGTCTAGGGTCCCCTCCCCCGCACGCAGCCCTTCTTTAAGCCCCTCGCGCTCCCGCCACCGACCCCCGCTCAGGACCTTTTTCGACCCCTAGACCCTGGACGACCAAACACCGGCCCTCTCCCCCCTTCCCCCGGCTTTCGGTTACAACGGAATGTGATGAGGCCCGGCCCGGGGTCGGGAGACCCGGGGCCCGTCCGGACCGGGATCGCGCCTGCCCAGGGGGAGAAGGAGCCGACCGTGAAGTTCGACCATGTCGCCGTGAACGTCGCCGAGATCGCCCGGTCCGTCGAGTGGTACAAGGCCAAGCTCGGGGCCGAGGTGCTGTATCAAGACGCGACCTGGGCCTTCCTTCAGGCCGGCGGGACGAAGATCGCGCTGACGCTCGCCAGCCAGCACCCCGCCCATATGGCCTTCGACATCGGCCCGAACCCCCCCGAGGAGTTCTTCAAGTCGGCCAAGGTCCACCGCGACGGCTCCGTCTCCCGGTATGTCTCCGACCCGGACGGCAACTCGATCGAGTGGATTCACTATCCCGAAGGGACCCGCTGAACCCGAAGGGGTTGCCCCCGTTCCGTTCCGCCTCCCGTTTTGATAGGAGTCTGGGAACGGGGGCAGGTTTTCGGTCCGGCCGAACCGCCCGTTGATCAAAAACGGGACGGGGGTGGCGTTTTGATGGCGGGTACGAGGCCGGACGGCGTCGGAGCGGTGTCGTGGCCGTTCTACGTGCTGACGGCGCTGGCGCTGTCGGTCGGCTGGGGCATCCGGGGGAATTTCGGCCACGAATACGGGGCGATGATCCCCGGGGCCCTGGCTGCGACGGCCGTGGCGATCCTCTCGGGCCGCGACGACTGGCGGCGCCGGGCCGCCTATTTCGCGATGTTCGGGGCGCTGGGGTGGTCGTTCGGGGGGAGCATCTCGTACATGCAGGTGATCGCGTACACCCACTCGGGGCACTCGCCCTCGGTGCTGTACGGGTTCGCCGGCCTGTTCGTGATCGGGTTCCTCTGGGCCGCGCCCGGCGGGGCCGGGACGGCGTTCGCGGCGTTCGCCGACCGGGACCGGCTGGCGGGGGTGTTCGCCCCGCTGTCGGCCGTGTTCCTCGTCTGGGCGTTGCAGTGGGAGGCGGTCGAGCCCTGGCTGGCCCGACAGGGGTATTCGCTGAACTGGTACGACACCGACTGGCCGGGCGCTCTGTCCGCGCCGCTGGCGGTGCTCGCGCTCGCGACCGTCCGGCGCCGGTTCGATTGGGGGACGGGCCTGGTCCTCTGGATGGCGGCCGGGTGGTGGGTCGGCTTCCTCGTGCTGGTGAACCTGCTCGGACTGAGGATGACCCCCCCGCGCGGCGATAACTGGGCGGGCTGCCTGGGGATGACGGTCGGGCTGCTCCTGTATCTCGCCCGGACGGGGTTTGCCCCGGTGGCGCGGGCGGGCCTGGTCTGCGGTTTTGCGGGCGGGGTGGGGTTCGCGGCGGCGTCGATGCTGAAACTGGTGGAGGTGACGTGCGGAGTCGAGGCCAACTGGCACAGCATCCTGGAGCAGACGACCGGCCTGTTTAACGGGCTCGCCCTCGCCGCCGCGCTGGCCGGCCCGGCGCGGTCGGCGCCGAGTGCGGCTGATGAGGGCGTGCCGTCGCGGCGGTGGACCGAGGCGTACGCGGTCGGCTTCGTGTTGGTGCTGGTGACGTACCTGAACCTGCGGAAGAACGCGGGCGAATGGGTGCGGGTCGGGGCGGTGCCGGCGACGATGGGGGGATTGTCGGCGGGGACGTGGTTCAATCTCGGTTACGCGGCCCTGGCGGTCGCCGTGCTCGTCCCGCTGTTTCGGCACCTTCGGCGCCCGGTGGCCTTGGTTCCGGTCGACCCCCTGGGCCGGGCTCAACTGCTGTTCGTGGTCTTCCTGTGGTGGATGACCGTGGGGAACTTCGAACGCGCCTTGGTCCGCTTTACGGGCCAGCGGCTCGTGACCGAAGGTGTGATCGCGGTGAACGCGGCGGCCTGTACGCTCCTCGCGCTGCTCGCCGCCGTCCCGACGCGGGTCGGGCCGGCGCACCCCGCCTCGGGGCCGGTTCCGCGGCCGAGGTTCGGCCGGCTGGTGGCGGCCGGGCTGACGGCGGCGGCGGTCTCGGTGGTCGTGGACTGGGGGGTCGTCCGGGCGATCTACGGCGACCGGTTCGCGGGCCACGCCAAGCTCCACGTCCGGTTCGGCCCTCAAGCGGCGGCTGCGAACCCCGGCCCGACCCGCTAGCCGCGGGGGCGGGGCCCGACGACGCGGGAGTGTTTTACGGCCTGTCCGGGTCGGCTAAGATCGGTAACGATCGCCCGACCCCGGAAATGTCCGGACGTTTCCCCGGCCCGCCGCACGCGTGCGGAGGCAGACGATGCAGGCGATGGACCAGAGTCAGGGCCTCGGCGTGTGGACGTGTTGTGCCACGGCGGTCGGCTTAGCCGTGGCGTCGGCCCTCGTCCGGGGGCGGTCCGACCTGCGGCCGGCTCGTGGCCCGGCGGGCCTCCCGTCGGGGCGGTACGGGGGCCTCGGTCCCTGCCTGTTCGGACTGGCCCTCGGCGTTGCGGCCGCCGCCGTTTGGTCGCTGCCGACGCCCCGCGCGTCCGCGGCCTTCGGGCTCAACGTCCTCGGCCTTTTGGGGGTCGCCGGGGCCGGGTTGATCGCCGCGCTGGCCGTCCGACGGGACCGGCGAGCGCGGCGGGCCCTGGCCGAGAGCGAGGCGGCGTACCGCACCCTCGCCGAAGGGGTTGAGCAGTTAGTCTGGGCGGCGGGGCCCGAGGGGGTGACCGACGCCAACCGGCACTGGTTCGAGTACACCGGGCTCACCCCCGCGCAGACCGTAGGCGACGGCTGGATCGCCGCCCTCCACCCCGACGACGCGGCGGCGGCCCGCTCGTGCTGGGAAAGCGCGGTGAGTTCGGGGGGCGGGTTCGACGTCGATTACAGGTTCCGCCGCGGTTCGGACGGGTCGTACCGCCGGCACGTCGGTCGGGTCCGTCCGGTTCTCGAAGGCGGTCCGGGCGTGACGCGCTGGGTCGGCACGGCCGTCGACGCTGAGGACCGCGGCCGGTCGGTCGAAACCTTGCGGGCCGATGAAGAGCGGCTCCGCCTCGCCCTCGACGCGGGCCGGATGGGGACCTGGGACTACGACGTCGGCGCGGAGACGGTCGCCTGTTCGCCCAGCCTGGAGGCGATCCACGGGCGCCTTCCAGGGACCTTCCCGGGGACGTTCGAGGCGTACCAGGGCGACATCCACCCGGACGACCGCGAGGGGTTCGTCCGGGCGGTCCGCCGGGCGGTGGCGAGCGCCCTGCCTCACTACGCCGAATACCGCCTCGTCTGGCCGGACGGGAGCGTCCACTGGGTCGAAGACCGCGGCAAGCCGTTCGTCGACGCCTCCGGCCGGGTCGAGCGCGTGACCGGCGTCTGCGTGGACGTGACCGAGCGGAAGCGGGTCGAGGGGGACCTCCGCCGCGCCCTCGCCCTCGCCGAAGACGCGGGCCGGGCCAAGGACAAGTTCCTCGCGATGCTCAGCCACGAACTTCGGACCCCGCTCGCCCCGGTGCTTTTGGCCGCCGAAGAGATGCTCGCCGACCCGGACGTCCTCGAACACCACCGCGAGTCGCTGGCGCTGGTGCGCCAAAACGTCGAACTCGAAGTCCGGCTCATCGACGACCTGCTCGACGTGACCCGCGTCGTCCACGGCAAGCTTCAGTACCGCTTCGAGGTGGTCGACGCCCACAGCCTGCTCCGCCGGACCGTGGACGTCTGCCGCGGCGACGTGGACGCCAAGCGGATCGACCTGGTCCTCGACACGGTCGCCGCGGAGCACCACGTCCTGGCCGACCCCGCGCGGCTCCAGCAGGTGCTCTGGAACCTCGTCAAGAACGCGGTGAAGTTCACCCCGGCGGGGGGCCTGGTCCGGGTCCGGACCTGGGACGAAGGGACGCCTTCGCGGTTGACCGTCGAGGTCTCCGACACGGGGCTGGGGATCGACCCGGCCGTGCTGCCGCGGATCTTCAACGCCTTCGAACAGGCCGAGGATACGGCCGACGGCCGGTTCGGCGGCCTCGGGCTCGGCCTGGCGATCAGCCGGGCGATCGTCACGGCGCACGGCGGCGAGCTGACGGCGGAAAGCCGGGGCCGGAACCAGGGGGCCACGTTCCGGGTGTCGCTCCCCACCGCCGCGCCGGCCGACGGCGCCGGGCCGGACGGCGTGGGCCGGCCCCACGCCGACGCCCCCGCGCGGCCGCTCCGCATCCTGCTCGTCGAAGACGACCCGATGACCGCCCGGATCATGGCCCGCCTGCTGCGCAACAACGGCTACGAGGTGACCACGGCCAACACCCTGGCCGCCGCCCGCGCCGTGTCGACCGACGGGGTCGACCTCCTCGTCAGCGACCTCGGCCTGCCCGACGGCAGCGGGCTCGACCTGATGCGTTCGCTCGCCCCGCGCGGCGTGCCGGGCATCGCCCTGACCGGGTTCGGCATGGAAGAGGACGTGCGCAACAGCCGCGACGCCGGGTTCATCGCCCACCTGACCAAGCCCGTCGACTTCGCCCGGCTCGACGCGATGATCCGCAAGGTCGCCTCCGAACACCCCCGCGGCGTCGCGGCTCCGGTGGCCGAGACTTGACGTACGGCGTTGGTAAATCGGGGGTTCCGGTATGGTCCGCGGCGGCGGACGGCGGGCCCGGCCGCGCAACTCGCATTGCCAGAAACCGGGGTTCCGGGCATGATCCGCGGCAAGAATCGGCTGCCGGTTACGGCCGGCCGGTGGATCCGCACGTGCTCGGGAGCCCGTCGTCATGGATGGCCAGACGCCCCGGAAGAAGTCGATCCTGCGCAAGCTGGCGCGGGCGCTCGTGGTGTTATTGTTCCTGGGCGGTTTGGCGTTGGCGGCGCTCCCCTGGCTGCTCAGCACCCCGCCGGCCCGCGACGCGGTCGTCACGCGGGTCAACAAAATGCTCGCGCCGAGCCGGATCGGGGTGCGCGGGCTGTCGCTGTCGTGGACCGGGCCGCTCCGCCTGACCGGGTTGACCCTGAAGAACGGCGAGGGGAAGACGCTCGTCGACGCGAAACGGGCCGAACTCGACCGGGGGCTGATCGCCCTGCTGCGCAATTATTCGCGGCTGGGGACGGTCACGCTCGACGGCGCCTCGGTCGACATCGAACGACGTGCGGACGGTTCGATCGACCTGGTGGACGCCCTCTCGCCCCCGAAGCCGAAGGCCGCGGCACCCCCCCCCGCCCCGAAAGGCGCTGCGGCGTCGCCGTTCGACGTGACGTTGCGCGTCACCCGGGGGTCGCTCCGGTTGACGACGCCCGAGTTGGCCGAGCCGCTGACGGCCGAGTCGTTCGACATGGACGTGCGGTACCCCGCCGCCCGCGGGGAAAACCTGAACTGGCGGATCCGGCTGGCGAAACCGGCGGACGGGACCGCGGCGGAAACCCTCGGGGTTGACGGCGAGTTTGACCACCGGGCCGCGGCCGACCCGTTGCTCACGTTGGCCGTTAAGGGCGAGCGCTGGCCGCTGGCGTTGGCCGCGCCGGGGGCCGCCGTGCGCGGCCGGCTCGACGGGGCGCTAAAGGTGGCCCGGACTTCCGGCGCCTGGTCGTCGTCGGGCGACGCCAAGCTGCTCGGGCTCGACGCCTCCGGCCCGGCCCTCGCCGGAGACCGCCTGGCGTTCGACAGCCTGGGGGCGAACTGGGACGTCGCCCAGTCGGGCGGGACGTGGTCGGTGCGCAACGTCGGGGTCGTCAGCCCGGTCGGCACGCTGAGCGCCCGCGGGTCGGTCGACCCGGCGAACGCGGCCGGCGTCCCTGAGGCCCGGGTCGAAGGCCGGATCGACCTCGCCGCGCTGGCGAAACAGATCCCGCACACCCTCCGGCTCCGCGAGGGGCTTACGCTCGAACACGGCTCGGCCCGGGTGCTGATCCAGGTGAAGAAAGACGGGGAGACGCAAACCGGGTCGATCGAAGCCGCGGTCTCGGACCTCGCCGCCCGCGACAAGACGCACGCCTTCACGTTACGCGACCCGGCGACGGTCTCGGCGAAAGCGACGCGGTCGTCGGCGGGCGTTACGCTCCAGACGTTCGCCGTGAAGACGGCCTTTCTCGACGTGACCGGCTCGGGCGACATCGCCAACGGGGTTAAACTCTCCGGGACGATTGACCTGGGGGGCCTGAAGTCGCAACTCAAAGACCTGATCGACTTCGGTGGGGTCGAACTCGCCGGCAAGGGCCGGCTCGCGGCCGACTACCGCAAGACCGGCGCGGCCTACGTCGGCCGTTCCGCCGTCGAGGTGCGCGGGCTCAAGGTCGCCGGCCTGACCGGCGAGCCGGTCGTCCGCGACTCGGTCCGGTTCGACGCCGCCGTGAGCGGTCCGACCGACCCGACCGGCCTGCCTTCGACCTGGGAGAGCCTCCGCGTGAACGCCGTCGCGGGCCCCGACAAGGTGGTCCTGGCCGGGAAGGTGGCCGGCGGGGTGACCTCCGTGAGTGGGTCGGCCTCGCTGCCGGTTTCGTTTTCCCAGCGCGACGGCCGGGCCGACGTGGCGCTGGCGGGCCGGATGAAGCCGGGGCCGGACGGGAACCCGGGCCTGATCGAGTTCGACACGCTCCAGGCCAGCCTCCGCCCGTCCGACCCGGCGCTCGCCGCCGCCGGTTCGGTGGCCGTTTCCGTCCGCGGCTCGGTCGACCTCGTCAACGACGACCTGACGCTGAACCCCCTCCCCTTGCCCGCGGGCTTCCCGACGGTCGTGGCGGTCGGCCCCGAAGGGCTCAAATACCACGGGCTTCTGAAGACGCCGCTGACGGCCAAGGCGGCCAAGGGTGTGCTTATCGGCGACCTCGCCGCGGTCGAGCGCCTTCTGTTCGTCTGGACCGGCCGCGAGCCGGGCGGGTACGGCGGGACGGCGCGTGCGCAGGTCGGCATGGGGCCGGGCGAGGGGCGGCTGAACGTCGGCCTGACGCTGACCGTCCCCGACCTCTCTCGCCCCACGTCCGACGGCAAGGGGCGCCGCCCCGAGGGGCCGCTGACGGTCGCCTTCGGTGGCGGGTACGCGCCCGACGCCGA
>Ga0164243_10004413_pt1 | contig 22065 bp, 23 predicted proteins | sample OricompcompostOP_FD_108781 | JGI IMG/M metagenome (GOLD analysis project Ga0164243, IMG submission 108781) | Organic Plus compost microbial communities from Emeryville, California, USA - Original compost - Organic plus compost (OP) | ecosystem: Engineered > Solid waste > Mixed feedstock >...
CCTCCTGGGAGCCGGCGAAGCCGCAGCGGTAGACGCCGTTGTTGACCTCGGTGAAGATCCGCTGCATCACCTCCTCCATCTCCTCGCGGAGGTGCGCGGGCCACAGGTCCGGGGCGTCGGGCCGGTGGTAGTCGGACCACTCGAAGAAGAAGTCGTGGGTGATCCACGGGAAGTCGTTGGTCACCAGCCGACCGGTCTCGACCTCCACGATCGCCGGCACCGTGATGCCGCGCGGGTAGTCGGGGAAGCGCCGGAAGTACGCCTCCTGCAGCCGCTCGATGCCGAGCACCGGGTCGCGGCCGCCGGGGTCGAGGTCGAAGGTCCAGCTGCGGGCGTCGTGCACCGGGCCGGCGAGGCCCATCGAGATCACGTCCTCGAGCCCGAGGAGCTTGCGCACGATGATCGCCCGGTTCGCCCACGGGCAGGCCCGGGCCGCGATCAGCCGGTAGCGCCCGGGCTCGACCGGCCACAGCTCACCGTTGACCGGCCCGTGCTCCGGCCGGCGGGGCCGGCCGTCGACGACCTTGGTGATCCGGTCCGGGACGTAGTTCATGTCCCGGTCGAAGGCCTTGCCCTTCTCGACGTACGTCGCTGTTCCGCTGGCGTTCATCACCCCACCGGTTACCCACCGGGGGTTATCCGAAACTGTCGATCTTCCAGTCGCCGTCCTCCTTGACGAGCGAGATCGTGCCCTTCTCCTCGCAGTCGTCGCCGCCGCCGGTGACCTCGAAGTCGACGGTCGCCTCGTCGCCGTCCTCCTCCTCGTTCTTCACCTTGATGTCGGAGTCGGAGCAGGTCTGCTCGCCGCCGAAGAAGGCGTCCTCGTCGTCCTCGCAGTCGTCCTTGTCGAGTCCCTGGCGCCGGTCCTCGCTGACCATGTCGATGAACCCGCAGTCGTGGTCCTGGATGGCCTTGAAGTAGTCCTCGACGGTGCCCTTCGGCCCGCTGCTGCCACCGCCGAGCAGCACCACCGCGAGGATGACCGCCACCAGCAGGATCGCCGCGGCGCCGCCGATGATCGCGATCAGCTTGCCGTTGACCCCGCCGCCGGAGCCGCCGCCCTGCGGAGGCATCGGCTGCCACGCGGGCTGACCGGGCTGGCCGAACTGCGGGGCCTGGCCCGGCTGACCGAACTGCGGGGGCTGACCGGCCGGGCCCGGGGGCGCGCCGAAACCGCCCTGCTCGGGGCCCGCCATCTGGGTCGGCGCCGCGGCCGGCGGCTGCTCGGGCTCACCCGGGGCGGGCCGGTCGCCCTGCGGCCGGACCTGGGTGGGGTCGGCGGGGCCCGGCGCCGACGCGGGCTGCTCGGGGGCGGGCCGGTCCGGGCCGCCGCCCTCGGGCTGGGTGTGCTCGGTCCACCGGCTGCCGTCCCACCAGCGCAAGCCGCCCTGGCCGTCCGGGTACCAGCCGGGCGGGGTGTTCTGCGTCATCGGGTGTCTCCGTTCGTGGCGCGGGGCTTCGTGGCGCGGGTGCTCGGGGCCGCGGGCATCATCCCACGCGGGAGGGCGCGAACCCGGCGGCGACCCGGACCAGCCGGTCGTTGGCCTCGGTCTCGCCGATCGACGCCCGCACGCCCTCGCCGGCGAACGGCCGGACCATGATCCCGGCCTGCTCGGCCGCGGCGGCGAACTCGACCGCCCGCTCGCCGAGCCCGAACCACACGAAGTTGCCCTGCGGCTCGGGCACGTCCCACCCGACGTCGTGCAGCGCGGCCACGACCCGTGCCCGCTCGGCGACGAGGGCCTCGACCCGCTCGAGCAGCTCCGGCTCCGCGGCGAGCGACGCGACGGCCGCCGCCTGCGCGACACCGGAGACGCCGAACGGCAGCGACACCGCCCGCAGCGCCTCGGCGATCGCCGGATCCGCGACGGCGTAGCCCACCCGGAAGCCGGCCAGGCCGTAGGCCTTGGAGAACGTCCGGAACACGACCACGTTGGGGTGCGACCGCTGGACGTCGAGGCCGTTCACCGCGTCGTCCATCCGGACGAACTCGACGTACGCCTCGTCGACGACGACCAGCACGTGGTCGGGCACCGCGGCGAGCAGCTCGTCGAGCTCGGTGCGGGTGACCGCGGGGCCGGTGGGGTTGTTCGGGGTGCACACGATGAGCACCTTGGTGCGGTCGGTGACCGCGGCGGCCATCGCGGGCAGGTCGTGCCGGCCGTCGGCGGTGACCGGCACCTGCACCGACCGGGCGGCGGACGCGGTCACCGCGATCGGGTAGGCCTCGAAGGACCGCCAGGCGTACACGACCTCGTCACCGGGGTCGCAGAACGCGCTCAGCAGCTGGTAGATCAGCGCCACCGAGCCGGTGGCGGCCGCGAGCCGGTCGACGGGGACGCCGAGCCGGGCCGACAGGGCGTCGTACAGCGCCGTGTTGCCCATGTCGGGGTAGCGGTTCATGGCCTCGACGGCCCTGGTCGCTGCCTCCACGACGCCGGGCAGCGGCGGGTAGGGGTTCTCGTTGGAGGAGATCTTGTACGTCGTCAGCCCGGGGCGCGGGGTGGGCGCCCGGCCGGGGACGTAGGCGGGGATCTCCGCGAGGTGGGGACGTGGCTGAGGGTGGGCCATGGCGGGACTCTAGTTCCGGCGGAACGGGCGGACGAGCACGGCCAGCACGATTCCGATCCCGACGCCGATCACCGCACCGGTGACGTTGTCGACGACGTCGGTGACGTCGCAGGCCCGGTCGATCCGGGCGAGCTCGAGCTGGGTGGCCTCGATCGCGACCGAGTACGCCGCCAGCGCGGCCAGGCCGAGCGGCACGGTCAGCCAGGCGCTGCGCCACCGGGCCGCGGCCACCACGAGGAGCGCGCCGCTCGGCACGAAGACCAGGGTGTTGAGCAGCCGCTGGCCGCCGGAGAAGATCCAGAACCCCTCGGGCGCCGGCCCGCCGATGTCCCACGAGCAGGTCTCGAGCCGGGACTCCGCGGGCACGATCCCCGGCGCCCCCTCGGCCGGGATCAGGGTGATCAGGCCGATCACCACGACGGTCCAGACGAGGCCTGCGAGCGCCCCCGCGGTGATCCCGTCCAGCCGGCGGACGAGCAGCAGCCCGAGCAGCACGCAGAGGACGGCCGCGACGGCTGCCCCCGCGAGCATCACGCCGACGCCGCCGACCGGGAACACCGGGCCGACGCTACCGGCGGGGTCGTCCGCCGCGAAAAGCACCGTCGGCCACCGTGACCCGCTGCCTGGCGCGGCGGACGACCGGCTCGACGCCCGACGTCAGGGCAGCAGCACCTCGGGCGCGGGCCGGACGGCGAGGTCCCGGCCGAGGGTGAGGTCGACCGGGTTGGTGAGGCACCGCACCGACCCGCCGCCGAGGTGGAACTCGGAGACGTCGACGAGCACCACCTCGAAGCCCCACTCCTCGAGCCGCGCGCGGACCCGGTCGGGGCAGGCGGGCATCACCACGGTCGACCCGACGACCACGGAGTTGGCGCAGAACGTGGTCAGCGCCTCCTCCTCGGTGAGCACGAGCGGCTCCGGCACGAGGTCGAGCAGGGCGGCGGCCGAGGCCGGGTCGAGGGCGTCGGGACAGACCAGCGCCCGGCGCTCGTCGAGGGGGCAGAACGCGAGGTCGAGGTGGTACATGCCGGCGTGGGTGATCCGCAGCCCGCGGACCCGGACGCCGAGCTCGGTGGCCAGGTGCTTGAGCGCGAGCTCCTCGGTGCGCGGCCCGTAGCCGACGACGAGGTCGCCTCCGAAGGGGAACGCGTCACCCGCCTCCAGGTGCGCGCCGACGCCGTCGCGCCCGACGTACGTCGTGGCGTAGCCGCGGCCGGCGAACCACTCGGCGGCGGTGCCGGTCTCGGCACGGCGCTGCTCGTGGCGCATGTGCGACATCAGCACCCGCGGCCCGGTGCCGGTGCGGACCGCGAGGCCGAGGTTCATCGCGTAGACCATGTCCGGGGAGTCGGGGCGCTGCCCGATCACCTCGACCGTGGCGCCGAGCCCGCGCAGGGTCTCGACGAGCGCCTGCCACTGGTCGGTCGCGCGGGCCGGGTCGGGCTGGTGGTCGGGGTCCATGAACGGGTTGATCACGTAGTCGACCCGGAAATGGCTCGGCTCGACCATGACGTAGTGCTGCCCCCAGACCAGAGCGGTGGACCCGTTCATTCATCACCTCCGGATTGTCTGACAACCTGACAACATCGTAGCCGGGCAGAATGGTCCGCATGCCAGATCGGGCCGCGCGGTTCGGCACCCTCCACCTCGAGGAGCCGCACTCCACCGTCGAGCGCGTGGTCGAGGAGCTGCGCCGGGCGGTCTTCGAGGGCGAGCTCGAGAGCGGGACCCCCCTCCGCGAGGTGGCGCTGACCGAGTCGCTCGGCGTCTCCCGGCCCACCGTGCGCGAGGCGCTGACCATGCTCGTCGCCGAGGGGCTGGCCACCCGCGAGCCCAACCGCGGCGTCACCGTCGCGACCCCCGAGGCCGAATCGGTCCGGGACGTCTGCCGGGCGCGGCGGGTGCTCGAGGGCGCGGGGGTGCGCCGGTGGGCGGAGGCCACCGACGAGCAGCGGGACCGGGTGCGCGAGAGCGTCGAGGCCTACATCGCCGCGGTGCACGGCGACGCGTCGTACCAAGAGCTCAACGCCCGGCACCTGGCCTTCCACGTCTCGCTGGTCGGGCTGACCGGCAGCGAGCGGCTGGTCGCGATGGCCGAGGCGCTCGCGGTCGAGCTGCGGCTCGCGCTCGCCCAGGTGGAGCGGATCCGGCGCAACGCCCACGACCAGGCCGACTCGCACGGAGCCCTGCTGCGGATGCTCGAGGAGGGCGACGTCGACGGCGCCGCGGAGTTCCTCGACCACCACCTCGCCGGCGCCGAGACCGAGATCATCGACGCCCTGCAGTTGTGACGAGCCTGCCACTATGACGCCATGAGCTTCCTCGCGCGCGTGATCGTCACGGCCGCGGCGCTGGCGGTCGCCGCGTGGCTGGTCGGCGGGATCTGGTTCGACGGGCCACAGCAGGGCATGGACGAGGTCCAGGAGAAGATCCTGCCGCTGCTCCTCGTCGCGCTGATCCTGAGCCTGGTCAACTCCGTGGTCCGGCCGGTGCTGACGTTCCTCTCGATCCCGTTCATCATCGTCACGCTCGGCCTGTTCCTGCTGGTGATCAACGCGCTGATGCTGATGCTCACCAGCGCGCTGGCCGATGCGCTCGACATCGGCTTCCACGTGCGCAGCTTCTGGCCGGCGGTCTGGGGGTCGATCGTCATCACGGTGGTGTCGTGGATCCTCGACGGGTTCTTCGAGAAGGAGGACCGCCGGTGGTGACCGAGCTCCCGCCCCCGCGCACCGAGGGGCGCTACCGGATCGGCGTCGTGTGCCTGGGCAACATCTGCCGCTCGCCGATGGCCGAGGTCGTGCTCACCGAGCGGGTCGCCGAGGCCGGCCTCGACGACCGGGTCGAGGTGGCCAGCTGCGGCACCGGCGACTGGCACGTCGGGCACCCGATGGACCGGCGGGCCGCCGCCACCCTGTCCGCGGCCGGCTACGACCCGAGCCGGCACCGCGCCCAGCAGTTCGCCGAGACCTGGCTGGACGAGTACGACGTGCTGCTCGCCATGGACGCGCAGAACCGCGCGGACATCGGCGCGGGCGACCGGGTGCTGATGTTCCGCGACTTCGATCCGGTCGAACCGGGGAGCGACGTGCCCGACCCGTACTACGGTGGGGACAGCGGGTTCGAGGAGGTGCTGACGATGGTCGAGCGCACCAGCGCAGCGATCGTCGACGCACTGCGCGCCCGCCTCGGGGAAGGGGTCGACAGCCGGTGACCCGGCAGCCGCTGGTCGCCCGCAAGGCGGAGGAGCTGCTCGACGCCTCGGTGATCGCGACCGCGCCGTTGGCCGGCGGCGACATCGCCACCGCGACCAAGCTCCGCCTCAGCAACGGCACCACGGCGCTGATGAAGACGCTCCCGCACGCGCCGGAGGGCTTCTTCCAGCGCGAGGCCGAGGGGCTGCGCTGGCTCGGCGAGGTCGACGGCGGCGTCCACGTGCCGGAGGTGCTCGCCGTCGACCAGGAGTGCCTGGTGATCGCGTGGATCGAGCCGGGCAAGAACGGCGTCGACGCGGCCGCCGCGTTCGGCCGGGCCCTCGCGGCCACGCACGCGGCCGGCGCTCCCGAGCTCGGCCACGAGCACGACGGGTTCATCGGCAGGCTCCCGCTGCCCAACCGGACCGCGCCCACCTGGGCGGAGTTCTACGCGACCCGGCGGATCCTGCCGTACCTCAAGCTGGCGCGGGACCGCGGCGCGATCTCCGAGGACGACGCCGCGACGGTCGAGAAGGTCGTCCCGCGGATCGCCGACCTGGTGCCCGAGGAGCCGCCCGCCCGGCTGCACGGCGACCTCTGGAACGGCAACGTGCTCTGGGGCCAGGACCCGACCGGCGGCACCCCGGCGGTCGCGCGGGTCTCGGTGATCGACCCGGCGGCCTACGCGGGCCACCGCGAGGTCGACCTGGCGATGCTGGCGCTGTTCGGGCTGCCGCACCTGCAGCGGGTGCTCGACGCCTACAACGAGGCCAGCCCGCTCGCCGACGGCTGGGAGGAGCGGGTCGGCCTGCACCAGCTGTTCCCGCTGCTCGTGCACGCCTGCCTCTTCGGGGGCGGGTACGGCGCGCGTGCGGCCTCGGTCGCGGCGAAGTACCAGTAGGCGCGTTCTCAGCGCCGACTCAGGCGCTCCTGGCACAGTGGGCTCGTGTCGACCCCTGCTCCGAAGCCGCGCGTGCTCGTCGTCGACGACGACCGTGCCGTGCGCGAGTCGCTGCGCCGCTCGCTCGAGTTCAACGGGTACGACGTCCACCTCGCCAACGACGGCGCCGAGGCGCTCGCCGGGATCGCCACCGCGAACCCCGACGTCGTGGTGATGGACGTGATGATGCCGCGGCTCGACGGCCTCGAGACCACCAAGGCGCTGCGCTCGGCCGGCAACGACGTACCGATCATCGTGCTCACCGCGCGCGACGCCGTCGGCGACCGGGTCGACGGGCTGGACGCGGGGGCCGACGACTACCTCACGAAGCCGTTCGCGCTCCAGGAGCTGCTGGCCCGGCTCCGGGCGCTGCTGCGCCGCGCCGCGCCCCCGGCCGACGACGAGGAGGAGGTGCTCTCGTTCGGCGGGCTGACGATGAACCTCGCCACCCGCGAGGTCACCCGCGACGGCCGGCCGATCGAGCTGACCCGCACCGAGTTCACACTGCTGGAGATGTTCCTGCGGCGGCCGCGGCGGGTGCTCGACCGCGCGTTCATCCTCGAGGAGGTGTGGGGCTACGACTTCCCCACCACCGCCAACTCGCTGGAGGTGTACGTCGGCTACCTGCGCCGCAAGACCGAGGCCGAGGGCGAGCCGCGGCTGATCCACACCGTGCGCGGCGTCGGCTACGTGCTCAAGGAGTCCTGACCCGGCCATGACCAGCCCCGTCGAGGCGGTGGCGGCCGGACCCGGTGGCTGGCACTACCGGCGGTCGCTCGCGAGCCGGGTCACCCTGCTGACCACGATCGCCGTGGGGCTGGCCGTGACGCTGGTGTCCGTCGGCGGCTACCTCACGGTGCGGCAGGCGCTGCAGGACAGCCTCGACGACCAGCTGCTGGAGCGGGCCCAGGCGGCCACCGAGTTCTCCAGCAACAGCTCGCTGCCCAACGAGTTCAACCTGCCCTCGTGGGCGCTCGGCGCGGCCGACGTGCGGGTCGCCCTGGTCCGGTCCGACCGGTTCGTCATGCGGCCCCCCGAGCAGGGCGACTTCGCGATCGGCGCCCCGGAGGTCGCGGTCGCCCGCGGCCAGCGCTCGTACTCGCTGCGGTCGGTCGAGACCGGCGGGGAGCGGTTCCGCGTGGTCGCGGTGCCGACCAACCTCGACGGGTACGCGCTGGTCATCGCCCAGTCCCTCGACGAGCAGGACCGGCTGCTGTCCCGGCTCGGCCTGGTGATGCTGCTCTTCGGCGGCCTCGGTGTGCTGGTGGCCGGCGTCGCCGGCTGGGCGGTGGCGCGCAACGGGCTCCGGCCGGTGCGCAACCTGACCGCGGCGGCGGAGGAGATCGCGCGCACCGAGGAGCTGCGGCCGATCCCGGTCGAGGGGGACGACGAGGTCGCCCGGCTGGGCAGCGCGTTCAACCAGATGCTCGTCGCCCTCGACACCTCACGCGAGCGGCAGCGGCGGCTGGTGGCCGACGCGGGCCACGAGCTGCGCACGCCGCTGACCTCGCTGCGCACCAACATCGACCTGCTGGCCCAGGTGTCGGCCCCTGACGGGCCCGACCTCGACCCCGGCGCGCAGGCCGAGCTGCTCGACGACGTCCGGGCCCAGATCGACGAGCTCACCACGCTCATCGGCGACCTCACCGAGCTCTCGCGCGAGGCCCCGCCGGCCGCGGTCGTGGAGCAGGTCGAGCTGCACGAGGTGGTCGACCACGCCGTGGCCCGGGTGCGCCGCCGGGCGCCCACCGTCACCTTCGACCTCGACGCCGAGCCCTGGGAGCTCGTCGGCGACGGCAGCGCCCTGGAGCGGGCGGTCACCAACCTGCTCGACAACGCGGCCAAGTGGAGCCCTCCCGACGGGACCGTCACCGTCCGCCTGCACGATGGTGTGCTGACCGTCGACGACGAGGGACCCGGCATCAAGGAGGAGGACCGACCGCACGTGTTCGAGCGGTTCTGGCGCGCGGAGGAGTCGCGCACCATGCCCGGTTCCGGCCTGGGCCTGTCGATCGTCGCCCAGGTCGCCGAGCGGCACTCCGGTCAGGTCCGGGTCGAGGACTCGCCGTCGGGCGGCGCGCGGCTCGTGCTGACGCTTCCGGGAGGGGCGCCGGCCGATGGCTGACCGACGTACCGTCGCGGCGGTGGCGGTCGCCGCGCTGCTCCCGCTGCTGGCCGGCTGCGGCGGCGACGACGGGGATCCTCCTTCCGCGGCGCCCACCCAGACGGAACCGCTCTGGAACCCCTGCGACGCGCTCGGCGCCCAGGGCGTCGGCCGCCGGCTGGGCACCCCCGTCGTGGAGGAGAACGGCACGCCCACCGAGCCTCGCTGCTCGTTCAAGCCGGAGCGCGAGGGCGACCCGGTCGTGGCGGCGACGTACCAGATCTTCCCCGCCGGCCTCGAGGAGGCGTGGCAGACGATGGGCCGCTCGAGGACCGCGACCGTGACCCAGCCGCCGGTCCCCGGCGCGACCGCGACCCGGCTCGTGGTCGAGGTCGACCACGGGCAGCTGTTCGTGACCGGCTTCGTGCAGAACGGCGACCTGATCCAGACCGTCAACGCGATCGACCCGGAGCCGTTCGACCGCAAGCGGGTCACCGACACCGTGGTCTGGGCGCTCGGCCGGCTGTCCCGGCAGGCGGGGGACGCGGGGTTCGCGGCCGACTAGCGCCCGTCCGCCCTCAGCGCTCGGTGATCGCGCGGAGGACCCGGTCGGCCTTCCAGAGCGACTCGGCGTACTCCTCGTCCGCGTCGGACTGCACGGTGATCCCGCCCCCGGTCCCCAGCGTGTAGCGCCCGTCGCCGGTCGTGGCCAGGCTGCGGATCACGACGCCGAGGTCGGCGCAGCCGTTGCCGGAGACCCACCCGAACGCGCCGGCGTACGGGCCCCGCGGGCTGCCCTCCACCTCCTCGATGATCTCCATCGTCCGCAGCTTGGGCGCGCCGGTCATCGAGCCGGCGGGGAACAGCGCGCGCAGCGCCTCCGGCGTGGACACGTCGTCGCGGAGCCGGCCGCGGACCGTCGAGACCAGCTGGTGCACGCGGGTGTAGGACTCGACGTCCATCAGCACCGGCACCTCGACGGTGCCGGGCTCGCAGACCATGGACAGGTCGTTGCGGAGCAGGTCGACGATCATCAGGTTCTCGGCCCGGAACCGCGGGTGCGTGGCCAGCTCGACCCGCTGCCGCTCGTCCTCCTCGGGGTCCGCGGCGCGCGGCGTGGTGCCCTTGATCGGCTTGGTCTCCAGGGTGCGGTCCGCGGTGACCAGTGCGTACCGCTCGGGCGAGGAGCTGAGCAGCCAGCCCCGCGCCCCGGGCACGTCGTGCTGCAGGAACCCGGCGTACGGCGCGGGGTTGAGCTCGCGCAGCCGCAGGTACGCCTCGACCGGGCCCAGTGTGCTCTCCTGCTCGATCCGGTAGGTCAGGTTCACCTCGTAGCTGTTGCCCGCGTGCAGGTGTTCCTGGACCCGGTCGAACGCCGTCGCGTACTCGCCGGGCGCGGAACCAGTTCCGCGCGATCGCGCCGTTTGGACACCTCCGGCCGGCTCGCGCGGTACCGAACCGCGCGATCGCGCCGTTCCGGACGGCGCGACCTCGTGCTCGAACAACCGCACGTGCCGGGCCCGCATCCAGATCGCGTCGGGCATCGGGGCGCCGACGGACGCGGGGAGGTCGGGCCGGGCTGCGTAGCCGAAGTACCCGAACCACTGGTCGGACTCCTCCCCCGCCGCCAGCTCGGCCTCGAGCACCGCGAACACGTCCGACCCCACCGCCGTCGAGGCCCCGTCCGCGTGCCGGGTGACGACGCCCGTCGCCGCGTCGTACGTCAGCGAGACGTCCGACTCCTCGAGCCAGCCGATGATCGACCGCCGGCCCGACCACTCGCGGGCGCCGCCGCCGTCCAGCCAGAAGCACCGCGGGTGCTCGGCGGCGACCGCGGCGAAGAACTCGACCGGGTCGGTCACGGAGCCCGCTCCCCCAGCCAGTTGGCGACCAGCTGCCGGCCGTGCTCGGACAGGATCGACTCCGGGTGGAACTGCACGCCCTCCAGGGGCAGCGTCCGGTGCCGGACGCCCATCACCACGCCCTCCGCGGTGGCGCTCACCTCCAGCTCCGGGGGTACGTCGACCGCCGCGAGCGAGTGGTACCGCACCGCGGCGAACCCCTGGGGCAGCCCGGCGAACACCCCGCGCCCGTCGTGCGACACCTCCGCGACCACCCCGTGCGCCGGGGGCACCCGGTCGACCGCGCCGCCGTACGCGACCACCAGTCCCTGCATGCCGAGGCAGACCCCGAGCACCGGCCGGGACCCCGCGCGCAGCACCTCGAGGCCGACGGAGAAGTCGGCGGGGTCGGCGGGGTGCCCGGGTCCGGGCGAGAGCAGCACGTGCGAGTGCGTGAGCACGTCGGCGGCGCCGACCTCGTCGTGCTGCACGACGGTGGGCAGCTCACCGTTGACGGTCGCGACGAGATGGACGAGGTTCCAGGTGTACGAGTCGTGGTGGTCGACGACGACCACGTCCGGACCGGCCACTAGTCCAGCAGCAGGTCGACGACGATGTCGTGGAGCAGGTCGTACCCGCGCTGCGTCAGGATCGACTCGGCGTGGAACTGCAGCCCGCGGTAGTGCGGTCCCCGCAGCGCGGTCACGTCACCCGTCACGGGGTCGGCGTCGACGGTCACGCCGTCCGGCAGCGCGGCGTCGCCGACCCGGCCCACGAACGTGTTGTAGAACCCGACCCGCTCGGCCCGGCCGTCGACGGTCACCGGCGACTGCGTGCCCTGGAAGACGATGTCCTTGTAGGCGAGCGGGATCCCGAGGTGGTGGCAGAGCGTCTGGTGGCCCAGGCAGACCGCGAGGAACGGCCGGCCGGCCTCGAGCAGCTCGCCGACCGCCGCGCGCATCCGCGCGATCTTGGGGTCGTCGTCGGCGCGGGGGTCGCCCGGGCCGGGGCCGACGATGACGAGGTCGTACCCGTCGAGGCAGCCGGGCCGGTACCGCTCGTGCCGGACCACCTCGCTGGTCATCCCCATCCGGCCCAGCAGGTGCCGCAGCATGTTCACGAAGTCGTCCTCGCCGTCGAGGATCACCACGCTGCGACCGGCGAGCCGCGGGTCCGGAGGGGTCTCCGCCTGGTCGTCGAGCCAGAAGCTGCTCAGCCGGCGGTTGCGGGCGTTGAGCTCGATGAGCAGGTCCTCGTCGAGCACGAGCTCGGTGAGGTCGATGCCGGGCGCGGGCGCCGGTGGGACGAGCCCGAACGCCGAGAGGATGCCGCCCGCCTTGGCGTGCGTCTCCGCCACCTCGTACGCCGGGTCGGAGTCGCGCACCAGCGTGGCCCCGGCGGTGACCTTGAGCCGGCCGTCGAGGTCGACGTCGGCGGTGCGGATCACGATCGGACTGTCGATGACGGGCGCACCGTCGGGGTCGCGGCCGAACAGGGCCAGCGCGGCGCCGTAGTAGCCGCGGCCCTCGGACTCGTAGCGCCTGATCAGCCGGCAGGCGTTCTCGACCGGGCTGCCCGTGACCGTGGCGGCGTACATCGTGTCCCGCAGCACCTCGCGCACGTCGCGTCCGGTGCGCCCGGCGAGCAGGTACTCGGTGTGGATGAGGTGGGTCATCGGCTTGAGGAACGGGCCGAGCACCTGGCCGCCCTCGTTGCAGATGTCGCACATCATCTTGAGCTCCTCGTCGACGACCATGAAGAGCTCGAAGATCTCCTTCTCGTCGCGCAGGAACTCCCGCAACCGCGCCTCCAGCGGCCGCTCGTCGCCCTCGGGGGGGCGGACCCGGAACGTGCCCGAGATCGGGTTCATCCGGACGTCGCCGCCGTGCACGCTCACGTGCCGCTCCGGGCTGGCGCCGACGAGGTAGCGGTCGCCGGTGAAGAAGCAGAAGGTCCAGTAGGCGCCGCGCTCGCGCTCGAGCAGCCGGCGGTAGACCGCGAGCGCCTGCGCCGGACCCCACTCCGCGAGCCTCGCACGGTAGTGCCGGCCGACCACCAGGTTGGCGCCCTCGCCCTGGCCGATCTCGTCCTCGATGATCGACTCGACGACCTTGGCGTACTCCTCGTCGTCGGTCTCGAAGCCGCCCCGGTCGGTGAACTCCACCGGTGCGTCGTCGATCGCGGCGACCACGTCGGCCACCGAGTACTCCCGCTCGGTCTCCACCTCGACGACGACCAGCGGGGTGCCGTCGTCGTGGGCCTCGAAGCCGCGCTCGGCGACCTGGCGGAAGGGGACGGCGACCAGCCGGTCGCACTGCCGGCCCGGGGGCGGCGGGCCCTCCTCGAGCGGGATGTCGAGGATCGAGGCGACCTCGGTACGGCGTCCGCCGAGCACGCCGACGGTGTCCCGGTCCCCGGCCCGGGTGGAGCGCCGGATGATCGCCCACGCCTCGTGCCCCTGGAGCGCGGCGATGGCGTCCCGGGCGGAGAGGTCGGCGGTCATGACCGAAGCCTAGGTGCCCTCGCGCGGGTGCCGGGCCTCAATCCTGCTGGCCGGGCACCACCAGGCCGGAGTCGAACGCGTAGACGACCGCCGCCGCCCGGTCGCGCAGCCCGAGCTTGGTGAAGATCCGGCCGATGTGGCTCTTCACGGTCAGCTCGGAGATGTGCAGCGCCTCGGCGATCTCGGCGTTCGAGAGCCCGCGGCCGATGGCGCGCAGCACCTCGAGCTCGCGGCTGGTCACCGCCTCGTGGTCGGCCGGCGCGACCTGGGGCGGCGTCCGTCGGTAGGCGCTGAGCACGTGGGCGGTCACCGACGGGTCCAGCCACGAGTCGCCGGCGGCGACCGTGCGCACCGCCCGCACCAGGTCCTCCGCCGGGGAGTCCTTGAGCACGAAGCCCGCCGCGCCCGCCCGCAGCGCTCCGGACAGCAGCTCGTCGTCGTTGAACGTGGTCAGCACCAGCACCGGGGGCGCCTGGTCGTCCTCCCGCAGCCGGCGGGTCGCCTCGATGCCGTCGACCCGCTTCATCCGCAGGTCCATCACGACCACGTCGACGTCGTGCGCCTCGAGGGCGGCGGGGACCTCGTCGCCGTCCGCGCACTCGGCGACGATGTCGAACCCGCTGCGCCGGCGCAGGATTCGGCGCAGCCCGGACCGCACCAGCTCCTGGTCGTCGACGAGCAGCACCCGCACCTCGCCGGACTCCGTGCCCGCCGCGGTCACCGCAGCGCCTCCCGGACCACCAGCTGGGGGTCGGTCACCGGCACCGCGAGGTCGACCCGCCACTGCCGTGGGTCCTCGGGGGCCGGCCCGACCTCGAGCCGGCCGCCGATCTGCTCGGCGCGGGCCGCCATGCCCGACGTCCCGGAGCCGCCGGGGTCGACGGACCCGCGCGCCCGGCGGTTGCGCACGCTCAGCACGGCGCGGTCCGGACCGACCTCGACCCGCACCGCGGCGGTCTCTCCCGGCGCGTGCTTGGCGACGTTCGTCAGCGACTCCTGCAGGATCCGGTAGACCCCGAGACCGACGGCCGGGCTGAGTCTGGTCAGCTCGCCCTGGACGGCGTAGTCGACCGACAGCCCGGCGTCGCGGACCTGCGCGACCAGCGCGTCGATGTCCTCCGCGCCGGGCAACGGGTGCGCGCCCGAGGGCTCGGTCCTCAGCACCGAGACGGTACGGCGGATCTCCGCCATCGCCTGCCGACCCACCTGCTCGGCGTCCTCGAGCGCGGCCACGGCGTCGTCGACGTCGGCGTCCTCGACGAGCGCCTGCTTGGCACCCGTGACGTGCAGCATGGTCACGCTCAGCGAGTGGGCGACCAGGTCGTGGATCTCCCGGGCGATCCGCTGCCGCTCGGCGAGCGTCGCCCGCTCCCGCTCCCGCTCGCGCTCGCTGCGCTCGGCGGCCAGCGCGCGCATCTGCCAGCGCAGCATGTAGCCGACGACGAACCCCATCAGGATCTCGAGCAGGTACATGTCGATGTTGGGGTCCTGCGAGCCGACCCGGTCCCCCGCGAGGACGACGACGCAGGAGGCGGCCGTCGCCACCAGGCCCGGGCGGGCACCGTCCGTCGCCGTGGCCGAGGCGGCCAGGAACATCGCGACGCCGGGGCCGAGGTTCTCCGGGGGCGGGATCTCCGCCGGGCTGGCCATCAGCCAGTACACGGCGGTGAGCACGAAGAGGCAGTCGACGTACCACGGCACCCACCGGCTCAGCGTCAGCTGGAGCAGCAGCGGCACCAGCACCAGCACGACGGCGAGCGCGAGCGGCTCCGGCGGCAGGAGCGCTCCCCGCTGCCCGGTCGCGACCACGGCGCACACGACCTGGCCACCGGCGCCGATGGCGGCGATCCACCAGGGGTAGGCGAGCCCGTGCTGGGCGCCCTTCGACTCGAAACGGCCCGGCAGGCGCGCCGCGAGCGCCACGACCGACGGGGACATGCCCTCAGGCTAAGGGCCGCGGCACCGGCCGCCATCCGACCGGGGAGGGCACTTTCTTGCTCCCTGGGTCGCAATCCGACCAGCCGTTCAGACTGAGGCGTACTCCGTGTCACACTTCCGGTCATGCCCGACGAGGACAAGCGGCCGAGCCTCGAGCCGCCGCGCCTGTTCGGCCGCCGGCGCAAGGACGTGCCCACCGACTCGGAGCCGCCGGCGACGGAGCAGCCCGCGCCGACGGAGGAGCTGCGCGCGACCGTCCCCGACCCGGAGCCGGGGCCCGCTCCGCTCCCCGACCCCGAACCCGCCCCAATCCCCGAGCCGACGCGGCCGCCCGCGCCGGACCCCGAGCCGGCGCCGCTCCCCGACCCCGCGCCGACGCCGGAGCCCGCGCCTCTGCCCGACGACCGCGGCCCGGCGCGCGAGGAGGTGCCCGTCGCCCGCACGCTCGCGACCGGCGCCCCGCTGTTCGCCGACGAGCTGCCGCCCGAGCCCCTCGAGACGCTGGAGCCGGACGAGGACGACGAGCCCTCCGGGCGTGGTCGCCGGGTGCGGTCCCGCCGGGTCCCGCGCGGCCCGGTGATCACCGGCTACCCCGCGTCCGCGCTGACCGGGCTGCTCGTGGGAGCGCTCATGGTCGGCCTCACCGTCGCCTCGCTGCGGGGGTGCGAGGCGGTCCGCGGCACCTCGACCTGCGGCGGACCGGGGCTGCTGATCCTGGTGATCATCCTGGTGCTGCTCGTGCTCGTCGGTCAGGTGCTCCTCAAGCTGCTGCGGGTGCCCGACCCGGGCAGCACCAGCTTCCTCGCGGTCGGGCTCGTCGCGGTCGTGGCGCTGCTGTTCCTCATCGACGTCATCCTCGACTGGCAGATGATCATCGTGATCCCGCTGGTCTCGATGGCCGCGTTCCTGCTCTCGCACTGGCTGACCACGGCCTTCGTCGAGGTCCCGGACCGCTGAGCCGTCGCTGACTCAGCGGCGGGTCAGCCGAGGACCCGTCGCCACACCAGCAGCCCGCCGCCGCTGAGCATCAGCGCGGCACCGAGCACCAGCAGGCCGGCGCCCGGGCCGCCCACGTCGGGCAGCACCCCGGTCTCCGGCGGCGGACCCTGGCCGCCCTGCGGCGGCGGCGCCGCGGGTGCCTTGCCCACGACGATCCGCGCGACGGCCCGCTCCGAGACCCCGCCCGCGGGGTCGACGACCCGGTAGACGAACGTGTCGGTCCCCGAGAACCCGCGGTCGGGCAGGTACCGGAAGTGCGGGCTCCCGAAGGTCACCGTGCCCGACACCGGCCGCCGGATCACCTCCACCTCGAGCGCGCCGAACCGGTCGTCGACGTCGACGACCGGCCCCCGAGAAGAAAAGCGGCGCTCGGAGGATAGTGAAAAGACGCGCGAGCGGGAAGGGTCAGCGCGCGGCGACGACCAGCTCGGCGATCTGGACCGTGTTCAGCGCGGCGCCCTTGCGCAGGTTGTCGCCGGACACGAAGAGCGCCAGGCCGCGGTCGTCGTCGACGCCCGGGTCCTGCCGGATCCGGCCCACGTACGACGGGTCCCGCCCGGCCGCCTGGAGCGGCGTCGGGATGTCGGTCAGCTCCACGCCCGGCGCGCTCGCCAGCAGCTCGCGGGCCCGGGCGACCGGCAGCGACCGCTCGAACTCGGCGTTGATCGCCAGCGAGTGGCCGGTGAACACCGGCACCCGCACGCAGATGCCGGACACCTTGAGGTCGGGGATGCCGAGGATCTTGCGCGACTCGTTGCGGAGCTTCTGCTCCTCGTCGGTCTCGCCGAGGCCGTCGTCGACGATGCTGCCGGCCATCGGCAGCACGTTGTAGGCGATGGTGCGCACGTACTTCTCGGGCTCCGGGAAGGCGACCGCGGTTCCGTCGTACGCGAGCTCGCGCGCCTTGTCCCCCGCCGCCGCGACCTGGGCGGCCAGCTCATCGACACCGGCGACGCCGGAGCCGGACACCGCCTGGTACGTCGAGGCGATCAGCCGGACCAGCCCCGCCTCGTCGTGCAGCGGCTTGAGCACCGGCATCGCGGCCATCGTGGTGCAGTTGGGGTTGGCGATGATGCCCCGGCCCGCCTCGATCACCGGGCGGGCGTCGTCGGGGTTGACCTCGGAGACGACCAGCGGGATCTCGGGGTCCTTGCGGAACGCCGAGGAGTTGTCCACGACGATCACGCCCGCGTCCACGAACCTCGGCACCAGCGCGCGCGAGGTGGTCGCGCCCGCGGAGAACAGCGCGATGTCGAGCCCGCTCGGGTCCGCCGTGGTGGCGTCCTCGACGGTGATCTCGCGGCCGCGGAACGGCAGCACGGTGCCGGCCGAGCGCGAGGAGGCGAAGAAGCGCACCTCGTCGGCCGGGAAGTCGCGCTCCTCGAGGATCTGCCGCATCGCGACGCCGACCTGGCCGGTGGCGCCGACCACGCCGAGCCTGAGAGTCATCGGCCGGTCCCTCCGTAGACGACGGCCTCGACCTCGTCGGCGTCCAGGTCGAACGCGGTGTGGGTCGCCCGCACGGCGTCGTCGACCTGGCCCTCGTCGACGATCACCGAGATCCGGATCTCCGAGGTGGAGATCATCTCGATGTTCACGCCCGCGGCGGCCAGTCCGGCGAAGAACTTCGCGGTGATGCCCGGGTGCGAGCGCATGCCGGCGCCGATCAGCGAGACCTTGCCGATCTGGTCGTCGTACAGCAGCTTCTCGTAGCCCACCTCGTCCTGGATCCGGGCCAGCGCGCCCATCGCGGTCTGGCCGTCGGCCCGGGGCAGCGTGAACGAGATGTCGGTGAGGCCCGTGTCGGCCGCGGAGACGTTCTGCACCACCATGTCGATGTTGACCTCGGCGTTCGCGAGGGCCTCGAAGATCCGCGCGGCCTCACCGACCTTGTCGGGGACACCGACGACGGTGACCTTGGCCTCGCTGCGGTCGTGGGCGACCCCGGCGATGATCGCCTGCTCCATGGTGCTGTCTCCTTGGTCGGGGATGATCCAGGTGCCCTCCTTCTGCGAGAAGGAGGAGCGGACGTGGACCGGGATGTCGTAGCGGCGCGCGTACTCGACGCAGCGCAGGTGCAGGATCTTGGCGCCCGAGGCGGCCATCTCCAGCATCTCCTCGGTGGAGATCCGGTCCAGCCGGCGCGCGGTGGGCACGATCCGCGGGTCGGCGGTGAAGACGCCGTCGACGTCGCTGTAGATCTCGCACACCTCGGCGCCCAGCGCCGCGGCCAGCGCCACCGCGGTGGTGTCGGAGGCGCCGCGGCCCAGCGTGGTGACGTCCTTGGTGTCCTGCGAGACGCCCTGGAAGCCGGCCACGATCGCGATCGCGCCCTCGCGCAGGGCGTCCTCGATCCGGCCGGGCGTGATGTCGATGATCTTCGCCCTGCCGTGCGCGGAGTCGGTGATCACCCCGGCCTGCGACCCGGTGAAGGAGCGCGCCTGGTGGCCGAGCTGGGTGATCGCCATCGCGAGCAGCGCCATCGAGATCCGCTCACCGGCGGTGAGCAGCATGTCGAGCTCCCGCGGCGGCGGGAGCGGGGTCACCTGCTCGGCGAGGTCCCGCAGCTCGTCGGTGGTGTCGCCCATCGCGGAGACCACCACGACCACGTCGTGCCCGGCCTTCTTGGTGTTGACGATCCGCTGGGCGACCCGCTTGATACCAGTGGCGTCGGCGACGGACGAGCCGCCGTACTTCTGGACCACGATGCCCACCGGGCTCACTCCTCCGTCGTCTGCTGGCGAAGGTCGGATTCTACCGGCGGGCCCGGGTCAGGTCGGGTCGCTGTCCAGGATCTCCTCGGCGACCTCCAGCTGCTCGATCTCCGCGTCGTTGTCGACGTCGAGCCGGTCGTGCGAGACCACGGAGAGCAGGGCGTTGAGCGCCGCGCCCGCGAGGTTGCCCCACGAGGAGACGTAGGAGAACTGCCACCACCACAGCGCCTCGGCCACGTCGCCGGCGCGGTAGTGCCGCAGGCCGTTCTCGAGGTCGGAGGCGATGCTGGTCAGGTCGTCGGAGAGCTGCCCCTCGACCACCTCGGGCACGTAGGGGTCGAAGACGAAGCTGTAGGTGTCAACCGGGCCGAGCAGCTTCGCCAGCCGCAGCCGCAACCCGTCGAGGTCGGCCTCGGGCCCGACGTCGGGCTGGTACTCGGAGTGCGGGGTGAAGTCGCGCTGCGCACCCAGTCGGGCCCCCGCGAGCAACACCTGGCTGATCTCGAGCAGCAGCAGCGAGATCGCCTGGCCTCCGGTGGCGTCCCGGGCGATCGCCCGCAGCGCGAGCAGGAAGCTCTCGACGGAGTCGGCGATCTGCTGGGCGAGCTCGGCGGTCTCGTCGTCCACCGGGGTCTTCACGACGGGGTCGGTCATTCCGCTGCCAGCCTCCCTGCGAACGCTCGTCCGAGGGTGACTTCGTCCGCGTACTCCAGGTCCCCTCCGACCGGTAGTCCACTCGCCAGCCGGGTGACACGCAACCCCATGGGCTTGAGCTGGCGGATGAGGTACGTCGCGGTGGCCTCCCCCTCGAGGTTGGGGTCGGTGGCCAGGATCACCTCGGTGACCCGGTCGTCGGCGAGCCGGCCGAGCAGCTCGCGGATCCGCAGCTGCTCGGGTCCGATGCCGTCGATCGGCGAGATCGCGCCGCCGAGCACGTGGTAGCGGCCCCGGAACTCGCGGGTGCGCTCGATCGCGACGACGTCCTTGTACTCCTCGACCACGCACAGCACCGACGGGTCCCGGCGCGGGTCGGCGCAGATCCGGCACTGCTCGCCCTCGGAGACGTTGAAGCAGGTGCTGCAGAACTGCACCTTGGCCTTCACCTCGACGAGCACGTCGGCCAGCCGGCGTACGTCCGCCGGGTCGGCCTGCAGCAGGTGGAACGCGATCCGCTGGGCGCCCTTGGGACCGATGCCCGGCAGCCGCCCGAGCTCGTCGATCAGGTCCTGGACGACGCCTTCGTACACACCGTCACCCTAGTGCCACCACAAGCACAGGGACCGGGGTCCCCGCGGCGTTGTTCGCGGGGAGCGCAGCGGAGGAGCGAAGAACGCCGTGAGGTGATCTCAGAATCCCAGGGGACTGCCGCCGCCGGGCTGCCCACCCGGGAGGCCGCCCAGCCCGCCGGCCATCGGCCCGAGGGTCTCGGAGGCGAGCGCGTCGGCCTGGGCCTTCGCGTCGCGGTAGGCGGCGACGATCATGTCGCCGAGGGCGGACAGGTCGTCGGCGTCGCTGCCGTCGAACTGGCCGCTGCGGATCTCGACGCCGACGAGCTCGCCGACGCCGCTCACGGACACGGTCACGGCGCCGCCGGCCACGGTGCCCTCCACCCGGGCCTCGGTGAGCCGGGCCTGGGCCTGCTGGAGCTGCTCCTGCATGTGCTGCGCCTGCTGGAGGAGGGCGTTCATGTCGAAGCCACCACCCTCGCCGAAGGGGTTCTCGCTCATGAGTTGGGTATCTCCTCGATCATCTCGGCGCCCAGCTCGCGCTGGAGCAGGTCGGTCCCGCTGACGTCGTCGCCGTCGTCGTCCGGGTCGTCGGGGTGGGCGTGGGCATCGGGGTCCGACGGCGGCGGCGCGGCGGCCGCGGGCTCCTGCGGCTCGCTCGGCCGGGTGTCGGCGGCGGGCGCCGCGGGGGGCGGCGGCGGGGCCTCGGGGTCGGCGCCGGGGTCGACGATCGTCTCGATCCGCCAGTCGGCGCCGACCACGTCGATCGCGGCCTGACGCACGATCTCGGCGCTGCCGCCGGACTCGAACGACTCGCGCGCGCCCGCGTTGGAGAACCCCAGGGTGAGCGTCGTGGCGTCGACCGCCACCACCTGGGCGTTCTGGGTCAGGTGGATCCAGGTGACCCGGCGCCGCTGCTTGGTGGCCTCGACGATGTCGGGCCAGAGCCGGCGCACGTCGACCAGGGTGAGCGACGAGGCGCCCACCGGCGCGGCCTCCGCCGCGGGTGGCTCCGCCGCCGGCTGCGGCTCGGGCGGCACCGCCGCCGGTGGCGGGGGCGCCGGCTCGGGCCGGGACTGCGGCACCGGCTCGGCCCGCTGCGCCGGCTCCGGCCTGGCCGGCTCGGGTGCGCGGGCGGCCGGACGCGGCGGCGCGGCGGCCGGGCGCTGCTCGACCGAGGGGGTGCCGCTCACGTCGAGCCGCTTCTCGATCCGGTCGAGGCGGGCCAGCACGCCCTGGGTGGAGTGGTCGGCGCCGGGGAGCAGGATCCGCGCGCAGATCAGCTCCAGCAGCAGCCGGGGTGCGGTGGCGCCGCGCATCTCGGTCAGGCCGGTGGCCACCAGGTCGGCGGCCCGGCTGAGCTCGGCCTTGCCGAACCGCGCCGCCTGGGCCACCAGGCGCTCCCCCTGGTCCTCGGAGACGTCGATCAGCCCGCTCGCGGGCGCGTCGGGCACCGCGGCCACGATCACCAGGTCGCGGAGCCGACGGAGCAGGTCCTCGGTGAACCGACGCGGGTCCTGGCCGGTCTCGATCACCTTGTCGACCACGCCGAACACCGCCGCGCCGTCCCCGGCGGCGAACGCGTCGACCACCTCGTCGAGCAGCGAGTCGGGCGTGTAGCCGAGCAGCGCGCTCGCGAGGTCGTGGGTGATCCCCTCGGGCCCGGCCCCGCCGAGCAGCTGGTCGAGCACCGAGAGCGTGTCGCGCGCCGACCCGGCGCCCGCACGCACCACCAGCGGGAGCGCGGCCGGCTCGATCGCCACCCCCTCCCGCTCGCACAGCTCGGAGAGGTACGACGACAGCAGTCGCGGCGGGATCAGCCGGAACGGGTAGTGGTGGGTCCGCGACCGGATCGTCGGGATCACCTTGTCGGGCTCGGTGGTCGCGAAGATGAACCGCAGGTGCGGCGGCGGCTCCTCGACGAGCTTGAGCAGGGCGTTGAAGCCCTGCGTGGTGACCATGTGGGCCTCGTCGATGATGTAGACCTTGTAGCGGCTCTTCACCGGCGCGAAGAACGCCTTCTCGCGCAGGTCTC
>Ga0164243_10004414_pt1 | contig 22064 bp, 17 predicted proteins | sample OricompcompostOP_FD_108781 | JGI IMG/M metagenome (GOLD analysis project Ga0164243, IMG submission 108781) | Organic Plus compost microbial communities from Emeryville, California, USA - Original compost - Organic plus compost (OP) | ecosystem: Engineered > Solid waste > Mixed feedstock >...
ATTAGGTGAGATAAACTTACTTACATGAAAATATAAATAAGACCGGGGTTTCTACCCTGGTTTTTTTATTGCCGCCAGTTTTCCCCGCGGCAGTAAGTAACAAAGGCCCGGCCGCACCTTCTTCCTTCCTGTAAATATTTTTCCACATATTGATTATACTTAACACTAATGTGTGAAGCGAAGAGCCATAATAAGCTGCCTCATCAGATAGCGTTCCGGGCGCATATTTACCGGTTTTCAGCCGCGTGGATGTTGATAAAAATATTGTGGTTAATATAACTATTTGATTATTATTGTATATAAGTTTACGCTAAAGTTTAGTCACCCCGATTGGCACTTAGTTTGAATTCTAGTTCGAGAAGAAGATTGTTTAACCCGAAAATGTTAGAATATGAGTCATTACATTACTTATTTCGTCTACGCAATTGTTGGCATTTGGATATACCGGCTGCTGGCATATTATTTTGACACAAACACTCCCAAAAAAGTTCGTAAGGGCAAGTAACAACATGCTATTAGGAGTCGTCTGGTCCTGAACCACATCAAATAAAAAAGGTGTTTCGCTGGTACGAAACACCTTTTTTTATGGTAGCTATTAGCCGGCTACTGGCCGGGCTTCAGGAGGTTGCCGAAGATACCGCCGAACCCAACCCGCACGCCTATACGCGTATTATCTTTACTTTGATAACCAGCAATCACGTCCACCCGGGCGATCTTGAAAATATTTTCCAGCCCGGCGAAAATTTCCAGGTAGTTATTGTCCCCGTTTACATAAAAGGCATTGGCGCCCGCCACCAGGTTCCACTTCAGCCGGTTGAACAAAGGTATCTTGTTTGTAAGGAAGCCGTTGAAGTGATGCTCCACATTGGCCGTAGTGTAGAACGAAGCGGTGGTGCTGTACAGATAGTACGGCGCCAGCTGGAAGCTGTTCAGGTAGCGGAGGGTATAAAAAGTCTGGTTACCGTTGAAGTGCTGGTAGTCCGGTATCTCCACTACCCTGCTGTTGAGGAATCCGCCTACATTCACGTGGTACCTGAACTCGCCGAATAATTTGAAATTCATATTATCCTGCACGCCTACACGCCATTTGTCGAAATCCACGATACTGTTAGCGATGCCCGGTATCCCCTTCGTATAGGCGAATTCAAATTGCGGGTATTTGGAGCCGAAAGGCACCCGGCGGTCCGGCAGCTCTATAAACCGCTGCCCCGGCTGGAAGCTGAAGCTGGCCCCTACCACAAACGCGCTGTGCCGCTCAAACGGCACACCGGCCAGCTCGTAGGGATGATTGGGCGTAAACGCCTTGTTCTTACTGCCGAAGAAGCTGAAGTCCGTCGTGTTTTCCAGTGGATACCGGTTTTCATATACTGCCAGGAGGCTTAACCGGTTCTTGTTCTGGAAAGTGCGGCTGTACTGCCCTTTTACGAACCAGTTCTCATAAATTTTCATATAGTTTTCCCTGAACAGTAAAGTATAAAACTCGTTGGTCAGGTTATCGATTGGCTCTGCATGGTTGAATTGGGACACCCGTTTACCGCCGGAGAGCATGAACATATCGTTGCCGATGCGGTTAAACAGCCGGCTTTCGTTGGTGAATACGGCGTCCAGGTAGCTGTTGAAATGCGTGTTGCTGAGGCCATAGCGGAAGTAGGGCGACAACCGCAGGCGGCTTTCCTTGCCGGTGTTGAAACTCACGCTGGGCTCTATCGCCAGCACGAGGCCTTCCACGGTGTTGTACTTCAGGGATTTCGTGAGGCCTTTCAACCGCAGGGTATGGCTTTGAATACTGCTATCCCGCGTGAAGTAGGAATTGCGGGTGACGCCGCCCCACAGCACATCCAGCAGTTTAACATGCCCCTGCTTCTTCCGGAGGGAATCCAGCCGGTAGCGGCTGGAAGCGCTGTCCCTGTTGGCTTTGGCGGTACTGTCGCGGGTATGGAAGTCCTTTTGCTCATAGGCTTCCAGCGGCACGGGGCGAATGCTGTCCCAGTAGAACTGTGGCTTCTTATCATAAGCGGAATCCAGCTTCAGGATGACTTTCTCAAAGTATTTTTCCGGCAGCGCAGGTTTCAGGTTATAGTCGCTGTACACACTCACGAAATTCCCGTCTACCCCAAACCCAAATTTTTTAAATGCTATATGCACTACCTGGTCCTTAATCCGCCATACCTCCGGCGTTACCGGCACGTGCGTTTGGCGGATGTTCAGCGTATCCAGGATCTCCAGCTGGTATTCCGGCGTGAGGAGCAGGTCCGTACTATGGATGCGCCAATCGGCGTCCGTTATAAAAATGCTGCCGGAAAACAGGGGTTCGTATTTACGTTTAGGCGTAACAGTTATCTTGTACACCAGTTTCCCATCTTCCACGAAAGTACCTTCCAGGTGGTATTTGTAAAAGTTCAGCGCGTTTTCCGCGATGGGCGAAATAAAGCCACGGGGGCCCATCTGGGAGATGATAGCCTGCACGTTGTTGTCGTAGAAACTGATAAAGGCCGGGAAGCTGATACCGAAGCCTCCCCCGCTTTTCCGGGAGCTGATAACTTCCAGCTTCAGGTTGTCCGGCTTGCGGTAGGCTACCTTGCTCACGGTTTCGGTAAGGAAAATGACGCCGCGGCCCAGGCTATCCACCCCCATTTCCGCTTTATCTATTTTTTGACCAAAAAATTTGTTGGGGGCATTGGTAGAAGAGATCGTCCCTTTGCTATACGCTATGCAGGTCAGTTCATCCACCTGCTGCTGGTAAAAGCGGCGTTTCTTAATGGCCTCCCGTATGATCGCATACGCCGGGTCCTCGCCTCCCGCTTTGACTACCACCTCCTGTATTTGCATACTCACGGGCTGGAGGTGAAAATCGAGGATTTGTTGGGGAGATGTAATGGTCACTTTTTGTTCGGACTTCCGGTAACCGATATACTGGCATACGATGGTATATTCCCCGGCTCCCAGTTCGAGCTGATACTGCCCGGAAGCGTTAGTAGTGGTACCTGTAGTGGTGCCTTTGATTAGTACGGTCGCATAAGGAAGGGACTGATTACGTTCATCCGTTACCACTCCTTTGAGCGTATTGGCTATAACAGCATGGTATCCTGCTATCATGGACAGCAGTAAGAGCAGGCGCTTGATCATACATTGATTTATCTTCAGCGGTTAGCGGCACGCCTCTCAGGCGGCGGCAGGATTTTTCTTCGGACTGCGGAGGTAGGCGGCGGTCAGGCCAGCAAAGCCGGATACAAGCCCTCCGAGGAAGGCGCTGATCACACCCAGCAGCGGCGCTGACTTCACCTGCATTATGATCAGGCTCATTTTATTGGCGAGCAGGTGGTCGTTCCGTACGTCCTGGTAGAAAGCCAATACCAGCCAGAGGATGAAAATGGAGAGAAAAGAATTGAAAAACGCCTTGCCCGGGCGCAACGGATACATCACAGTGATCAGAAATGCGGCAAGGGGCGCGCTCCACCAGGGGAGTACCATTCCGGCTATGTAAGCCAATATCAGGATGAGTAAAAAATGGGCGAAGGATTTCATAGGCGTAATATAAGAATTTTTGCTGGCAAAGGGATTTTTGCTCGCAAAGGGGCGTAAGGGGGCAGAGCACGCAAAGGGAGTTTGCTCGCAGAGGGATTTTTGCTCGCAAAGGGGCGTAAGGGGCAGAGCGCGCAAAGGGAGTTTGCTCGCAGAGGGATTTTTGCTCGCAAAGGGGCGTAAGGGGCAGAGCACGCAAAGGGAGTTTGGCGAGAGAGCAGAGGGTGATGGGTACCGGCGGTTTGGGAATAACGTTTATCAACAGCAAAGTGTAATGGGGATCCTGGATTCCGGAAGGCTAGCTAAGAACAGCAATGTGTAACAGGTATCCAGGGGGCCGGAAGGCTGGTTAAGAACAGCAATGCACAACAGAACCCCGCACTTCCAGCAGGTTGCCGCAAACCCCGCCGGCTCAAATAAAACCAGGCCAGCGCCTCTGCGCCGGCCCGTTTCCTTTTATTTACTTTGTTCCAATGCTTGTTCAATATCGGCCAGGATGTCCTTCACATTTTCCAGCCCTACGGAAATACGTATAAGCCCTGGCGTTATACCTACGCTGGCGCGTTCGGCATCCGTCAGTTTAGCGTGCGTGGTGCTGGCCGGATGGGAAGCAATGCTGCGGGAATCTCCCAGGTTGGCCGTGAGCGACAACAGCTTCAGGGCATTCAGGAATTTCACGCCGCTGGCAATACCGCCTTTCAGCTCAAAGCACACGATACCGCCACCGCCGGACATTTGCTTTTTCGCAATCCCGTATTGCGGGTGGCTGGGCAGCAACGGATAACGTACCATGGAGAGGTGCGGATTGTTTTCCAGCGCCTGCGCCAGCGCGAGGGCGCTCTGGGAATGGCGCTCCATCCGCACAAACAGGGTTTCCAGGCTCTTGCTCAGCACCCACGCATTGAACGGGGACATCGCAGGGCCGGCGCTTCTGCAGAAGGTATAAATCTCCTTGATCAAATCCTTCCTGCCCACTACCGCGCCGCCCAGCACGCGGCCCTGCCCATCGATCCACTTCGTGGCGGAATGAGTGACCAGGTGCGCGCCCAGCTCCAGCGGGCGTTGCAGCACCGGCGTAGCAAAGCAGTTATCTACATTGAGAATGATGTTATGTTTGTTGGCGATGCCTGCCAGCAATTCCAGGTCAATAATTTCCAGGCCCGGGTTGGAAGGCGTTTCCACGAAGATCATTTTCGTATTGGGTTGGATCATCGCTTCAATACCGGCAGGATCGTTCATATCGAAGTAGGAATATTCAATCCCCCACTTAGGCAGAAACTTGGTGACCACCGTGTGGGTAGAACCAAAGATCGAGCGGGCAGACAACAGGTGGTCGCCGGCTTTCAGCAACGCCATAAAACTGGCAAATACGGCGCTCATACCGGAAGCGGTGGCATAACCGGCCTCCGCTCCTTCCAGGGCTACCATTTTGCTTACAAACTCGTCCACATTGGGATTGGAGAAACGACTGTAGATGTTGAAGTCCGTTTCATCCGCAAAGGTGGCTCTCATTTCCTCCGCATCGTCAAAGCAAAAGCTGGAGGTAAGAAACATCGGCGTGGAATGTTCCATCTGGTCTGTTCTGGCCGTCTGAATCCTTACCGCGTTGGTTTCCGGTTGGTATTGATTTTCTTTCTGCATTCTCGCAAGATTCTATAGTTAGGCATTCAGTTTCACTTCCCAGGTCAGCCTGGTACCGCCCTTACGCAGGGTTTCAGCCACGGAGCAGTATTTGTTCATGGAGAGTTCAACAGCGCGGGCAGCTTTATCGGCGTCAATGTTGCCGGACAGGTGGAATACAAGATGCGCATTTTCCCAGAGAGAAGGCTCTTTGCCTTTTTCCCGGTCTGCTTCGATCTCAATACGAAAATCGGTGATCTCCTGGCGTTGCTTCTTCAGGATCATCACTATGTCGATGGCAGAGCAACCGCCCAGGCCCATGATGATCATTTGCATAGGGCGAATACCATTGTTCTTACCGCCATTTTCTACAGAAGAATCCATCAGCACCTTGTGGCCGTTTTCATCTACCGCTTCCATATTGAATCCATCGTCTATTCTTTGTAATGCTATCTTCATAACTTAAAATTTCTACCGTAAAGATAACCATTCAACCCCATCTGGCAAAGCATGCTAAAACGCCCGCTGGCAGGGCATTCTGAATTTTGTTTGCATTTTAAGTGTTTGAAACCTTAGTTTTGCGAAAATTTTAAATCATTGTCGGCAAAGGTATTTCATAGCAAGGCTGTATTCCCGCTGGAATCCGGGGAAACGTTACCCGAATTGCAAATCGCTTATCACACGTACGGCAACATGCTGCCGGATGGCAGTAATGTGGTTTGGATCTGCCATGCTTTGACCGCCAACAGTGATGTTACCGACTGGTGGACCGGCCTCGTGGGCGAAGGCAAGGTGATTGATCCCAATCGTCATTTCATCGTCTGCGCCAATATCCTCGGCTCCTGCTACGGCAGCTCCGGCCCTTCCACCCTCAACCCGCTTACGGGCAAACCCTGGTACCGGACCTTCCCGACTATCACCATCCGAGATATGGTGAACGCGCACATCCTGCTGCGCCGCCATCTCAACATCCCCTCCATCAGCCTGCTGGTGGGCGGCTCCATGGGCGGCTACCAGGCCATGGAATGGGCATTGATGGAACCGGATATGATCAAACGCCTCTTCCTCCTTTGCACCGGCGCCGCGGAAAGCGCCTGGGGCATTGCCATTCATACGGCGCAACGCCTCGCTATTGAAGCGGATCATACCTGGGAACAGGATACCCCGCACGCCGGCCATAAAGGTCTGAAAGCCGCCAGGGCAATAGGTATGATCACCTATCGCAACTACCAGACTTTCGTACGTACGCAGTCCGACCCGGACAAGGAAAAAACCGATCATTTCAAAGCCTCTTCCTATATCACTTACCAGGGCGATAAACTGGTGAAGCGGTTCAACGCGCAAACCTACTGGCTCCTCTCCAAAGCGATGGACAGCCACAACATCGCGCGGGGCCGCCATGAGGACGTACCCACTTCCCTCTCCCATATCGCCCAGCCCGTGCTGCTGATCGGCATCACCTCCGATATCCTCTGCCCTCCGGAAGAACAACAACTGCTGGCGCAATACCTTCCTAACGCAACTTATCATGAAATAGATTCTTCCTATGGTCATGATGGCTTCCTGATTGAGTTTGAGAAAATAGGAAACATACTGCAGGCCTGGATCTAAGTTATATTTTGCAGTGGCGGAGTTTGTATTAGGTTTTTTTACTTATATTTAATAAGTATCAACTGAAATCAAACAAAACCTCCACTGTTTATGAAGCGCAATCATCTCCGATTTATCTGGGGAATGCTTTACTTGCTGTTATTGCTCCCAAGTATGCTTTTCGCCCAGGCACAGTCTACCCTCTCCGGTACCGTGAAAGACAAAACAAGTGGTAACCCCCTCGCCGGTGTCAGCGTGGCCGTCAAAGGCGCAAATACAGGCGCCATCAGCTCCAACACAGGTGGGTTTACCGTCAGAACAAACCGGGCGTTTCCGTTAACCCTTGTATTTTCTTATGTTGGTTATAAAACAGAGGAAGTAACCGTTAATGACGCCAATGCCAACATCTCCGTGGAGATGAGTTCCACCGAAATCCTCGGTTTGGAGGTAGTAGTGGCCGCCAGCCGCGTACAGGAAAGCATCCTGAAATCCCCGGTATCCATTGAAAAGCTGGATTCCCGCGCCATCAAAGCCAGTCCGGCCCCTACTTTCTATGACGCGCTTGCCAACCTGAAAGGGGTGGAAATGAGCACCCAGTCCCTGACCTTTAAATCTGTCAATACCCGCGGCTTCAACGCCAACGGTAATACCCGCGTGCTGCAGCTCACCGATGGTATGGATAACCAGGCCCCCGGCCTCAACTTCTCCGTAGGTAACATCGTCGGTATCTCCGAACTGGACATGGACAACGTGGAGCTGATCCCCGGCGCGGCCTCCGCGCTCTACGGCCCCAACGCGCTCAATGGTATCGTACTGCTCAACAGTAAGAACCCATTCCAGTACCAGGGCCTCAGCGCCAACGTGAAAACCGGTATCCTCAACGAAAGCGGCCGCACCTCCGGCACTACCGGCTATTACGACGTGGCCGTGCGCTACGCCAAAGCCTTCAACAATAAGTTCGCTTTCAAAGTCAACTTCGGTTACATCAAAGCGGACGACTGGCAGGCACACGATACCCGCGACCAGAGCCTGCTCAACGGTCATACCCTCGCAGACGGTACCCGCGCCAATAACGAAGCGTACAACGGCGTCAACATCTACGGCGATGAAATCAACCAGAACATGACCGCCGCGCTGACCGCCCAGGCCAATACCCCCGGCAGCCAGCTGAATACCACCCTGGCAGCGGTAGCCGCCCAGTTAGGCAATACCGTTACCCCGCAACAGATACTCGCTTCCGCCCTGCCGGCAGCTGCCAACAGCTACGTTAGCCGTACCGGTTATGCGGAAAAAGATGTGGCAGATTACAATACCAAAAACATGAAGATCAATGGCGCCCTGCACTATAAAATCCATGAAAACCTGGAAGCCCTGATCCAGGGTAGCTACGGTACCGGTACTACGGTGTACACCGGGGCGGACCGCTACTCCATCAAGAACTTCCGCATGGGTCAATATAAAGCAGAGCTCCGTGGTACGAACTTCTATGTGAGATTATATACTACCCAGGAAAGATCGGGCGACAGCTATGCGGTGGGTACCCTGGCTTCCGGCATCAACGAAGCCTGGAAATCCAGCCGCGACTGGTTTACGCAATACTTCGGCACCTACGCCACCCAATCCGTAGGCGCCTTTGCGCAGGCTTACGGCCAGGCGCTGCTAACCGGCGCTACGCCTGCACAGGCCCTCGCTGCCGGCCAGAACGCCGTAAACGCCAACAGGGGCACCTTTAACACCAACGCCCGCACGGTGGCGGACAATGGCCGCTTCCTCCCCGGCTCCCCTGAATTCAACGCCGCCGCTGAAAAAGTGAAAAGCAAACCAATCCCTGGCGACGCTACCGGCGTAGGCGCTAAATTCATGGATTAAACCAACCTTTACCAGGCGGAGTTTATGTATAACTTCAAGGAACTCGTGCACTTTGCAGAAATCCTCATCGGTGGCAACTACCGCGTATATACGCTCAATTCGGAAAAAACCCTCTTCGCCGTGAAAGACAATGGCGATGAGTTCAACATCAACGAATACGGCGGCTATGTACAGGTTATGAAAAACCTGCTGAATGAGCATATCAAGCTCACAGGCTCCCTCCGTTACGATAAGAACGAGAACTTCAAAGGCCAGTTCAGCCCGCGTTTATCCGCTGTATATACCTTCCTGCAAAACCACAACATCAGGGCATCCTACCAAACCGGTTTCCGCATCCCTACCAACCAGGATCAGTATATCGACCTGCAAACGCCACAGGCGCACCTCATCGGCGGTTTACCGTTCCTGCGTGAGCGTTATGGTCTGAACAAAGGCCCGGTATATACGCTGGAATCCGTACAGGCAGGCAAACCTGAACAATACGTGTTCCGCGATTTCGAACCTGAAAAAATCCGCGCATGGGAAATTGGTTATAAGGGCCTCGTGGATCAGAAACTCCTGATCGACGCATACGTGTACACGAATAATTTCAAACACTTCAACGGTCCGCAAATCCTTGTGCAACCTACCTCTGCCACCACGCAGAATATCTTCTCCGTTCCGGTAAGCCTGGATAAGGATATCAAATCCTGGGGATGGGCGCTGGGCCTGGATTACTCCCTGCCTGCAAGCTTCACCCTCGGCGGTAACGTGAGCTACAACGAACTCCTGGACGCAGATAAACTGGGCAGCTTCCTCCCGATGTACAACACGCCTAAAGTGCGCTACAACCTGAACTTCGGTAACAGGAACATTGCGAAAAGCTATTTTGGTTTTAACGTTACCTGGAGATGGCAGGACGAATTCGTATGGCAGTCCACCTTCGCGAGCAACACCGTAAACGTGTCCAACCAGGGCATCATCCCGGCCTATGGCACGCTGGATGCACAGGTGACCAAGCTGTTCCCGAAAGCTAAAACTACCATCAAGCTGGGCGGCGCGAATATCCTGAATAAAAAATATGTACAATCATGGGGTAACCCAACCGTTGGTTCACAATGGTATGTATCCCTGGGGTATAACCTCTAAGATTTTAAATAAAGACTGTTTCAATAAAAAAACGAGGCGCCGGTTGGCGCCTCGTTTTTTTATTAAGGTATCCATCACACCACTCTCCACCACGGATCTTCATTCTCCTTCTTCCCTTGAGGCGCCGCCTGCGATGCCTGCGATGCTTGTGATGTCACCTGCGATGCCTCTTGCGACGCTTCCGCCCCCGCCTGTTCCTCATTCTTCCACATCGCCTGCGCCTCCGCCTTAATATCCGCCCGGCTCAAAATCGCCGCCAGCTTCGCTTTCAGCGCCCTGCCCTGCTCCGGCTTCACCATCATCACAAAGTTCGCATACCCTTCCATACTCGCCACAATATTACCCTTACCCCAGGTTTTGCCACTGAGGCCGGTGAGCTCCACCTGGTGCAACAGCGCCCTGAATTTACGGAGCGTAGTCCGGTCGATGCTCAGCTTCTGGTTCACCACAATGCCGGTTACTTCATGCCGGTCCCCCTTGCGCATTACTTTCAGCTTATCCGGATGCAATACAAATCCTTCTTCCGCCACTACCTTTTTAACGGCCCAGAGCAGCTGCCCCACTTTAGCGGCAGCCTCGCCCCTGGCGGAAAAAGTCATATCATCCGCATAGCGCGTATAGGCGTAACCGTATTTGGCGGATAAACCTTCAAAGCGGCGGTCCATCTTGTAGCAGATCAGGTTGGTGATAGCGGGACTGGTGGGCGCGCCCTGCGGCAGTACCCGCGCCGTTTTGGCGACATAGTATTTACGGCCGTCCAGCACTACTTCATCCACTTCCGGCTCCGTACAAATGAGGCCCAGGATGGTGGCTACCTGCTCGCTGTAACCCAGCTTGCAGAACAATCCTTTGACGCGGTTATAGGCAATGGATGGGAAAAAATCCTTCAGGTCAATATTGACCACAATATCCTTCCCTACATGCGGGATCGCGTTTGTAACAATCGATTTACCCGGCACAAAACCATTGGCGGCCGTGCTGCTTGCCACTTTGTACAACACGTTTTCCAGTATCCAGTGCTGCGCTGCTTTGAGCTGCGGCATAGGCGCGGAAATCACGCGTACCCCGCCTGATTTTTTCGGGATGGCAAAACGCTGGTAATGCGTTTGGTGCGCTACGCTGCGGTTAAAAGCCAGGAAGCGCAATTTGCCCAAAGGCAGTTGCATGGCGGCTGCCAGGTCGGTAGCGTTGTGCCATACCGGTAAGTTATATTTTTTGAGCTGCGCTTCGTCCGACTGGTTTTTATTCAATCCTGCGGAAACATTTTCCCCCAGGTAAATAATATCCTGTTGCTTCTTTTCCGCCCAGGCGGCCGCGCGCGCTATGCGTTTCTGTTCGTTGCGCTTTTTCGTTTCGGCGCGTTTGGCTTTTGCCGCGGCCATGCGCTGCTTGCGCATTTCCACGAGCACGCGCTTCTTATCCCGGTATTTGGTGCGCTCTGCCAACAGTTGGTTCAGCTGGCGGTTCAGCTCTCCTTCCTGTTTGATCAGCGCTTCGGGGATGGAAGGCCTGTCGGTATCTCTTGACCAAAAGCCAAGACGTACCATTTCTTCCAGTATGTATTCTTCTTTGGATGTTTCGCGAATTCTATCGTACAGCTGTTGACGGGTTAAACCTTCCGGCATAATCATTCATTAAAGTACCATTAAAAATTGCTGTATATAGCTACCGGGGAGAGAGAGGAAAGAAGTTTATAAAGAGGAAAGGGCGCTTCGTGCAAACCATTGACTAAATCAATCAACTCCAGGGAGGGGCCTACTATATCGATATTTAAGCCCCAGGGGCTTATACCGTAAATATTGATATAGTAGGCCCCTCCCAAAGTAAAGATTGCATTTAGTGAAGCATGTATAGTCAAAATACCTGAATGACGAAACATCATTCATCTCCATGAAGGAGCGCAAGTGCAATCAATTCCTCTTTATAAAGATCTTTGTTTTCTATTGTGCCGGCAAGTTATATAATAATTCCTGTTCTCAAAAATTTTTCGCAGAAATTATTTTGCAGCATATGCTTTTCTCAGTGCTAACAAGTGTTTGCACGGACCTTTATACAGTTTGTTCTGATGGTAGAAATCACAATCGCATTGCGCATTGGTCATTCTTTCATCCGCATCAATGATCATAACGGGATGGTACACACGCTGCACGGTAACCGTACCTTTCAGCTGTATGCCCATGCCGGTAATCGCATCGGCTGTATAGGCCACTTTGCCCTGGCTGACCAGCACTTCCGCATCTGCCTCTTCCGGACTGCTGAAGCGCAGCAGGTGCATCGGTAAAGGCTCCCGGCTCAGTTCCCGCAGGCGGTACACGCCGGCATGCAGGTCGTATATCACTTTCCCTGCCTGGGTAAACAAGCCCAGTGCGCCCAGCACCGTGGCGCTGCTCAGCCCTGTCGCCTTCACCAGGTCAGCGCCGGAACTAAACCATACGGCTTTCAGGGCATTGTACACCCTGAACTTATCCTGCTCAGATACTTCCGCCCGCGGCGCCATCAGGTCAAACTGCCCCGCGCGGGACCAGTCGTTGGCCGTCCAGCCGGAGAGGCCAAGGGTAAACTGCATATCCCCCAGGTCCGCAATAAAGAAGGAAGGCAATCCGCTGCCCGTCAGGTGTAACGTGAACTTGCGTGCAATAGGGATCAACCGCTCCAGGATGAGGATGCGCCTGCGCCCCCAGATGCGGATCTCGCGCGCCTGCGGTCCCGTATATAACGATCTCGCACATACGATTTCCCGGTTCCATGGCTCAAACACCGCGCGCACCGGCTTTCCCGGCTCCAGGATAAAACGGATGGACCGCGGCCCCTTCGTTTCCCGGAACCTCCTCAGCCAGCTGCAGAAATTGTACACATCCATCGGATGCAGGTCGAACGTAGCAGCAGGCAAAGTCATCGCGGAACTTACCTGCAGGAAACCACGTACCCAGCTGTCCGGCAGGTCGATCTTCACCTCATGGTACAGCTCCTCCTGCGACGTCTGCACCTGGAAGCCTCCCGGGTCTACCCGGAAATCGGTTTCCTTATAGTCCCGGATTTTCTGGAACTCATTGTATAACGCAGCCGAATAATCGATATTGGTCGTACCGCATTCAAACTCGTTCACTTCCTTAAAAACATTGTAACTGGCGCTCAGCTTACCATAGGTCGATTCGTCCTGGCTGAAACACTCAAAGAAGATTTCATCCGGATGCACGCTGATCACCGGGTCGAGCACAAACCAGGCGTCCTTGTCCTTTTCATAGAGGTAATCAAAGTAAGCGCGTTTGGCTTTGTTGAAAGGGCCCAGGGCCTTCTCCTTCTCTTCCCATACTTTGCGGAGTTCCGCACGCAGACTTTCAATTTTTTCATCCGCAGCCTGGGCGTCGTAGCCCTGCATGAATTCAGCCAGCCAGATGGCTTCCTGCTGCGCGGCCCACTCCTTGTACTCCGTCTTGTCTTTCGGTTTAAAGCGGAGGTCGGACACGACTACATCATGCAGCGCGGATATGGCTTCACGGAAAGCGATTTTCTTACTGAGCTTTCCTACAAAAAAAGTGGGTTCACGATGGGTATCAGGCGCAAAGGAGATACCGGCGCTGCCGGCATCGCTAAACACCTGGGAGTTACCACTATACCTGTAGTTAAATAACATAAATGGATAAACGATTTATTGCAGTCGCACTGCCGGTTCAACAAATTGGATTGGCAGCTCCAGCTTGTAGTGCTGACTGATGTTACGCATGATACTGATACATCTGGCTTTGTCGCCAATGGCTACCGTAGCGGAGATGTCCGTTATAATACCTCCGATGAAAGCGGCCGCGGCTTCGGATTTCAGCGCTTCCGTTTCCAGGAAGTTGAACACCCGCTCCTTCGCCACCCTGGCTTTGTTTACCCGGGTAAGTACGGAACGGAAATAGTGTTCCAGCAGGCGGATGTATTCCAGCTGCCCGGCCGCATAGGTTTGCAGGTAGTTGGTGGCAAACAGCTGCATAGCGGCGCTGGGGTGCTGGCTGAGTTTGAGCAGGTATTGCGGACCGTCTTCGCTTTTGAAGTAACGCATCAGCAGTTCCCGGCCAAAGGCCTGTATATCCGGCCGCACACTGTCCGCCAGCGCAATGAGGCTTTCCGCCGTCCAGTCGGCCTCCGTGAAGGTATCGCGGAAGTAACCGATCGCAAAGCGGCGGGTATCATCCCATTTGCTGTCCAGCAGCGCTACCGCTGTATCTTTTTCCGCGCGGATGCGGTCCACGTTATTGCGGTAAAAGTTCCAGCACCATTCCCGCACCTGCAGCAGTTCGTGCGCGCCCGTGGCGATGATCTGCTTCATGGTCAGCGTTTCGGAAGGGATGTATTTATCCAGCAGCAGGATTCCAAATTCCTGCGCCGGGCGGTAGTTCGCATAAAGCAGCCGCAGCGCGGTAGCTGTATCAATGTCCTGGAAATGTTCCGCGAGATGGGTGCGCAGCAGCGCGGCAATATCTTCGTGGCTGTCTGGTGATTTTTCCGTGCGCATGAGCATCGGCACCAGTTCATTCACGAGGTACACCGCCAGGCGGTTATCCACCGTAATCAAACGCGCCACCAGGGTGGCCATCTGCCGGCGGATGCCTTTATACGGCGATAACAGGCAGTCCAGTATCATTTCCGGGCGGCGCAGCATTTCCCCGTCGCTGATCTTGCGGACGACGGACCACGCCGCATCGCGGAGCGGACCGTACTCGCTGTTCAACAGCCCCATGAGCTGCACGGTGGAAATCTCGTCGAAGTTAAATTGGTAGTCGCCATCCGCCTTGAGCAGCAGCAGGCGCACGCCAAAGGCCTGTAATGCCACGATGTTGCGCTGCATCAGGTCGTAGCTCACCATCACATCCATCTGCCGGAATTCGGCCGCGCAATAGCTTTCCAGGATGCGGCAGGCGTCTGTTACGATCAGGTTTTCCACTTCGGACTTGATATCGATCTGCATCAGGTGCGCTATCGCCAGCCCTGCCAGCACTTTCGCCTGTTGCGCAGGCATATCGGCCGGCGGGTACGCTTTAACAACAAATTGCCTTACCTCTTCATAAGGGTTGAAGATCAGCATCTGCAATACGTCGTTATCCGCCAGTATCCCTTTAGGGTTGGCGCTGATCCATTCCATGGCCTGCGCCCGCGCTGCATCCAGCGGGCACACCGCGAGGATGCGCAGCAGTACGGACGATGGCGCGGCGGGATTGTATCTTTCCCGCGCCAGTTCCAGGCCAAATAAGGACGGTATATGATGCCTGTTGTACAACAAGGCGGCAATCATATCTTCCGTAATGCGGGCTTTCAGTTCTTCAAAGCGGGGATGCGCTTTGAGTTGCTCCATCGCGAAAACGTGGACCTGGTCCATCTTTCCGCCGATCAGCAATTGAATGAAGGCTTCCGGCCTTTCGTTCCAGAGATGTTGAAACGGCACGCCGGTCGGCGTTTCCGCTACCGGGGCGCTTTCCGGCTGGTAGTTCGCCGGCGGCGGCGCTACGTGTTTATCGGTATTGAGCCAGCTGAAGAGCTTTTTCAGGAGGCTGTTGTTTTCTTTCTTGAGCAGGTCGGGATTAGGCGTTGCCCGGGAGGTACCCGTAGCGGCGGCGCTGTCATCCGGCCTGAACATCCACTCTTCCTTCCCCGGCAGGTATTGCAGGTTTGCGGCATTACCCCGGGTAATGAAATTGAGGAAGATACCTTTGGAATTTTCCGGGAACTGCCTGGTGAGCGTGGTAAACTGCCCGTTGATATACTTATATTCTTTTTTCTGGTAAGGCTTTGAGCCATCCCGCTCTTCCACGTATTGCAGCAGCAGCGCGGTGGCAAAGCGGATATACTCCGCGTCCCCCGCGGCGCCCATGCGTTTGAGGCGGCGCAGCACCCGGCGGTTAAAGTAGCGGCGGGTTTTGTGGGAGAAGGCAACACGGCTGCCGGCCTTCTTTAATTCGCTCCGCACTTTAATATAGGCGTTCAGTTCAGGGATGAATACTTCCGGCCTCCACTCCTCGTATTCTTTCGGCGGCATGTTAAACATCGCCGGCTCCAGTTCCATGCGGTGCGCGAGCGCGGCCACAATGTTGTGGTCGTCCCGCATTTCCGCCTGCTTGTAGATATGCCGTATATGCTGGAACCAGGATGGGCGGAACGGCGTCAGCGTGAGCAATACGATCACCGCCTGCCGCAACGCAGGATAGGCGTTGGCCAACAGGTAGCACTCTTCCAGCAGCGGGTACTGGGTCGTCTTTTGCACGTGTATGTATTCCTCCAGGAGGCGGTATATTTCCGGCGCCTTGCCTTCCAGCACGGCGGCGCGGAGCGGCTCCGGCATGGCGTTGAGGAAAGGCTGCAGGAATGCCGGCTTTTCTTCCTCCGGCAGCAGCATGAGCAGGCCGTTGGCAGCCAGCATACGGATGTTGAGCGGGTAAGCGCTGTTGTCCATATAGGCTTTCAATACCGGTATGGCGGCGGGGTCGCCGGCGCGACTCAACGTCCATATTACCGAGTACCGGTGCAGGACATCTTTTTTATCTCCCTGTTTGATGATAAACGGCGCGGATTCGCCTATGCGTAATTCCCCGGCTCTCCATATCACCCTGGACATCTTCCAGGCGTGCTTGCCTGCGGGGCGGTTCTGTAACCTTTTGAGGATCGCTTTATGGCGCGGGTTGCTGATGCCGTCAATGATGGCTGCGGATGCATCGTCCGTCAGCTGTTCCTTGCTGGCAGATTCCTGTTCGCCGATATATCCTTTACTACGTTTTTCCTTTTCGAGCGCATCGAAGATGGAGTTAGCAGCGGCCAATGGTACCGGGGTTGTTGTTTTTGTTCCCTCTTTCAGGTTGGCGCCTCTCTTTCCGTAGCGAAAATTGACAATATACTGGTCAGGGCCTACTTCGCACAGATCGATCTCATAGGTTTTGTCTGAATTCCCTTCCCGGAAGAAGAGCTTCACATTCCTTACAAATTTCATGAGTTAACGATAATTGAGGAGCTAAACTAAGTAATTAATGTTTGATTTATAGAGATTGAGGTATTTTTATTTTAAGCATATGGCATGCTCCTCCTATCTTATCAAGTAAGGCCGGGGCTAAAATAGACGAAGGGCCGGAGTAATGCTCCGACCCTTCTGATTTGTTGTAACCTTCAGGCTATTGACTTGAAGTATCTTTTATACGTTGAAGCGGAAGTGCATCACGTCGCCATCGGCCACGATGTACTCTTTACCTTCGATGCGGAAACGGCCGGCTTCGCGGGCGGCTGCTTCAGAACCGTATTTAACGTAGTCGTCGTAAGAAATTACCTCTGCTTTGATGAAGCCTTTTTCAAAATCGGTATGGATCACGCTGGCCGCCTGCGGGGCTTTCCAGCCGCGGTGGATGGTCCATGCGCGTACTTCCTGCACGCCGGCGGTGAAATAGGTAATCAGTTCCAGCAGGTCGTAAGCGGAGCGGATCAGGCGGTTCAGGCCCGGCTCTGTAAGGCCGTATTCGCCGAGGAACAACTCTTTGTCCGCAGGGTCTTCCATTTCGGAGATCTGCGCTTCGATGGTGTTGTTCATCACGATTACCTGCGCCCCTTCGCTTTTCACGCCTTCGATGAGGGCGTCGGAAAATTTGTTGCCGGTCAGCAGGGAAGCTTCGTCCACGTTGGCTACGTAGAGTACCGGCTTATCTGTCAGCAAAAACAGGTCGGCAATCGCCGTTTTATCCTCTTTACTCAGTTGCAGTTCGCGGATATTGCGGCCCTGCTCCAGGTGTTGCTGGCATTGTTTCAGGATTTCGAATTCCCTTTTAGCTTTTGCATCACCGCCGGTTTTAGCCATCTTCTCGGTACGCGCGATTTTCTTTTCCACGCTTTCCAGGTCTTTCAGCTGTAACTCGGTATCAATAATGCCTTTATCGCCCATCGGGTTGATGGCGCCTTCTTCACGGAGAATATTATCGTCTTCAAAGCAGCGGATTACATGTACGATTGCATCCACTTCGCGGATATTGGCGAGAAACTTGTTGCCAAGTCCTTCCCCTTTGCTGGCGCCTTTTACCAGGCCGGCAATATCCACAAATTCAATAGTAGTAGGTACTACGCGATTAGGTTTTACCAGTTCTTCCAGTTTCTGCAGGCGCGGGTCCGGCACGTCCACCAGCCCTACGTTGGGTTCGATCGTACAGAAACGGTAGTTGCTGGCCTGCGCTTTGGCGCTGTTGCTTACCGCGTTAAACAAAGTCGATTTTCCTACATTCGGTAATCCTACAATTCCTACTTGCAAAGCCATTTTTCAAAATTTGCGCAAAGATAGGGTTTTGTTTCTTACTCTCAAAGCGTTATAAATGATGGCAGATTTGGTTAATACAAACAAAAAACTATCTTCACGCATTAAATAATTGAAAACTCATGGCTTTAAACTACGTCTGGCTGGCATTCTTCCTCATATCGTTTGTGGTTGCCCTGTTCAAGACATTCATCCTCCAGGATACCTCGGTATTCGGGGCAGTGATGAACTCCATGCTCACCAATGCCAAAGCCGGCGCCGAGATCTCCCTGGGCCTGGCCGGTATTATGACCTTCTGGCTGGGCATCATGCGGGTAGGGGAAGCAGGCGGCATGATCCAGCGCTTTTCCAACTTCGTGAATCCCTTCTTTTCCAAACTCTTTCCCGACGTGCCCAAAGGGCATCCTGCCATGGGCTCCATGCTGATGAACTTTTCCGCCAGCATGCTCGGGATGGACAATGCGGCCACCCCCATGGGGCTCAAGGCCATGAAGGAATTGCAGGAGCTCAATCCCAAGCCGGACGAGGCCAGCAATCCGCAAATCATGTTCCTCGTGCTGAATACGGCGGGGGTCATCCTCATCCCCACCTCGGTGATCGCCCTGCGGCTGGCGGCCCATGCGGCCAACCCGGCGGATGTGTTCATTCCCATCCTGATCTCCACGTTCATCGCATTTATCGCCGGCATGATCACGGTGTCCATTTACCAGAAGATCAACCTCTTCAAACTCCCGGTACTCATATTCCTGGCGGGGTTTGCCGTTCTTTTATGCGGACTCTACTTTTGGGTAAAAAACATGCCTCCCGACCAGATCGGCCCCCGCACGGCCAGCCTGGGCGGCGGTATCATCTTCGCTATTGTAGTCACTTTCCTGGCTTCCGGCATCTTTAAAAAGATCAACGTGTACGATGTATTCATCGAAGGCGCGAAGGAAGGCTTCCAGATATCCGTACGCATCATCCCTTACCTGGTGGGCATCCTCGTGGCCATTGGCGCATTCCGCGCTACGGGCTGTATGGACTACCTGGTCAACGGCATCGGCGCATTGTTTGCCGCCATGGGCTTCAATACGGATTTCGTACCTGCGTTACCGGTAGCCTTCATGAAGCCGCTGAGCGGCAGCGGCTCCCGCGCGCTGATGGTGGAAATCATGGAGCACAACGGGCCGGATTCCTTTGCAGGGCGGCTCGCCAGCATCATCCAGGGCACTACGGAAACCACGTTCTACATCCTGGCGGTGTACTTCGGTTCCGTCAACGTGAAGAAAACGCGCTATGCGCTCACGGCGGGGCTGATTGCGGACTTCTGCGGTATCGTATCCGCCATTTTACTCGGTTACCTTTTCTTCCATTCTGTTAGTTAGGGGGGAGAAAGATTTAATACAACGGCCGGTTACCTGCCCGTAAGGGAAGTAACCGGCCGTTTGCATTATGCCGTGGACCGTTGGTCCGTGTACTCAATCCACTTTGTTTATAATGCGGTTCACCGCCTTCACGAATTCGGTGGAATTGTCCGGGCTGATCACCCATTTGGTATTGGCGGACTCAATCAGCACCAGGTGTTCGTTGTTGGTACACCAGCGTTGATAATCCCCCATTTCGGCGCTGCGGTAAGCGCCCAGGTATCCAAATACCCCGCCGCTGGCGAATACGCGGGCACTCTCGCCCAGCTCCTCCTCCTCGATGCTGCGCAGGCGCAACACCTCTTTCAGCGGGATGCGTATGCTGCGCAGATGCCCCTTGATGATGATGTCGGCTGCCGTCAGCACATAATAGCGGGGGCTTACACTCCAGGCTATCAGCAGGGCCGGCAGCAGGATGATCAGGGCGATGGTGGTGGGAATGGCGTCGTGCCGGTCCGCCAGCACCTGCCTCACTCCTATCAGCAGCACCACCACTATCAGCAGGTGGGTAATAATCTTTGACGTGTCGTCCTGGACTGCTGCGAATCTCATATCCTCTTCTTTTAGTTTATAACAAGTAAGATAGATATTATTATGCAGATAGGATGTTATTTTTGGCGCGGACTAGGCTTCGGCGTCATACTTGCCGGTCTTTTCCTCCATGGTCACATCGCTGTCTTTCCGTATCTGCATTTTTACATACACCAGCAACTGGGACGCGCCGGCTTTAAAGCACACTTCCTGGGCCTGGCGCACTACTTCCATCAGCTCTTCGTAGGTACCTTCCATCACCGTTTCAAAGGGGCATACCCTGTACTTTACGCCGGATGCCTTGATGACGGCAATGGCTTCGTCCACCACGGCATATACCTGTTCAGAAGGCACGCTGGGAATGATCTGCAGCGCCAGATTGATCTTTTTACTCATCTTCAAATCGTTTACTTATTGATTGGTTAATAACACACTGCAAAGATGGTTTATTTAACCCGTTTAATTGCAGGAACCTCGTTCTGCATGGCATATGGCCCCAATTCCCTGGAAATGCGGACGGAACGCTAAAGCAAAGTGGCCATTAATCTTTCCCTAAAAATTAAAAACCAACCATTTACCACCGCTAGGGGTTCTTCTTTTTCTGCACTACTTCATAGAGGTCTTTTCGTTTATCCTTCATCGTTTGCACGCTGCCGAAGGCATGCAGCTCCTTGAGCAGCACGAGGTCCACATCGGCAATGACCACCATTTCCGTGTTGGGCGTGGCATCCGCCTTGATGCCCGTTACGGGAAACTGGAAATCCGACGGCGTGAGCACACAACTTTGCGCATACTGCAAGTCCATATTATTGACCTTCGGCAGGTTGCCGATGCAGCCGGAGATAGCCACGTAGCACTCGTTTTCAATGGCGCGGGCCTGGGCGCAGAAGCGCACGCGGTTATAGGCGTGCTGGGTGTCTGTCATAAACGGCACAAAGAGGATTTGCATGCCCTGCTCCGCCAGGATGCGGGAAGGCTCGGGAAACTCCACGTCATAGCAGATCTGGATGCCTATTTTGCCGCAATCCCTGTCGAGGCCCGTGATTTCGTTGCCGCCCTTGATGCCCCAGGCGTACACTTCGCTGGGCGTGGGGTGGATTTTCGTGTATTCCTCATGGGTACCATCCCGCCGGCAGAGGTAGGAAATGTTGTACAGGAGGTCGTTCCGGAGGATAGGCATGCTGCCGCAGATGACGTTTACATTATAGGAAACGGCGAACTGCTGCATGGCCTCGCGGATCTGCTCCGTGTAGCGGGCCACGCCACGGATGGCGCCTGCGGGGTCCAGCTGGTTGAATTCCGCCATCAGCGGGGCATTGAAGAGCTCCGGGAAAACGACGAAGTCGGACCCGTAATCGCTCACCGCATCAATGAAATATTCCACCTGCGAGAGGAAGCCTTCCAGGCTGCCATAATCGCGCATTTCCCACTGCACCAGCCCGATGCGTACGGTAGATTTGGTGTAACGGATATTGTCCTGGTCCGGCTCATAGTAAATGTTATACCATTTCAGCAAGGTAGCAAAGCCTTTGCTGGCCTCGTCCGCGGGGAGGTAGTTGCGGAGGATCTTCGTCACCTGGAAGTCGTTCGAGAACTGGAAAGTAAGCGTAGGGTCATAGATTTCCTTGTCCCGCACCTTGCGGATATACTCCCGCGGCGTAAGCTTGTCCGCATACTTTTCATAGTTCGGGATACGGCCGCCGGCCACAATCCCTTCCAGGTTCAGCTGCTCGCAGAGGTTCTTGCGCGCGTCGTAGAGCCGCCGTGCGAGCCGCCTGCCGCGGAAATCCGGCCGCACAAACACCTCGATCCCGTAGAGGACGTCCCCCTTGGGATTATGGGTGTTGAAAGTATAATATCCGGTGATCTGCTCGTAGGTATGATCGTCCCCAAACTTGTTATAGTCCACGATGATGGACAGGGCGCAGCCCACCACCTTGTCGTTCACGGTAACGGCTATCTGCCCTTCCGGGAAGATGCTGATCAGGCGGCGGATGGTGGGCTCCCGCCAGTAGCTGCCGCTCATGTCCGCATAGGCGGACATCATGGACTCCTTCAGGTCAAAATAATCCTCGACGGTCAAATTTCTGATTTCTACAATATCGCTCATAACAGGATGATTGTTCTTTATTTAAGTTAAC
>Ga0164243_10004415_pt1 | contig 22064 bp, 21 predicted proteins | sample OricompcompostOP_FD_108781 | JGI IMG/M metagenome (GOLD analysis project Ga0164243, IMG submission 108781) | Organic Plus compost microbial communities from Emeryville, California, USA - Original compost - Organic plus compost (OP) | ecosystem: Engineered > Solid waste > Mixed feedstock >...
CCTGAGCGTCAACGACGCCTTCGTGATGGGCGCCTGGGCGCGCGACCAGAAGAGCGCCGGCAAGGTGCGCATGCTGGCCGACGGCAGCGCCGACTTCGCCAAGGCCGCCGGCCTGACGCTGGACCTGACGGCCCGCGGCATGGGCCTGCGCAGCAACCGCTACTCGATGCTGGTCAAGGACGGCAAGGTCGCCGCTCTCAACGTCGAGGCGCCGGGCAAGTTCGAAGTCAGCGACGCCGCCACCTTGCTGGCGCAGGCCAAGAGCTGAGCGACGCCCGGCCCGGTCCATGCTCGATCCGTCCGCCCTGGAGGGCTTCTTCCCGGTGGTCATGACGCCGAGCCACGACGGCAAGTTCTTCCAGAACTACGTGGCGTCGATGCTGTCGTTCACGGTCGAGTGCGAGCGCCGCGGGATGCGGGTGCAGGCCTACTTCCACCAGGGAGAAAGCCTGGTGACCCGCGCCCGCAACAACTGCGTGGCTGCCTTCCTGGCGAATCCGCAGTGGACGCACCTGTTCTGGATCGATGCCGACATCGGCTTCTCGCCGGAGGCGGCGTTCCGGCTGCTGCTGTCGGACCACGACATCGCCGCCGGGGTCTATCCGCTCAAGCGCGAGCAATGGCCCGCCGAGGGCGTGCCCGCGGGCACCACCGGCGAGGACTTCCAGGCGCGCTACACGCGCTACACGGTCAACGCCGCCCCGCAGCCGGGGGCCGACCGCATCGACCTGGTGGTCGAGCCCGACGGCTTCATCCGCATGCAGGAGGCGCCCACCGGCTTCATGCTGATCAAGCGGCGCGTGTTCGAGCGCCTCATGACGGCCTACCCGGACCTGCGCTACGTGCCCGACAGTCTCGGCGTGCCGGACCAGGGGCTGCACTACCGCTTCTTCGACGTGATGGTCGATCCGCAGACGCGCCGCTACCTGTCGGAGGACTACGGCTTCTGCCGCCTGTGGAGCGGGCTGGGCGAGTCGATCCACGTGGACGCGCAGTCGCACCTCAGCCATCAGGGCGCGAAGCTGTACCGCGGCGACTTCGCGCAGTCGCTCGTGCAGGCACTGCCCTACGCCGTCGGCGGGCCGGCGGGCATGCGGCTGAACCTCGTGGGCGGCGAGCGCCTGCGCTCCAACCCGCCCGGCTGAACCGGCGCCGCGTTCAGAGATCGACCTTGAGGTAGTGCGCCCCGGCCACCGGGTTGTGGTAGTAGGGCGGCACCTCCTCGAAGCCCAGGTCCTCGTAGAGGGCGCGCGCGGACTCCATGTCGTCCAGCGTGTCCAGCAGCACGCAGCCGTAGCCGGCGCCGCGCGCGGCGTCGAGCACCGCTTCCGCCAGGCGCCGGCCGAGGCCCAGCCCGCGGAAGGCCGGCCGTACGTACAGGCGCTTCATCTCGGCCGCGTTGGCGTAGTCCACCGTGTCCAGCGGACGCAGCGCGCAGGAGCCGGCGACGCGCGCCCAGCGGCCGTCGGGCCGGCGCAGGCGGAGCAGGGCGTCGTCGGCGGCAGGCGCCCGGCCGCCGGGGCCCTCTTCGTCCACCAGCGCCAGCAGCAGCATGCCGCGCGGCTCGGCGTACTCGCCCGGCAGGTCGGCCAGTTCCCCGTCGAAGTCCTGGAAGGCCAGGTCGACGCTCAGCGTGGTGGCGTACTCGCGGAAGATGGCGCGGACGGCCTCGAACTCGTGCGCCGCGGTGGGCACGTACAGCGTGATCTCCGGCGCATCGGACAGCGGCAGCGGCCGCGAAGTGGCAAAGTTCATCGGGTCCTCGGCGGTGGCAGCGGCGGCACGCCCTCAGCCCTGCATCGACGCCACCCAGGCCGACAGGGCGGCGCACAGCGCGAACAGCACGGCCGCGCCGAGCCGCGTGACCGCGTCGTCGCGGCTGGGCTGCAGCGGCACGGCGGGGGTCTCGGCGAGGCGCCTGTCGCCGACGACCATGGCGCGCACCAGGTCCTGGCGCTTGACCAGGGCGTAGAACAGCACCGCGGCGACGTGCAGCAGCGCCAGCCCGATCACCAGCCACTGGCCGGCGGACTTGTGCCAGTCGGTGGCGGCGCTCGACCAGGCGCCCGGCACCTTGTCGGCCAGCGGGCCGGTGAAGCTGATCGCGTCGTCGGACACCAGCCCGGTGGCCACCTGCAGCAGCAGGACGGCCAGCAGGGCGAACACGGACAGCGCGCCCAGCGGGTTGTGGCCCAGCCGGTGGGCCGGCGGCGCCTGCCCGCGCAGGTAGGCCAGGATCGCGCCGGGCCGGTAGACGAAGGCCGCGAAGCGCGACCAGCGCCCGCCGGCGAAACCCCAGAGCACCCGGAACAGCAGCAGCGCCATGACCGTGTAGCCCAGCCGGAAGTGCCACTCCATCGCACCGGCCTTGGCGGTGGCCACCAGCGCCACGACCGCCGCGGACAGCATCCAGTGGAACAGGCGCGTCGGCAGGTCCCAGACGCGCAGCGCGGGGAGGGGGGAAGGGGCGGGCTCGGCGGCGGTCGGCATTCGGGTGCGGCAGGGCGGCGGGCCGCCTTGCGGGAACTCGGCGCCCGCCAGATTAACAAAACTGCGCGCCGGGGCGCACCTGTCCGACGCCAGGGCAAGGGCTTGCCCCAGGTGCCCGGCCCCCGCCTCCTACACTGCCGCGGCCGCCGCGGCGGTGTCCTCCCCGTCCCGACAAGAAGGAAGCCACGATGTCCCGTTCCGCCCTCTTCGCCGCCTGCCTGGGCCTTCTGGCCAGCACCGCCGTGCCGGCCCAGCCCACCACCTTCGCCACGCCGAAGGACGCCATCAAGTTCCGCCAGTCCACGCTCAAGGAGATGCAGCAGAACTTCAAGCGCGTGGCCGACATGGCCAGCGGCAAGGCCGACTTCGACGCCAAGCTGGCCGAGACGAGCGCGGCCCGCGCGGCGGAACTGATCCAGTTGCCCTGGGCGGCCTTCGGCCCGGGCACCGAGGGCGGCAAGGCGCTGCCGGCCGTCTGGTCCGAGCCGGAGAAGTTCAAGGCCGCGCAACTGCGCGGGCAGGAGGAGGTCGGCAAGCTGGCCGCCGCCGCCCGCACGGGCGACCTGGCCGCCATCAAGGCGGCCATCGGCAGCGCAGGCGCGGCCTGCAAGAACTGCCACGACAGCTTCAGGGATTGATCATCCGCCGGGCGGGCCGGGGGCGTCGGCTCAGGCCTCGGCCAGCAGCTTTTCGATCAACTGGTGCAGCTCGGCGAAGTCGGGCTCGCCCACGTAGCGCTTGACGATCTGCCCGCGCTTGTTGACCACGTAGGTGGTGGGCGTGAGCTGCACGTCGCCCCAGGCCTTGGCCACCGCGCCGGTGTTGTCGATGGCCACCTTGAAGGGCAGCTTGCGCGTCTCGGCGAAATTGACGACGTAGCTGGGCGGGTCGTAGCTCATCGCCACGGCCAGCGTGTCGTAGCCCCGGTCCTTGTACTTGTCGTAGGTGGCGATCACCTTCGGCATCTCGGCCACGCAGGTCACGCAGCTCGTGGCCCAGAAGTTCACCAGCGTGACCTTGCCCTTGAGGTCCTCGGTGGTCTGCCGGCTGCCGTCCAGCAGCACGAAGGTGGCCTGCGGCGCGGGCGAGGCGCCCATCGTCGCGTACACCCCGGCGCCCACCGCCAGGGCGGCGACGAATGCGGCAACATAGAGGGCTCTGGTCTTCATGGCGTTCGGTCGATGAGGCGGCGTGGATTTTAGTTCCGCGGCCTCGGCCTTGCCGGGCGCCGGCTCATCCCTTGCCTACCGTACCGTTCCTTCCGCATCTGCGCCGCCCCGGCCCGCTGGCCGCCGCCCTGCTGGCCTGCGCGCTGGCCGCCTGCAGCCCCGTCTTCAACTGGCGCGAGGTGCCCTTCGACGGCGAATTGACGCTCCTCCTGCCCTGCAAGCCCGACCGGGCGCAGCGCACCCTGCCGCTGGGCGAGGCCGCCGTGCCGCTGGACATGATCGGCTGCGAGGCGGGCGGCGCGACCTTCGCGCTGGCGCGCCTGCCCGCCGGCGACCCGGCCCAGGCCGGCCTGCGCGCCGAGGCCTGGCGCGCCGCCGCCCGCCGCCCGTGGGCCGGCGCGCAGTTGAGCGAGGCGCCCATCACGCTGCCGCGCGCGGCCGAGGCCCCGGCGCCCGTCGAACTCGTCGCGCACGGCCCCGCGGCCGAGGCCCGGATGCGCTGGTTCGCCCATGCCGACGCGCGCGGCGCGCTGACCCTCTACCAGGCCACGGTGCTGGGCCGCCCCTCGGAGGCCGACGCCGCGGCCACCTTCTTCGAGGGGCTGAAGCTGCGCTGAGCCGGCACCGGCCCGCCAACCACCAACGACAACCACAGGGAGGATGCATCCATGCTGAAGAAGATCGCAGGAACACTGGCCCTGGCGGCCATGGCCGCCGGCCTGCTGGCCTGCCGGGACCGGGCCCCCGAAGCGGCCGCGCCGCCGTCGCAGCCCGCCGGCGGAAGCCTGGTCGTGGCCAGCGAGGGCCGGCTGACCCGCTTCGACCTCGACACCGCGTCCGTGCAGTGGAGCCACGGCTCCAAGGCCGACGCCGAGGGCAACCGCAACACCTTCGCCCACGACGGCAGGACGATCTACCTGCCCTTCGAGAGCGGCAAACTCGTCGCCTTCGACGCCGCCACCGGCGAGGTGCGGTGGACGCATCTGGCCAACACCGCCCATGGCGCCGCCGATGCGGTCGCGGACGGCGAGGGCGAGGTGACGATCGACCCGGCCAACCGGCCCTATTACCTGTCGCGCCCGCTGATCGACGGCGACCTCCTGTACATCGCCAGCGCGGGGCAGCCGCACCGCTTCGAGCCCCGCTTCACCGTCGTGGACAGGCGCGACGGCAGCCTGGTCGCGAGCGAAGGCATCGAAACCAACTTCAACCTCTTCGCGCCCGTGCTGTGCCGCGGCCACGTCTTCGTGAACTCGGCCGTCTACCTGAGCAAGTACACCCGCCAGGGCGTGGCCACCAGCTACGGCCTGCACGACGAGTCCGCCTTCGAGGCGCCGCTGTACGCGCAGATGCAATGCGACGGCAAGACGCTCTACCTGGGCGACGAGCGTGGCCGGTTCTACGCGCTGCCGCTCGACGCCGACGCCAACGTGGACGGCGGGGGCGACATCATGGACCCGCAGAACTCCTTCACCGGCCGGCCGCAGGTGTTCCGCTGGACCTACCGGTCGGAGGCCTATCCGCGCCTGGCGGGCAGCGACAACGGCAGCACCGCGCTGGCCGGCGGGACGCTGGTCGTCGGCGTGCGCCAGGAGGACGAGACGCGCGACGCGCTGGTCGGCCTCGACGCCGCCGGCGGCAAGGAGCGCTGGGTCTACGCGCCCGGCCAGCCGATCCGGCAGTGGACGGCCGACCAGGCCGGCGTCATCGGCGACACCGGGGCCTTCGTCTTCGTGCTCGACCTGCAGGGGCGGGAGCAGGCCCGGTACCCCGTCGATCCCGGGCTCAGGCCGCTGTCCAACGTGGTGGCGATCGGCGGCGGCGATCTGGCCTTCGCCACCGAGCAGGGCATCGCGGTGATCGACCGCGCGAGTCGGACGACGCGGCTGAAGATCGCCCACCCCTTCGCGCGCAACGCGCACGACACCAGCCATGTTGCCTACTTTGCGAAATAGGTCCCTCGGCGGGCCCGTCGCACGCGGCCGGCAGGCCGGGGTTTCGACGGAGGCGCCCGTATGATGGGAGACGCTTCTCCCCGCCGCTGCATGAACAGCATCCTCCTCGTCGCCCACGCGCCCCTGGCCCATGCCCTGCGGGAGTGCGCGCTGCATGTCTTTCCCGACGCCGACGCCTGGGTGACGGCGCTCGACGTGCTGCCCAACGTGCCGCCGGAGGAAACGCTCGGCGCCGCCCGCATCATCCTGGCGCAGCAGCTCGGTCGCGCCCCGCGCGCGCAGGTGCTGGTGCTGACCGACGTGTTCGGCGCCACGCCCTGCAACGTGGCGCAGCAGCTGGTGGACGGCGTGCGCTCGCGCCTGGTGGCCGGCGTCAACCTGCCGATGCTGCTGCGCGCGGTGACCTACCGCCACGAGCCGCTGGAGGCCCAGGTGCAGCGTGCCATCGCCGGCGGCACGGCCGGCGTGATGCAGGTGGCGGTGGCGGCGCCGCCCCAGAACCAGGCCAGAAGAAAGCACAGTGATCAAGACATCCGTGACCATCAGCAATAAGCTGGGCCTGCATGCCCGCGCCTCGGCCAAGCTCACCAAGCTGGCCGGCAGCTACCCGTGCGAGGTGTGGATCACGCGCGGCGAGCGGCGCGTCAACGCCAAGAGCATCATGGGCGTGATGATGCTGGCCGCGGGCCTGGGCGCCACGGTGGAGCTGGAGACCGACGGCCCGCAGGAGCAGCAGGCCATGGACGCACTGGTGGCGCTGATGAACGACAAGTTCGGCGAGGGCGAGTGAGGGCCGTGGCCATGGGAGCGGCGCCATGACCATCGCCATCCACGGCCTGCCGGTCGCGCGCGGCATCGCCATCGGGCGGGCGGTGCGGGTGCTGTCCAGCCGCGTCGACGTGGCGCACTATTTCATCAAGCAGGAGGAAGTGGCGGCCGAGATCGACCGCGTGCGCGCCGCGCGCGACGCCGTGGCCGAGGAACTGCGCCGCCTGCACGGCAGCGTGGCGCAGATGGCGCCCAAGGACGCGCCGCACGAGCTGGGCGCGATGATCGAGGTGCACCAGATGATGCTGCAGGACGAGGTGCTGTCCGAAGGCGTCAAGCACTGGATCACCGAGCGCCTGTACAACGCCGAATGGGCCCTCACCACGCAGCTGGAGGTGGTGGCGCGCCAGTTCGACGAGATGGAGGACGAATACCTGCGCGAGCGCAAGGCCGACCTGGAGCAGGTGGTCGAGCGCCTGCTGCGCCAGATGAAGGGCACCGCCGCCGTGCTGGCGCCGCCGCCGCCCAAGCGCCGCGCGCGCGGCGAGGATGATGCCGAGGGCGAAGACGGCTTCGACGCGCCGCTGGTGCTGGTGGCGCACGACCTGTCGCCGGCCGACATGCTGCAGTTCAAGAAGAGCGTGTTCGCCGGCTTCGTCACCGACGTGGGCGGCAAGACCTCGCACACCGCGATCGTGGCGCGCAGCATGGACATCCCGGCCGTGGTGGGTGCGCGCGGCGCCAGCCAGATCGTGCGGCAGGACGATTGGGTCATCATCGACGGCGACGCCGGCGTGGTGATCGTCGACCCCTCGCCCATCATCCTGGCCGAGTACGGCTTCAAGCAGCGCCAGGGCGAGCTGGAGCGCGAGCGCCTGTGGCGGCTGCGGCACAAGAGCGCCGTCACGCTCGACGGCCAGCGCGTCGACCTGCTGGCCAACATCGAGCTGCCGGAAGACACCGAGGGCGCCGTCAAGGCGGGCGCGGTCGGCGTGGGGCTGTTCCGCAGCGAGTTCCTCTTCATGGGCCGCGAGTCGCGCAGCCTCACGCGCCTGCCCGACGAGGACGAGCAGTACGCCGCCTACGTGCGCGCCGTGGAGGGCATGCGCGGCATGCCGGTGACCATCCGCACCATCGATATCGGCGCCGACAAGCCGCTGGACGGCAAGGCCGCGCGGCCCGAGTACCTGAACCCGGCGCTGGGCCTGCGCGCGATCCGCTGGAGCCTGGCCGAGCCGGCGATGTTCCTCACGCAGGTGCGGGCCATCCTGCGGGCGGCCGCGCACGGCGAGGTGCACCTGCTCATCCCCATGCTCGGCCATGCCGGTCAGATCCGGCAGACGCTGGCGCTGATCGACCAGGCCCGCGCCGACCTGGACGCGCGCGGCGCGGCGCACGGCGGCGTGAAGCTGGGTGCCATGATCGAGGTGCCGGCCGCGGCGCTGACGGTGGACCTGTTCCTGCGCCACTTCGACTTCCTGTCCATCGGCACCAACGACCTGATCCAGTACACGCTGGCGATCGACCGCGCCGACGAGGCCGTCGCGCACCTGTACGACCCCTGCCACCCGGCGGTGCTGCGCCTGGTGGCCGACACCATCGCCGCCTGCCGCGCGGCGGGCAAGGGCGTGAGCGTGTGCGGCGAGATGGCGGGCGACGTGAGCTTCACCCGCCTGCTGCTGGGCCTGGGGCTGCGCAGCTTCTCGATGCATCCCTCGCAGATCCTGGCCGTCAAGCAGGAGGTGCTGCGGGCCGACACGACCCGGCTGGCGCCCTGGGCGCAGCAGGTGATCGCCTCGGACGACCCGGCGGCGATGCTGGCCGAAGGCTGAACCGTTCGCCCCGTGCGCCGCCTCGCCCGCCCTGACGACCTGCGCGCCGTGCACGCGATCTACGTGCACGAGGCCGTCTCGCCCTTCCTCACCTACGAGCCGATGCCGTTGGCCGGCTTCGAGCCGCTGTTCGCGGAGATGCTCGCCAGCGGCTGCTTCCACGTGTGGGAGGTGGACGGCGAGGTGGCCGGCTTCTACCGCATCACGCGCTACCCCGGCCGCGCCAGCCACGTGGCGATGCTGGGCACGCTGGCCGTCGATCCGCGCCGCCACGGGCAGGGCATCGCGCAGGCCATGATCGGCGACGCGATCGAGCGCCTGCGCGCCGAGGGCGTGCGGCGCGTGGAGCTCTTCGCCGAAAGCGACAACCCGCGCGCGCTGCGCTTTTACGCCCGCATGGGCTTCGTGCACGAGGGCACGCTGCGCCGCTTCTACAAGCGCGCCGGCGACGAGGACTTCGTCGACGAGCACGTGCTGGGCCTGCTGCTGGACTGACCCGCACCCGGCGGCGTGCAAGCAAGCTTCCACACGCGCCGCAAAGAAACGAAACACAACGCGACCGCGGTGAAAACCGCCGCAGCCGCCGTCCGCGCACGATCAGGGCTCCTTCAACCCGATCTCTTTTTCTGGAGCACCTGTCATGAACGTCCGCGCCCGCTTCCTCGCCGTTTCCGCCCTCGCCCTGCTGGGCGCCACCGCCGCGCAGGCGGAGGCGTACGAGGGCGTGCAGGCCCCCGTCTCGGCGCTCGACCGCGCCGCCGTGCATGCCGAGGCGGTGGCCGCCGCGCACGCGCCCAACCAGAACGTCCCGTCCGGCTCGGTGGTGCTCGCCCCGCTGCCGCAGTCGCGCGACCGCCTGCAGGTGCAGGCCGAGGCGGTGCGCGCCGCCTATGCGCCTGACCAGAACGTCACGCCCGGCTCGCGGGTGGACAGCCAGGTCGCCTCCACCCTGCCCAATCCCGCGGACCTGCGTGCCGCCGGCGGCAGCCAGCCGGCCCGCCGCTTCTGAGCGGCCCTTCGAGGAGACAGCCATGAAAGCCTGGATCCGACGCGGCCTGCTCGGGCTCTTCGGTGGCGCGCTGGTGGCCGGCAGCCTGGCCGGCTGCGCGGGCCACCACCGCCACGGCTGGGGCAGCAGTGCCGACAGCGCCGAGTTCCGCGAGCGCATCGTCGAGCGCATGAGCAGCCGGCTCGAACTCGACGCCGCGCAGCGCGCCAAGCTCAACGTGCTGGCCGACAAGCTGCAGGTGCAGCGCAAGGCGGTGCGCGAGGCCGGTGGCGGCGGCGAGCCGCGCTCGCAGTTCAAGTCGCTGTTCGCCGGCGACCGGCTCGACCGCCAGCGCGCCGCGCAGCTGGTCGACGAGAAGACCGCCGCCGTGCGTGCCGGCAGCGCCGACGTGATCGCCGCCGTGGGCGACTTCTTCGACAGCCTCAACCCCGCGCAGCAGCAGAAGGTGCGCGAATTCATGGACCGCGGCGGCCGCCGCTGGGGTAGAACTTGACCACCCCCGTTTGGCCGGCCTCACTTCGTGTGGCCGACCCATACCCCCTCGAGGGGGCAACACCAGCGGCCCGGCAAAGCCGGTTCCGCGGTGTTCCCCGCAACGACCGAGTGTCCGGCGACGGCGACGATGGAGCCACCCACGGCGGCGTTCGTACGATCCTCCGGCTGGAGGGGCTGGCGATCCTCGTGCTCGCCGTGGCGGCCTATGCGCAATTCGGTGCCGGTTGGGGCAGCTTCGGGCTGTTCTTCTTCGCGCCCGACCTGGCGCTGCTCGGCTACCTTGGCGGCTCGCGCCTGGGTTCCGTCCTTTACAACGCGACGCACAGCCTCGTCGGACCGGTGCTGCTGGGGGCAGCAAGCCTTGTCTTCGCGGCCCCGGCCGCGATGGCTGTTGCGCTTGCGTGGACCGCCCACATCGGCTTCGACCGCGCGCTGGGCTACGGCCTCAAGTACGCGCAGGGCTTCGGCTTCACCCACCTGGGGCGGCTCGGCCCGCGCGACCCGTGGTGAGCGGATGCCTTCGGGACTCATGCTCGCCGCCCTGTGGCACCCGTCGCACAATGCCGTCATGCCGCGCATCCTGCTGATCGACGACGACGTCCACCTCGCGCCGCCGCTGACGACCTACTTCGCGCGCTTCGACTGCACGCTCGACAGCGCGCAGCGGCCCAGCGAAGGGCTGACGCGGCTGCGCGCGGGCGGCTACGACGCGGCCATCCTCGACGTCATGCTGCCCGAGATGGACGGCTTCGCGCTGTGCCGGCAGATCCGTGCCGAGCCCGGCATCGGCGACATCCCGATCGTGATGCTCACCGCCCGCGGCGAGGTGATGGACCGCGTGGTCGGCCTCGAGCTCGGCGCCGACGACTACCTGCCCAAGCCCTTCGAGCCGCGCGAGCTGGTGGCGCGGGTGCAGACCATCCTGCGGCGCCAGCGGGCCCGCCCCGCCGCTGCCGCGCCGGCGCAGCGGCTGGTGTTCGACGGCCTGGCCATCGACCTGGACCGGCGCGAGGTGCAGCGCCACGGCGAGGTGCTGGAGCTGACCGGCACCGAGTTCGAGCTGCTGGCGCTGCTGGCCTCCGAGCCCGGCAAGGTCTTCGGCCGCGACGACATCCTCAACCGCCTGCGCGGCCACGAGGCCGAGCTGTACACCCGCGCGGTGGACATCGTGGTGAGCCGCCTGCGCCGCAAGCTGGAGCCGCTGGAGTGCATCAAGACCCTGCGCAATGCCGGCTACGCGCTGGCCGTGGCGCCGCCGCCGGCGGCATGAGTCGGCCTTGAGAGCGCGTCCGTCCACCCGGCCGCCGGCACGCCGGCAATGGCGCCGCTCGCTGCGCGTGCGGCTGGTGATGTGGTTCGTCGTGCTGGCACTGGTGATGGCCGGCGTCTTCGTCGGCGGGATGAAGCACTCCTTCTCCACCGGCTGGGGCGCGGTGGCGCAGCCGCTGCTGCTGGACTACGAGGACCGCATCGTCGCCGAGCTGGGCACGCCGCCCGACGTGGGCCGCGCCCGGGCGCTGGTGGCGCGCCTGCCCATCACGCTGCGCATCGAGGGGCCGGTGGTGAACTGGGACTCGCATCCCGGCCTGCGCCAGCCCGACTTCTTCCACCGCGGCGACGGCGACGACACGCAGGACCGCTGGTACGTGCGCCACTCGGCCGACGGCCACCGCGTCACCTTCGGCTGGGCGCCCAAGATGTGGGACACGGCGCCGCGCGCCGCCGGCTGGCGCACCCTGGGCCTGCTGCTGCTGGTGGTGCTGCTCGTGTACGCCGCCATCAGCCGGCTGCTGCGCCCGCTGATCGACATCCGCCAGGGCGCCGAACGCTTCGGCAGCGGTGCGTTCGACCAGCCGATCCCGGTGCGCGACTGCGACGACCTGGGCGAGCTGGCCCAGCGCATCAACACCATGGCGCGCGACATCCAGGCCATGCTCGATGCCAAGCGCACGCTGCTGCTGGCCGTCAGCCACGAGCTGCGCTCGCCGCTCACGCGCGCCCGCCTCAACGCCGAGCTGCTGCCCGAGGGCCCCGAGGGCGCGGCCGAGCGCGAGGCCCTGCTGCGCGACCTGAACGAGATGCGCGACCTGATCAGCGACCTGCTGGAAAGCGAGCGGCTGGCCAGCCCGCATGCGGCCCTGCAGCGCGAGCCGGTGCAGCTGGAGGCCCTGGCGCGCGAGGTGGTCGATGAACTGCACGCGCGCGGCGTGCCCGGCGCGCAGGCGGTGCGGATCGACGCCGCCGAGCCGCTGCCGGACCTGCCGTTGGACCGCGCCCGCGTGCGCCTGCTGCTGCGCAACCTGCTGGACAACGCCCTGCGCCACGGCGCCGTCGCCGGGCAGGCGCCGGTGCTGCGCCTCGCCCCGGCGCCGGACGGCGCGGGCGTGTGCATCGAGGTGCGCGACTTCGGACCCGGCGTGCCCGAGGAGCAGCTCGCCCGCCTGGCCGAGCCCTTCTACCGCCCCGACAGCGCCCGCACGCGCGCCGCTGGCGGCGTCGGCCTGGGCATGTACCTGTGCCGGCTGGTGGCGCAGGCGCACGGCGGCACCTTGTCGCTGCGCAACGCGCGGCCCGGGCTGGCGGTCGAGGCCGAGCTGCGCTGACGCCGCCTGTCGCCTCGGGCACCGTGCACGGCCTGGCGGCGCGGCTAGCATGGCCGTCGCCGCCGACAGGCCCCCTCCAGGAGACACCGCCATGACCGCCAGCGCCGCCGCCATCAACCGCCAGTTCCGCCTCGCCAGCCGCCCGCAGGGCGCCGCCACGCGCGAGAACTTCAGCTTCACCGAGGCGCCCGTGGGCGAGCCGGCCGAGGGCGGCGTGCTGGTGAAGACGCTGATGCTCTCGCTGGACCCGGCCATGCGCGGCTGGATGAACGAGGGCCGCAGCTACATCCCGCCGGTGGGCATCGGCGAGGTGATGCGCGCGGGCGGCATCGGCCGCGTGGTGGCGTCGCGCAACCCGGCCTTCGCGGAAGGCGACGTCGTCTACGGCGTGCTGGGCGTGCAGGACCACGCCCTCGTGCCCGCCGACCAGATCAAGGCCGCCGGCCTGGCGAAGATCGACTTGCGCCTGGGCACGCCGGGCCAGTGGCTCAACGTGCTGGGCATGCCGGGCATGACCGGCTACTTCGGCCTGCTCGACGTGGGCCTGGCCAAGGCCGGCGACACGGTGGTCGTCTCCGGCGCGGCCGGCGCGGTCGGCCAGACGGTGGGCCAGCTCGCGAAGATCAAGGGCTGCCGCGCCGTCGGCATCGCGGGCGGCGCGGCCAAGTGCGAGTGGGTCGTCAAGGAACTGGGCTTCGACGCCTGCATCGACTACAAGGCCGGCCCCGGCGCCGTGCGCGAGGGCCTGAAGGAACACGCCCCCAAGGGCGTGGACGTCTACTTCGACAACGTCGGCGGCGAGATCCTCGACACGGTGATGGCCCGGCTCGCGCGCAAGGCGCGCATCGTCATCTGCGGCGCCATCAGCCAGTACAACAACGCCAACAGTGCGCCCGCCGCCGGGCCGAAGAACTACCTGAGCCTGCTGGTCAACCGCGCGCGCATGGAAGGCATGGTGGTCTTCGACTATGCCGACCGCTACCCGCAGGCCATCGCCGAGCTGGCCGGCTACCTGAAGGACGGCCGCATGAAGAGCCGGGAGGACGTGGTCCAGGGCCTGGAGAACTTCCCCGAGGCGCTCGGCCGGCTCTTCACCGGCCAGAACTTCGGCAAGCTGGTGCTCGAAGTCGCGCGCGACTGAGCGCCGCAGGGCGGACGCCAGCCGCCCTTTTCCTGCATTCGCCCTTCGACGACGGCGCATCGCCGGCCGTCGTGCCGTGCCGTGCGCGCACCGGATTCGGGCAAGTTTTCGTCAAGATGTTAACTTTAGTATTTAATAAGAAAGTAACATCGCATACCTTGACTCCCCAGGGAAGGCCGTGACGGCGGGGAGTTCGGGCCATGACCTTGACGGAGCTTGCTTTCAGATGAACCGAATCCATCGCATCGTTTTCAACCGATCCACCGGCCATTGGCAGGCGGTGAGCGAGACCGCCCGTGGCCACGGGCGCGGCGGCAGCACCCGCAAGGCGGTCCTGCAACGCCTCGGCCTGGCCGCCGCCGGCGTGGCCCTGGCCCTGCCCGCATGGGCGGGCGCCGGCGGCCAGGGCGGCACCCCGACGCCGCAGGGCTACGTGGTCTACGGCGGCGCGGGCGGCAGCGACGGCCAGGGCGGCCAGGGCGGCTTCAACGACGATACCCTGAACACGCAGGGCGGCGCGGGCGGCCATGCGGGCCCTGGCGGTCCGACGGCCGGCGCAGCCGCGTCCGGTGCGGGCGTGGGCCCGAGCGGCGCCGGCGGCGCGGCCGGCACCAGCGGCGCGCCGGACGGACAGGCCGGCGGCTCCGAGACCGGCGGCGGCGGCTTCGGCGGCGGCGGCGGGGGCGGTTTCCACGGCGCGGCCGAGCCGACGTCCAACGCGGGCACCCTGGCCGGCGGCCAGGGGGGCGCCGGCGGCGACGGCTACTGGGCGGCCGGCGGTGGCGGCGCCGGCGGCCTCGGCGCGGTGCTCGACGGCGCGGGCACCAGCTTCACCAATTCGGGCAGCGTGGCCGGCGGCGCGGGCGGGGCCGGCGGCGTGGCCTATTCGCAAAGCGGCGGCGGGGGTGGCGGCGGCAGCGGCCTGTCCGTGAACACCACCGGCACCGTGACCAACAGCGGCGCCGTCCTCGGCGGCGCGGGCGGCCAGGGCGGCAGCGCGGGCATCGGCGGCGTCTCGTCCTTCTACGGGCCCAGCGGCGGCGGCGGTGGCGGCGGCGGCAACGGCGTCACGCTGACGTCCGGCACCCTGCGCAACGAGGCCGGCGGCACCATCGCCGGCGGCGCCGGCGGCCATGGCGGCGCGAACGCGGAGGGCACCGGCCCGATGGGCACGCAGCCCGGTCCGGCCGGCGTGCCGGGCAACGGCGGCGGCGGCGGGGACGGCATCCACGCCGCCAGCACGGGGCAGAGCCTCTTCAACGCCGGCACCGTCCAGGGCGGCGATGGCGGCACCGGCGGCGCGAGCGTGGTGTCCGGCGTGCCGGACGGTCAGGCCGGCGCCGGCGGCGTGGGCGCGCGCATCACGGGCGACGGCAACACTTTGGTCAACGCCGGCCTGATCGGCGGCGGGCTGTCCGGCGACGGCGCCACGCGGGCCGAGGCCGTGCGCATCACCGGCAACGCCAACACCCTCGAACTGCAGGCCGGCTACGGCTTCAACGGCGCCGTGCTGGCCGACGGCGCCGGCAATGCGCTGGCGCTGGGCGGCACGACGGATGCCAGCTTCGACGTCACGCAGGTCGGGCCGTTGGGCGGCGGCGCCGCGCTGCAGGGCTTCACCCAGTTCATCAAGACGGGCGCGAGCACCTGGACGCTGGCCAACACCACCAGCGAGCTGACGCCGTGGACCGTGCGCGGCGGCGTCCTGTCCATCGGCGCCGACGGCGCGCTGGGCGGCCTGGCCGGCGGCCTCACCCTGGACGGCGGCACGCTGCAAACCACCGCCGACATCGCCACCGCCCGCGCCGTGACCCTGGGCGCGGCCGGCGGCGGCCTGGCGCCGGTGGCAGGCAGCACGCTGACGCTGACGGGCGCCATCGCCGGCAGCGGCCCGCTGACCAAGGACGGTGCCGGCACGCTGACGCTGGCGGGCGCCAACGCCTACACCGGCGCCACCACCGTGGCGGCCGGCACGCTGCGCGCGGGCGCGGCCGGCGCCTTCAGCGCCGCCTCGGCCCACACCGTGGCGGCTGGCGCCACCATGGACCTGGCCGGCTTCAGCCAGACCATCGCCGCCATGAACCTGGCCGGCACCGTCTCGCTGCCGGGCAGCGCGCCGGGCACGACGCTCACCGTCACCGGCCCCTGGGTGGGCAACGGCGGCACCCTGCGCCTGGGCACCGCCCTGGGCGACAGCGCGAGCGCCACCGACCGGCTGGTCCTGAGCGGCAGCGGCGCCGCCGCCAGCGGCCACACCTCGGTGCAGATCACCAATCTGGGCGGCCTGGGCGCGCTGACCACCGGCGACGGCATCGAGGTCGTCCGCGCCACCGGCGGCGCCAACACCACCGCGCAGACCAGCAAGGACGCCTTCAGCCTGGCCGGTGGCCACGTGGACGCCGGCGCCTACGAATACCGCCTGCATGCGGCCGACGCCAGCGGCGCCGGCGAGAGCTGGTACCTGCGCTCCACCGCCACCGGTGGCGGCGGCGTGAGCGTGCCCACCTACCGTGCCGAAGTCCCGCTGCTGGCGGCGCTGCCCGAGCAACTGCGCGAGGCGGGCCTGGCCATGCTGGGCAACCTGCACCAGCGCGTGGGCGACGACGGCGTGGGCGGCGCTTCCGCCGGCCCGGCCGCCGGCCCGCGCCAGGCCTGGGGCCGCCTCATCAGCATCGACCGCCGTATCCAGCAGGGCGGCACCGTCAGCCCCTCCAGCGAGGGGCGGCTGTCGGGCTTCCAGGCCGGCACCGACCTGTGGGCCGACCCGAACTGGCGCGTGGGCCTGTACGTGGGCCAGCTCGAAGGTGACATGGACGTGACCGGCTTCGCGCGCGGCCTCTGGAACCATGCGGCCGGGCGCAACGACCTGCGCACCCAGTACCTGGGCGGCTACGCCACCTGGAAGAACCGGGACGGCTTCTATGTGGACGGCGTGCTGCAGGCCGGGCGCCTGCGCTACGACGTGCAGCCGGCCCTGGGCTGGTCGACCAGCGGCAAGGGCCGCAGCGTGCTGGCCTCGGTGGAGCTGGGCCAGGCCTTCCAGGTGGCGCCGGGCTGGCAGGTGGAGCCGCAGCTGCAACTGGTGCACCAGGACCTGGACCTGGACGACCTGGGGCTGGTCGGCGCGGCCGTGCGCCAGGGGGCGGACAGCGGCTGGCTGCTGCGTGCGGGGGTGCGCGTCAAGGGTGAGATCGCCACCGGCGCGGGGGCCGTGCAGCCGTATGCGCGGATCAACATGTACCGGCGCTCCAGCGGCACCGACGTGACGCGCTACGCCACCGCGGCGGCGGTCACCGACATCGCCACGCGCACGGGCGGCACGAGCTGGGAACTGGCCGGCGGGGCCACCTGGCAGTTGACGCCGGCGCTGAGCGTGTACGGGGAACTGGGCCGGCTGTGGGCCGGCGGGGGCGGCAACCGCACCAAGAGCGGCCTCAACGGCAGCCTGGGGGTGAAGGTCAGCTGGTAGGCAGGCGGGAGGCGCTCACGCCTCCCGGCCGGCGTCGCGCAGTGGCGCTCAGTCGTCCGCCACGCCGGCGAACTCGTCCTCGTGCATCCAGGCGGCGTGCTTGGGCGCGCGCCTGGTCCGGCTCCATTCCTCCAGCATGTCCCACTTCACCTCGTCCAGGCGCTTCTGCATCTCGGGCGTGGCGGTGTCGCAGACCAGTTCGAGCCGGTGGCCGTTGCAGTCGTGGAAATAGATGGACTTGAAGATCGTGTGCTCGGTGATGCCCACCACCTCGACGCCCTTGGCCTGCAGCCGGGCCTGGGCGTCCTTCAGCGCCTCGAGGCTGTCGACCTTGAAGGCGATGTGCTGAACCCAGGCCGGGGTGTTCCCGTCGCGGCCCATCGCCGGCGCGTTGGGCAGCTCGAAGAAGGCCAGGATGTTGCCGTTGCCGGCGTCCAGGAACAGGTGCATGTACGGGTCCGGCGCATGCGTGCTGGGCACCCTGTCCTCGGCGATGGCGAGCACGAAGTCCATGCCCAGGTGGTCCCGGTACCACTCGACGGTCTGCTTGGCGTCGTTGCAGCGGTAGGCGACGTGGTGGATGCGCTGGATGTTCACGCGGGGCTCCATGCTCGTGGGGGAACCGCCATTGGACGGCCGGGGTGGGGCGGCGGATTTGATCTGCCGCAAAAGCAGGCGCGATCGGCCGCGCCGCCTCAACCCAGGCGCAGCGGCAGGGCCGAGGCCGTGCACACCAGCAGGAAGGGCAGGCTGATGCGGTGGAACTCGGCCAGCCCGTGCGGCACGCGCGCCAGGCGCAGCGCGATCAGGTTGGCCAGCGAGCCCAGCACGAAGCCGAAGCCGCCCACGCTCACGCCCGCGGCCAGCGCCGGCAGGTCGCGCACGGCGCCGTCCAGCAGGATGGCGGCCGGCACGTTGCTGATCACCTGCGACGCGAGGATCGCCGCCAGGTAGGCTCGCCAGCCCTCGCCGATGGGCGCGGCGCGCAGCATCTCGGCAACCCAGGGCAGCGCGGCGAGCTGGCGCAGGTCGACGAACATCAGCGCGATGATCGCCAGCAGCGCCCAGTCGATGCCCAGCAGCACGCGCGGGCGCACCAGCGCGAACACGGCGGCCACGCCGATCAGCCCCGGCAGCAGCCAGTGGCGGTCCAGCGCGACCACGAAGCCCACGAACAGCAGCGCCGACACCGCCAGCAGGCGCGGCTGCACCGCGCCGTGGTCCTGCGGCTCGCGCAGGGCGATCGGCTGGCGCGGCACCAGCAGCCACACGGCGACGGCCAGCCAGAACAGCATCACCGCCACCGTGGGCGCCATCATCGCCACGAAGCCGGCAAAACTCTCGCCGCTGCGGTGCCACAGGTACAGGTTCTGCGGGTTGCCGATGGGCGTGAGCGCGGAGCCGGCGTTGACCGCCAGCGCCTGCAGCGCCACCAGCCGCGCCAGCGGCAGGTGCGCCTGCGTGGCCAGCACGCGCGTGAGCGGCACCAGCAGGAACAGGCTCACGTCGTTGGTCACCAGCGCCGCCAGCAGGGCTGCGCCGCCGGCGAGGCCGAAGGCCAGCACGCGCTCGTCGGTCACCCGCACCAGCAGGCGCTGCGCCAGGCGCTGGAGCATGCCGCTGGCCTCCACGCCCTGGGTGATGAGCAGCAGGCCGGCCAGCGCGCCCACCGTCTGCCAGTCCACCAGCGCGATCAGCTCCCGCGGCGGGCGCGGGCGCAGCAGCGCGAACAGCACGGCGATGCCCAGCAGCAGCCACAGCAGGCCGTGGCCGGCGGGCGGGTGGCCGGCGCCGGAAGGGGCGGCGCGCGCGGCGCCCGGCGGCGTCACCAGGCCTCGCGCAGCTCGCGCTTGAGCACCTTGCCGATCGCGCTGCGCGGCAGCTTGCCGATGCGGCGCAGGCCGGCCAGGCGCTGCGTCTTGCCGAGCTGGGCGTTGGCCCACTGCAGCAGCTCGTCCTCGCCGGCGGCCGCGTCCGGGCGCAGCACGACGAAGCCCACCGGCGTCTCTCCCCACTGCGCCGAGGCAATGCCGACCACGGCGGCATCCGCCACGTCGGGGTGCCGGCGCAGCACCGCCTCCAGGTCGCTCGGGTAGATGTTGAAGCCGCCGCTGATGATCATGTCCTTCTTGCGGTCGAACAGGACCAGGAAGCCGTCGGCGTCGAAGCGGCCGATGTCGCCGGTGCGGATGAAGCGCTTGCCGTCGGGCGCGAACCACTCGGCCTCGCGCGTCTTCTCGGGCTGCTTGTGGTAGCCGGTCATCATGCCGCCGGAGTGGCCCACCACCTCGCCGGCCTCGCCGGGCGCCACCTCGCGGCCGGCCTCGTCGATCAGGCGGATGTCGCTGCCCGGCGCCGGGCGGCCCACGGTGTGCAGCTTGTCGGGGTGCAGGTGCGCTTCCAGCATGACGGTGCCGCCGCCCTCGGTCATGCCGTAGGTGTCGATCAGCCCGCCCGGCCAGCGCCGCAGCACGTCGGCCTTGAGGGGCGCCGGCAGCGGCGCGCTGGTGCAGAACTTCATGTGAAAGCTGCCCAGGTCGAAGCGGTCGAACGCGGGATGCGCCATCAGCCGCTGGTACTGCACCGGCACCAGCATGGTGTGCGTGGCGCGCAGCTGCTGCGCCAGCTCGAGGTAGCGGCCGGCGTCGAACTTCGGCATCAGCCGCACGAAGCCGCCGTAGGCCAGCGTCGGGAAGAACAGCACCAGCGTGGTGTTCGAGTACAGCGGCGTGGACAGCAGCGTGACGGTGTGCGGCCCGAAGCCGTAGGGCCGGTAGCGCTTGACGTGCGCCCAGCGCATGGCGTGGCTCTGCACGATGCCCTTGGGCTCGCCGGTGGTGCCGGAGGAATAGATGATGTTGAAGGCCCAGCCGGGCTGCGTGTCCACCGGCGCGGGGTGGGCGCCCTCGGGGGCGAGCCAGCTCGCCAGCGGCGTGGCGCCGGGCACCTCGCCCTCGAGCGCCACGCGCGGCAGCCCCTCGGCCGCCCCGGGGCCCAGCGCCTGCGCGCCGGCCGCATCGAGGAACAGCAGGCGCGCATCGGCGTCCCGGATCATCCGCGCCAGGCTGTCGGCGGCGCTGCCCGGCGCCAGCGGCGCCACCGCCACGCCGGCGCGCAGGGCGCCGAGGAAGACGGCGGCGTAGTCCGCCGATGCGTTGGCGCAGACCGCGAAGGCGTCGCCGGGCGCGAGCCCCTCGCGCTGCAGCGCGGCCGCCACGCGGTCCATGCGCGCGTCGAGCGCGGCGTAGTCCAGCGTGGCGCGGTCGTCGGCCAGGGCGGGGCGCGCCGGCGCGTCGATCGCATGCTGGCGGATGAAGTCGGCGACGGCGCCGAAGTCGCGCGCGAAGGCGGCGTCCAGGGGATTCATGAGGCGGTCTTCCAGCGGGCAGGGCGGCAGCATAGCCGGGGCCGTGCCCGGGCGAACCCGCCGCGCTGCGCCGATAATCCCGCGTTTTCCGGCCGCCCTGCCGCCGGGCCTGTCGCAGCACGTCATGAATCCCACCTACCAACCGGGCGAGGTCGAAGCCGCCGCCCAGGCCGACTGGGCCGCCACCGACGCCTACCGCGTGACCGAAGACGCAGGCAGGAAGAAGTACTACGCCTGCTCCATGCTGCCCTACCCCAGCGGCAAGCTGCACATGGGGCACGTGCGCAACTACACCATCAACGACATGCTCACGCGCTACCTGCGCATGAGCGGCTTCAACGTGCTCATGCCGATGGGCTGGGACGCCTTCGGCCTGCCGGCCGAGAACGCGGCGCTGAAGAACGGCGTGCCCCCGGCGAAGTGGACCTACGAGAACATCGCCTACATGAAGGGCCAGCTCCAGGCCATGGGCCTGGCCATCGACTGGAGCCGCGAGGTCGCCACCTGCGACCCGGCGTACTACAGGTGGAACCAGTGGCTGTTCCTCAAGATGCTGGAAAAGGGCATCGCCTACCGCAAGACCCAGGTGGTGAACTGGGACCCGGTGGACCAGACCGTGCTGGCCAACGAGCAGGTGGTGGACGGCAAGGGCTGGCGCACCGGCGCGCCGGTGGAAAAGCGCGAGATCCCCGGCTACTACCTGAAGATCACCGACTACGCCGAGGAACTGCTGGAGCACACCCGGCACAAGCTGCCGGGCTGGCCCGAGCGCGTGCGGCTGATGCAGGAGAACTGGATCGGCAAGAGCGAGGGCGTGCGCTTCGCCTTCACGCACGACATCCGCGGCGCGGACGGCGCACTGATCGGCGACGGCCGCATGTACGTCTTCACCACCCGCGCCGACACCATCATGGGCGTGACCTTCTGCGCCGTGGCGCCGGAGCACCCGCTGGCCGCGCACGCCGCGCTGAGCGACCCGGCGGTCGCCGCCTTCGTCGCCGAGTGCAAGGCCGGCGGCGTGACCGAGGCCGAGCTGGCGCTGCAGGAGAAGAAGGGCGTGCCCACCGGCCTGGTGGTGACGCACCCCCTCACTGACGAGCCGGTGCCGGTGTGGGTCGGCAACTACGTGCTGATGAGCTACGGCGACGGCGCCGTGATGGGCGTGCCGGCGCACGACGAGCGCGACTTCGCCTTCGCCAACAAGTACGGCATCCCGATCCAGCAGGTGGTGCTGGTCGACGGCGAACCGCACTTCGACTACCAGACCTGGCAGGACTGGTACGCCGACAAGGAGCGCGGCGTGACCATCAATTCCGACAACTTCAGCGGCATGGCCTACCAGGAGGCGGTCGACGCCGTCGCCCATGCGCTGGAGGCCAAGGGCCTGGGCGCCAAGAAGACCACCTGGCGCCTGCGCGACTGGGGCATCAGCCGCCAGCGCTACTGGGGCACGCCCATCCCGATCATCCACTGCGAGGAGCACGGCGCCGTGCCGGTGCCCGAGCAGGACCTGCCGGTGGTGCTGCCCACCGACTGCGTGCCCGACGGCAGCGGCAACCCGCTGAACAAGCGCGAGGACTTCCTGGCCTGCACCTGCCCGGTGTGCGGCCGGCCGGCGCGCCGCGAGACGGACACGATGGACACCTTCGTGGACAGCTCGTGGTACTTCATGCGCTACTGCGACCCGAAGCTCGACACCGCGATGGTCGGCGAGGGCGCGCAGTACTGGATGCCGATGGACCAGTACATCGGCGGCATCGAGCACG
>Ga0164243_10004416_pt1 | contig 22060 bp, 24 predicted proteins | sample OricompcompostOP_FD_108781 | JGI IMG/M metagenome (GOLD analysis project Ga0164243, IMG submission 108781) | Organic Plus compost microbial communities from Emeryville, California, USA - Original compost - Organic plus compost (OP) | ecosystem: Engineered > Solid waste > Mixed feedstock >...
CGCGTAATGCAGAAAGACCAAGACGGCAACGTCTTCGGCTCCATAGCGCAGACTGACAAAGGAAAGTAGAGTTAGCGATAGAAAGCCGGCCGCCAACTCATTCAGGGAACTAACGATGACGAAATAGCGATTCCTGATATAAGAATCCATAATTCGTCTAGCCCCTAAGAAAGCGTCGAAAGCGCTCACGCACCATTGAATTGGCGGACTTGTCAATTTCAAAGCCCAGTTCGTCGTCGTGAACAGCTTGATGTGGAAAGTGCTCGGCGATCATAGAAGCTGAGCGCAAGAGCTTTTCGCCGATCCCAGGAAAATTGGAGGTTATATGATATGCCAACTGGTAGCAGAGTGCCCGCCCTCTAACGTGGCTCGGATATCGCTCATGATAGTTATCGTAAGCGAACTTCGGATAGCATCCATCGATAATTTTTTTGGGTAGCAACCACAGAGGATACAAGAGCGTGAGTCCGTCGATTGGGCGTGCAGGAAATTGTATTGGCGGCGCGATTTGTAAGTATCGCAGCAACGTCTCGGCTAAGAGATCCTCCAAGTTGAGCCCAGTGCAAATATACCGAGCGCTATGCTGCTTGGCGACACGTGCTAGGCAAAGCCGAATGATTAGCGTGCCCATTGCCTCGTAGTCTTCCCCCGGATAGGCGCGCGCGAAACGATCCATTAGAGGTGTCTCGCGATCGGTAACGCCCAGAATTTCCGCGGATTCATCTTCCGAAACAATCGTCAGGCTTAAGCCGAAGGATTCGCAGATGGCCTTTGCCCGAGGCACACCAGAATTCCATTCACCTGGACCACATATTATGACAGGTAACACTTCGACTGAATGCTTTTCCCCGCGATATGTAGCCATGGCAGAGAGTAGGGCGTTGCTATCACCACCGCCGCTGACTCCTACTACAATTTGTATCGGGCTAGATGATGCGGGCAAGGTCAAAGACAACATTTCATGCACTTGGGTGGCAACGGCGTCTTTGCACTCGTCGACCGACAGTTGCCTTATTATCGTGTTGCCGCCGTTTAGGTAGTCTGCATAAACGTACTCCGTTACTGGTTGCTGAAGATCTTTAGGCGGAGACAGAAGCAGCTCTGGCTGTGCAAATTCAAATGGATTGATGTTGCGCTGATATATTATAGAAAGAACGTGGTCGGCATCGAGGCTGTCGATCGGTAGGTGGAGACTTGGGAAAACAAAGCTCTCAGATCGGCCCGACTTCTTTAAATACGTGGCAACAGCGGTCCACGGTATTTGATGGCGGTGAAGGAGATCGTAGACTCGTTCTCCATCAAGAGCGCTCAAAGCGAAAGTTCCATGTGATGTAATAAAGTCAATTTGTGCAGTCATTTTCACGTACCGCTAGAAGTAAAGGCATTCCACAGCGACGGCACTTTGTGGCGCCGTCGCTATAGTTCAGATGGCTACCAGGAATTGCAACCGCAGGAATATGAGGTTATCGGCTCAATATGATGCTTGGTTGAGTAGACTTTTCCGATCGACAGCCTGCCGGCCTCAAGCATCATCAGCTCCAGTGGGGCTACTGTCCGGAATACACGATCTGGAATGGCAAAGGTGTGTTTCTTAAGTGTATAGCCAGCACTATCGAAACCCTTGGCGGACGCATTGGTGATCGACATAATGGCTCCTCATTTGGTGATTTGGCGAATAAGGCACAACATTTATTCGGGCCGCGTCTGCCCAAATTGGACGGCACGTTTCGCGCAACCTGCAATTTGCTAGCGCAGTAAAATATCAAGCGAGTGACAGAGTGCTTGATGCGGCCCAGGGCAATGGCTAGCCACGGGCCCCAGCGATCCAAAAACTCGCGAGGAAATCGACTGTCATTTCAGTGGGAAACGCCGGGCTTTCGATGAACGCCGCGATTTGGCCTCGATTATCGCCGGCGCCAACGCGTCATCGTCGGCGCCCGTATCATCAGCGAGACCCGAAAGTAGCGCCCGCGCGCGCTTCTCGATCGACGCCGTCACCGTCTCCATCAGCGGGTGCGCGCCGGCCGGCATGGCGGCGACCTCTTTGGCCGCGTTGCGCGTCTCAACGAGCGCGCCCTTGGCCAGCCCCTCGACGCGCGCGATGAGGCGGGGTGCATTGAGCCCGACGTCGGCGGCGAAGCGCTGCCAGTGCCTCCGCTTCAGGTGCTCGCCGCGGTTCTTACCCGCGATCTTCTGCGCCATGTTGCGCGTCACGTGCTCCCACGCCTCCCCGCACATGACGTCGTAGATCGGCGCCAGCTTGAAGCCTCGACCGGAGATCATCATCGAGTAGTTCTTGGCGTGCGCGTCGGTGTTGCAGGCGATGACATTGAAGATGACGTAGTCGAGCAGGTTGACGACATCCGGCGCCTGCATGGCGTTGCGCGTCGTGGCGAACATCTCCGCCAGCATCGGGCCGGGGATGCCGGTCTGGTTCGATTCGTATTTCGCTGACGGAGGCTTGCCGAGCGCCTGGCAGAAGTCTTCCTGGTGCAGGCGCCGCCAGCGCCCCTGCTGCTCGACGCGATCGTAGCGCTTCACCATCAGGTATATGCGCTTGCCCGCTTTGCCCGTCGTCACCTCCGGCGCGTTGAGGCCCAAGCGCTTCGCCAGCACGAGGCACAGCGCCTCGTTCTGCACGCCGCCGAACAAGCGCTCCGAGTCGGGCTTCATGATCCACGTCGACGGCGCACCGTTGATCGGCACGCAGATGCGGCCCTTGTCGTCGATGGCGACGCCGAGCTTCGACTGCACACCGGCAAGCGACATCGACACGCCGTCCTCGCCGACGAGGAATGGCTTCGACGGCAACTCGTCGAGGATCTTCGCCAGCGCCTTGTCGCTCGGCACCGGCTTCCAGTCGGCGGTGCTGGTCGTTCCGGGCTTGCCGATCGACAGCGCACCTGCGGTGTCGCGGCCGAGCTCGGCCAGGATGCCGATGACATCCTCTGGCGCCGCGCCGAGCTGCAGTCCGATCGCCCTCAGTTGCGTCGACTCCGGCAACAGGTTCGCCGCCCACGGCAGGAACAGGCGCGCCGGCACGCGTCGCGTCGACAGCGGCATCAGGAGCGAGATCGGAAAAGCCCCGCGCATCGATAGCCACTCCGGCGCATAGACGAAGCTCGGGCCATCGCTATGCACCGTGATGGTGCCGACGACCCGGCTTTCGTAGTAGGCCGTGAGCTCAGCCACGCTCGTCGCCCTCCGGGAGGTCATCGATCAGATCAGGCAGCAGCGCGTTGTCGTCGCCGTTGTTGGCCGACATGAGATCGAACACCCTGAGGCCCACGGCCGCCGCGACCACCAGCGCGCGTCCGAGCTGGCAGGAGGGCTTGCCGGCCTCGAGCTCGAGGATGAAGCGACGCCCGACGCCGGTGGCGAGCGCCAGATCGTCCTGGCGCATCTTCAGGGCCTCGCGGTGCTCGCGCACCATGGCGCCGAACTGCCGCGCGTAGCTGCGGGCCGAATCTTCAAGTTCCGAGGCAGGTCGGTCAGCCATCCGCATCTCCTAAGTTCCCGATCGGGAACTTAGGCATTGATTCCACTGGCTCCAATCCTAAAAGTTCCCGATCGGGAACTTTCCTGTGAATTTGCTGCCTTGCGGCGCTCGATATTCCCGTTCGGGAACATGCAGCCGTATGAAGAGGCAAATACGCCCTCGAGTGCGCGATCGGGAACACGGGCTACCCATTCCGCAGCTTAAAGTAGAGGATCGTGCCGGCGAGGATGAAAGTCACGGCGTTGGCGATGATGATCGGCCAGTCCTCGATCACCAGCCCGTAGAGCAGCCACGTAAACACGCCCGCGGTGAAGATCGCGAACGTCGCCAGCGAGATGTCGTGCGTATGACGGGTGCGCCAGGTTTGAATGACCTGCGGAATGAAGGCGACCGTCGTCAGCACGCCGGCCGCAAGGCCGAGAAGGGTCACCATCGCACCAGTCCTTCAGCTCTGCCTCTGCTCCCGGTCGGCCGTGGCCCGCCGGGAGACAAAGCACAACGCAGAAGGAAGTTGCCGCAACCCTAAGGTCGGCCCTAAAGCTTGCGCTCAGCGGATGCCGAACTCCGAAAAGCACTGGCGCATGTATTCGCAGCGGTGCGAGCCGGAAAAATGCATCGCATCGCCCTTGGCCGGCGAGATGAACTGGCAGATCTCATCGATGCCGCCCGGCGACAGCCAACCCTGGCGGCGCCCGCGCTGCACGGCGAAGCAGTCGGCCGTCTCTTCATCCGGCCCGCGGAACTGATGCCCGCACTCGTGCGAGTAGATCCACAGCTTCACCGGCGTCGTCACGCGGGATAAGAGCCGCATGTTCATGATCAGGAAGCCGGGATAGGCGGCGCCATAGTCGTCGAGATTGTTGTCGATCACCGTCGGCCGCGTGCCGCAGAACATCTGCACGCCGTCGAGCTTGAACTCTCCGGCCGGGATGAGCGTTGCTTCGCCGTTGGTGTGCGCGATGTACTCTTCCGGTGATGGCGACTTCGGATCCTGCGCGAGAACGAGCGCAGGCATCGCCAGCAGTGCAACGAGGCCCGAAGCCAAGCGGCCCGCGCCGCGGCGAATGTTCATCGGCAAGCTCTTGGATTCCCGCACAACCCGTCCTTAGCATGGCCCTGATTGGTGCCGGTTACAAGCGCACCCGCCCGTGCATCCCAAACATCGATGCCGCGACAACACAGGCCTTAGACGCCCGCGGCCGCCTCGATGCGCGCCATGTCGTCGTCGGAGAACCCGAAATGATGCCCCACCTCATGGATGAGGACGTGGGCGATGAGGTCGCCCAGCGTCTCGCCGGAGTTGGCCCATTCATCGAGCAGCGGGCGCCGGTAGAGGAACACCATGTCCGGCTGCTGCGGCAGATCGAGCACGCTCTTCTTGTCGAGGCTGACGCCTTGGTAGAGACCCAGCAAGTCGAAGGCATCTTCGATGCCGAGCGCGTCCAGCACCTCTTCGGTGGCAAAGTCCTCGATGCGGATGAGCAGATCGCCGGCTGGCGCTCGAAACTCCGCCGGTAGTCGCGCCCACGCCACCTGCGCCATATCCTCGAAAGCCGCGAGGTCCGGCGCGCTCATTGCCTGCCAGTCGATTGCGTTTTGCATCTCTAGCTCGGCTTGCGCGCGACGATGATGGCTTCCTGCAACGTGAACATGGCTTCGCCGTTCTCCTCGCGTGGACGCAGGAAGGTGCGCAGGAAGGTGTCGCCATGCAGCATCGACTTAAGCACCTCCACCGTCTCGGGCGAGCAGCGCATGCGCTCTGCCCATGGGCGGAACGCAATGTGCTGGTCGATGACCTCTGAGCTTGCCAGCGCGAAGCCCGTTGTCTCGAGGAGTGCGTGCCACTCAGAAAGCGATAGGGCGCGCGCGTGGCTCGGATCGCGCGTCTTCTCGTAGGTGTTGAAGGTCCGTGCGGCGTCCAGCACCTCGGCCGATGTCGCCAGCGGCAGCATCGATGCGTCGGGACTGACGTTGTCGACGAGTGCGAAGACCCCACCGGGACGCAGCACGCGGAAGCTCTCGGCAACGAAGGCTGCCGGGTCCGGGAAGTGATGCGCGGCCAGGCGACAGGTGACGAGATCGAAGCTGGCGTCGGCAAAAGGAAGGCTTCCCGCCTCCGCTTTCGCCGTCTCGACATTGGCGAGGCCGCGCGCGGCTGCAAGCTTGGCGGCTTCGGCAAGCATCTCGTCGGTGATGTCGGAGGCGACGACGCGGTCCACCGCCGGCGCGAAAGCCAGCGCCGTATGTCCCGCACCGGTGGCGACATCGAGCGCACGCCAATGCCGCAGCGGTGCGACGAGATCGACGAGTCGACAAAGGCTCGGTCCACTCGCATGCACCACAGAGGCTGCGTAGTCGGATGCCGCCTCGCCGAACTTCTTTTGCACCAGCGATTGGTTCATGAGCGCTCCAAGAGCTTCTGTTCCGATGCAGCCGACGCCGCCTGGCGCCGCTCGCCGTAGCGTGACGCAAATTCCTGGCGCACGAAGGCGGCGAACTCCTCCGCCACGGGCGAGCGTCCGACGCGCCGCAGATGCATGTTGATGCAGAACGGCGGCAGCGGTGGCAAGCCGTCCTCCGCTTCGAGCACCGTGAGGTCCCCCGGGACGGCTGACAGCAGCATTGGCGCGACCGCCGTATCGGCATAGAGCGTTGCCTTCACCGCGTCGAGCACGCTCGCCTCGCATACGGGGCGCCAATCGCGCCTCGCCGCCGACAGCGCCGCGATGGCCGAGGCGCGGAAGGCGCAGTTGGGGCTGCCGAAGGAGACGGGCAATGGCTGGCGCAAGTGCGCTTGGCCGCCCGGAATTCCAGCCCATACCAACGGGTCGCGCAGCAGAAGCTCGGCGCCCTTTGGCGTCGTCGGCAATGTCGATATGGCGACGTCTAGGTCGCCCGCGTCGAGCGATGTGAGTAAGTCCCGCGTGATGCCGGACGTGAGCGTCACGTGGACCCGCGGCCATGCTCGATCGAAGCGTTTCAACACGGGGGGAATATTTGGCTCCACCACGTCGTGGGGGACGCCGACGCGCAGCACGCCCTGATACTGCGGCTTGCTCATCAGCCCCCATACGGCATCGTTCATGGTCAGCATCGATTGCGCGTGGGGCAGCAGACGCTCGCCGTCAGCGGAGGTGCGCAGCGCGCGGTTCGAGCGATCGAACAGCTCGACGCCGAACAGCTCCTCGAGACGCTTCAACTGCTGGCTCACTGCTGCCTGCGTGAGGCTGAGCAGATGCGCGGCGCGCGTGACGCTGCCCGTCTCGACCACCGCCACGAAGGCACGCAGCAGGGCAACATCAATGTTGCGGGACACGGCAGACATCTATGCTCGCTCATAACGAGTTGTGATGCTGTGCATAATAGATATTCTATTTGCTTATTGAAAGTCCCTGCCTACATCCCGCATTGAGAGAACAGCGGGAGCGGAGCGATGGGTGAGGCAAGGCACCGCGAAAGCGGCAACGAAACCGCCCGGCGGCGTAGAGGCAAAGGCCTGTTCGAGATCATCGCCTTCGTGGAGCGTGCAGGCGAGGTCGCGCGCCAGCGGCGCGCCCTGCTTCGGCTAGGCGACTCGGCGCTCAAGGACTTCGGCGCCTCGCGCGCGGACGCTTGGAATGAGGCCGCCCGCCCTTGGTGGGATCTGCCGAAGGACCGCTAGCCAGTGCCGTGATCCCGGATCTCAGTCCAGGATCACAGCGAGGCGATTTACGTTGCGACGCCGCCATTCCATGTGCGGATGTCGACGAAGTGGCCTTCGATCGCCGCAGCCGCCGCCATCACCGGCGACAGGAGATGCGTGCGCCCCAGCCGCCCTTGGCGACCCTCGAAGTTGCGGTTCGAGGTAGAGGCGCAGCGCTGGCCCGGCTTCAGCTGGTCTGGGTTCATGCCGAGGCACATCGAGCATCCAGGCTCGCGCCACTCGAAACCCGCCGCCTTGAAGATCGTATCGAGGCCCTCGGCCTCGGCCTGCGCCTTCACGAGGCCTGAACCCGGCACGATCATCGCGTAGGCGAGGCGCCCGGAGATCTTTTTGCCCTCAACGATCTTCGCCACGGCGCGCAGGTCCTCGATGCGCCCATTGGTGCACGAGCCGATCCACACAACGTCGAGCGGGATGTCCGTCAGCTTCGTTCCCGGCGTGAGGCCCATGTATTCCAGTGCACGCTGCATCGATGCGCGCTTGTTCTCATTGTCGACCTTGGCCGGGTCGGGAATCACGCCGGCAATCGACGCGACGTCCTCCGGGCTCGTGCCCCAGGTGACGATCGGCGGCAGCTTGGCGGCGTCGAGTTTGATCTCGGAATCGAATTGCGCGCCCTCGTCCGAGTGCAGGCTCTCCCAGTAGCGCATGGCGCTATCCCACGCGCCGTCCTTTGGCGCCTTCGGCCGCCCCTTGATGAACGCGTAGGTCTTCTCGTCGGGCGCGATCAGGCCGGCACGCGCGCCGCCCTCGATCGTCATGTTGCATACCGTCATGCGGCCTTCCATCGACAGCGCGCGGATGGCTTCGCCCGCATACTCGATGACGTGGCCGGTGCCGCCGGCAGTGCCGATCTCGCCGATGATGGCCAGAATGATGTCCTTGGCCGTGACGCCGGCGGGCAGCTTGCCGTCCACCGACACGCGCATGTTCTTCGCCTTGCGCTGGATCAGCGTCTGAGTGGCGAGCACATGCTCGACCTCGCTCGTGCCGATGCCATGCGCCAGCGCCCCGAAGGCACCGTGCGTCGAGGTATGGCTATCGCCGCAGACGATGGTCGTGCCCGGCAGCGTGAAGCCCTGCTCGGGGCCGACGACGTGGACGATGCCCTGCCGCTTATCGAGCTCGTTGTAGTACTCGACGCCGAAGTCCTTCGCGTTGGCGGCGAGCGTCGCCACCTGGATGCGGCTGTCCTCGTCGTCGATGCCCTTGGTGCGATCGGACGTCGGTACGTTATGGTCGACGACCGCGAGCGTCTTCTCCGGCGCGCGCACCTTGCGCCCCGTCATGCGCAGCCCCTCGAAGGCCTGCGGGCTCGTCACCTCGTGTACGAGGTGACGGTCAATGTAGAGCAGGCATGTGCCGTCGTCCTGGCGCTCGACCACGTGATCGTCGAAGATCTTGTCGTAGAGTGTCTTAGCCATGCCGTGTCTCGTTTCTCGATGGGCCGGTTCATCCCGGCGACGCCAGTCAGCCTGTTTGCTTTGCAGCGCAAAAATTCACTCCTCGTGCTTCGGGATCTCCCACGCGCGAGGGTGAAAACGGTCTTCTTAGCCGCCGATGCTGAAGAAACCGCCGGTTAGATAGCGTCTCGCCCTGCCGGCTGCAAATCCCGTGCGACGCGGCGGCCCGGCCGCAGACCGTCGTGCGCCCTTCTAGGCAGCTAAAACTTCCACTGGCGAGCCTGGTTCACGAGGAAATCGCGCAGGACCTGCACCTTCTTGGAGGTCCTTAGCTCCTCCGGATAGACGAACAGGATCGGCAGCGTCGGAGGGTCGATATCGGTTAGCACCGGTACGAGGTCGGCCTCTTGGTCGGTCATGTAGTCGGGGATCATGCCGATGCCGATGCCGGCCCGAATGGCATAGCGCAGCGCCACGACGCTGTTGGCGCGGAAGGCCGGTTCGCGCGGCCCCTTGCCGTCCCGCCCCACCGTCTCGATCCAGGTGATGGCAGTGAGGTGCTGCGCCGGCTGCCCGCTATAGGAGACGATGCTATGGCCCTCGAGCTCATCCAGCGTCTTCGGCGCTCCGAAGCGCCGCACATACTGCGTGGAGGCGAACGCGCGCACGCGGCTCGTGAACAGCATGCGGCGGATGAGGTCTGACTGCGGCGGCTCGCGCGTCCAGATGGCGACGTCGGCTGCGCGCATGCCGATGTCGAGCTGGTCATCGTTGAGATGCAGCTCGATGCGGATTTCCGGATAGAGGTCTTGGAAGTCGCGCAGGCGCTGCGTCAGCCACATGGTGCCAAAGCCGACTGGAGCCGTGATGCGCAGTTCGCCCGATGGCTTCGACGTAGTGTCCGACAACAGCGTTTCGGCCGTGTGCAGCCGGTTCATCACGTCCGAGGTCGTGCGGTGCAGAAGCTCGCCCTGCTCGGTGAGCACGAGCCCCCGCGCATGCCGATGGAACAGCGTGACCTTGAGCTCGCGCTCCAGCGCTGAAACTTGACGGCTCACGGCCGACTGGCTCATGTGCAGGGAATCGCCAGCGTGCGTGAAGCTTCCAGCTTCGGCCGCCGCGTGGAAGATCCTGAGCTTGTCCCAGTCCATGGATCAAAAAACCGCGTCATGGCCGAGCGACACGCTGATCCGGTCCAGGTACACGCCCTCGGACAGTGTTTAGACGACCGCATCGGCTCTGTTTGCGGCGCAACTTAGACCAGCGTCTAACGCATGGATAGGGCGACGCTCCAGCGCAGCCTATCGAGTGGCGAAGCAACTCAACGAAGGGACGATCCGAGCAGGCCTGACAATGAAGGTGATTCGCTCATCGTTTGCCCTTCTTTTCCGCCGACAGCACCTGCGAAAGCCGCCGTTTCCTCTGGCACCAAGACCCCGGCGCTAACGCCACGCGCCACTTTTTGACGCTCGAAAGCTCAGTAAGCGAAAAGCGCGGCCCGCCTACCGGCGCGGCCGCGCTTCGATCCGCTCAATGGCAGCGAACGACTACTGGCCGCTTGCGGAGCCGTCGCCCTGTGCCTCCGGGCCGAGCACTTTCATCATCGGGCCGACGACGAGATCGCCGGCGGCAGAATCGGCGCTCGGCTCGTGGCACTCGTTCGTGGCGGCGTCGAAGGTCCCGTTCTTCGCCGCACATTGGGCTGCGAGATTGTGCACCGTGACGTCCGGATCGTCGGCCAAGGCAGCAGGCGCGGCCAACACGACACACAGCGAAGCGGCAGCACACCTAAGCAAAGTCATAGCGTCCCCCAGTCTTTTCTGTCTCGATTGGTGGTCGCTCTATCCATGCCGTTGACGACAATCTTGTGGCCGCGGCGTGCCTCGTCGAGCGTGCCGATTCCACGCGCGATGATGGGGACGTGTGCCGCTACTCTGCGGCTTCGGTCTCAGCCTCGATCTCGAGCGTCGCGAAATAGCGCTCGGCCTCCAGCGCAGCCATGCAGCCCATGGCCGCCGCGGTCACCGCTTGCCGATAGACCTCGTCCTTGACATCGCCGGCTGCGAAGACGCCGGGGATCGCCGTGGCCGTCGAGTCCGGGCGTGTGACGATGTAGCCCGAGTGGGTAAGCTCGAGCTGGCCCTTGAACAGCTCGGTTGCCGGCGCATGCCCGATGGCGACGAAGACGCCGTCTGCAGGCAGCTCGGTGATGGCACCCGTGTGCACGTCCTTGAGCTTCACGCCGGTCACCGACTTAGGGTCCTCGGTGCCGACGACCTCGTCGACGGTATGATCCCAGATCACCTCGACCTTCGGGTTCTTGAACAGGCGATCCTGCAGGATTTTCTCAGCGCGGAAGTGATCGCGCCGATGCACGACCGTCACCTTCTTGGCGAAGTTGGTGAGGAAGATCGCCTCCTCGACCGCCGTGTTCCCACCGCCGACGACCACGACGTCCTTGCCCTTGTAGAAGAAGCCGTCGCAGGTGGCGCACGCCGAGACGCCATGCCCTTTGAACAGGGTCTCGGATTCGAGGCCCAGCCACCGCGCCTGTGCACCGGTGCAGATGATCAGCACGTCGCACGTATAGCTGTCGCCCGACTCTCCCTCGAGCTTGAAGGGGCGCTTCTTGAGATCGACCTTCGAGATCTGGTCCATGATGATCTCGGTGCCGACGTTCTCGGCCTGCGCCTGCATCTGCTCCATCAGCCAGGGGCCTTGGATTGGCTCGGCAAAGCCGGGGAAGTTCTCGACGTCGGTGGTGATCGTGAGCTGGCCGCCGGGCTGCGAGCCCTGGATGAGCAGCGGCTTCAGCATTCCGCGCGCCGCGTAGATAGCGGCGGTATACCCCGCCGGTCCCGAACCGAGGATCAGCACCCTTGCGTGCCTGGCTGTGGACATCTCGCCCTCCTGCGCGGCCGGCACTCTGGACGGCCAAGGCCCCATAAGATTGGTCCGCAGTTAGACCCCTGCAAGAGCTAAGGTCAATGCGATGCGTCCCACCTCTTCCTGCGTTTGCCCCAATTCCTGTCCATCTCTGACGGGTCACAAGCTGGGGGCTCACACAATGACGCGCATCTCGCTCGACCGGACCCTGCGCCGTGCCTACATCTTGCTCGGCGCCATCCTCCTCATTTCCATCACCGCCAAGCTGGCGGACCGTATCCCAGGCCTTGCCGGCACGCCGGTGGCGCGCGTGGCGTCCGACATCTACGACTACCTGAAGGACATGTCCCTGGTTCTGGTGACGGTTGTGGCCGCCTATCTCGCCAACGTGTTCCAGAAGCGCTCGAAGTTCATCGAGCGCCTCGAGGAGGAGTGGCGCGGAATCGTGCGCACCAAGTCCGCACTCTTCATGTTCTGCGAGAAGCCGAGCGCCACAGCCGATGACTATCTCGCCGCCTTCTGCCGCATCAGTGAGACGATCGACAACATGCGCGTTGTCTATGCCAACGTCGGTGAGACGGACGACCTGATCGGTCTCTACCCTTACGCCCCGCTGCACGACATGCGCCGGGCGCTGCAGTCCATCGACCCACGCAAACGGTCGGATATCTCCGCTGATGAGCGCAAGCTCGTCCGCGACGCGATCCTGCAGGCCTTCTATGCGCTCCGTGAGAGCTTCCTGATCGAGCTCGACATCGACGAGCCCGAGAGCCCGATCATCGCCTCGGCAGCGCGCCGCCGAAAGCGGCCCGGTGCGACGTCACGCGCCAGGAAGCTGGAATCCAGCCAAGTCGGCACCTATTTGAGGCATCCCGCCCCGCGCCGCGAGGAGATTGACGCCCTGTTCGGGCAGCTTCAGGCCAAGGAGCAGGCGGGATAAGCGCAGGGGAAACTCGCGGGATCGGCGGGGCCCCTATCGGATTTCACGCTGATATGCTAGGTCCGCGCATCTTTTGCAGCGCACAAAGCCCCTGATGAACCTCAGAAACATTGCCATCATCGCCCACGTCGACCACGGCAAGACGACCCTCGTCGACGAATTGCTGAAGCAGTCCGGCTCCTTCCGCGAAGGCCAGCGGGTGGCCGAGCGTGCCATGGATTCCAACGACTTGGAGCGCGAGCGCGGCATCACCATCCTTGCCAAGTGCACCTCCGTCGTGTGGAAGGACACGCGCATCAACATCGTCGATACGCCAGGCCACGCCGATTTCGGCGGCGAGGTCGAGCGCATCCTCAACATGGTCGACGGCGTCGTCGTCCTGGTCGATGCCTCGGAAGGCCCCCTGCCGCAGACCAAGTTCGTCGTCTCCAAGGCGCTGAAGCGCGGCCTCCGTCCCATCGTCGCCATCAACAAGATCGACCGCCCGGACGAGCGGCATCAGGACGTGCTGAACGAGGTCTTCGACCTCTTCGCCAACCTCGATGCCACCGACGAGCAGCTCGACTTCCCGGTGCTCTACGGCTCCGGCCGCAACGGCTGGATGGCGCTGGATCCAGCCGGGCCGCAGGAGAGCCTGGCGCCGATGTTCGACCTCATCGTGAGTCACGTGCCGCCGCCAACCGTCGAGCCGGGACCCCTGCGCATGCTGGCGACGACTCTGGAAGCCGACACCTTCCTCGGCCGCATCCTTACCGGCCGCATCACCTCGGGGGTGCTGAAGCCCGGCATGCCCCTCAAGGCCCTGACCCGCGAAGGCAAGGTGGTCGAGAACTTCCGTGTCTCCAAGGTTCTGGCCTTCCGCGGACTCGACCGCGTGCCGGTTGACGAGGCCGAGGCCGGCGAGATCGTCGCCCTCGCCGGCATGAGCGAGGCCACCGTTGCCGACACGCTGGCCGACCCCTCCGTCGAGCAGCCGCTCGAGGCCCCGCCCGTCGATCCGCCGACGCTCTCCATGACCTTCCGCATCAACGATGGCCCCTTCGCCGGCCAGGAGGGCGACAAGGTGCAGAGCCGCGTCATCCGCGATCGGCTCTTGAAGGAGGCCGAGCGCAACATCGCCATCAAGGTTACGGATTCGAAGGACGGAGCCGAGTCATTCGACGTAGCCGGTCGTGGCGAACTGCAGCTCGCCATCCTGCTAGAGAATATGCGCCGCGAAGGCTTCGAGCTCACGGTCTCGCGCCCCAAGGTCGTGCTCAAGATCGACGAGAACGGCCAGAAGCTGGAGCCGATCGAGGAAGTCATCATCGACGTCGACGAGGGCCATAGCGGCATCGTCGTGCAGAAGCTGTCGGAGCGCAAAGGCGCGCTTCTGGAGATGCGTCCCTCGGGTGGCGGGCGCACGCGCCTCGTGTTCCATGTCCCGACACGCGCACTGCTCGGCTACCAGTCTGAGCTGCTGTCCGATACCCGCGGCACAGCGGTGATGAACAAGCTGTTCCATGCTTACGAGCCCTACAAGGGCGAGATCGCGGGCCGGCACACGGGTGTTTTGATCTCCAACTCCGACGGCGAGGCCGCCGCCTACGCCATCTTCAACCTGCAGGACCGCGGGCCGTTCTTTATCGGCGCCCAGACGCGCGTCTACGTCGGCATGATCGTCGGCGAGCACACCCGCGACAACGACCTTGAGGTCAATGTCGTCAAGGGCAAGAAGCTCACCAACATCCGCGCCGCCGGCAAGGACGACGCGGTGCTGCTCACGACGCCGATCAAGCTGACGCTCGAAAAAGCGATGAGCTACATCACCGACGAGGAGCTGGTCGAGGTCACGCCGGAATCGATCCGCCTGCGCAAGCGCTGGCTCGATCCCAACGAGCGCAAGAAGAACGAGCGCGCGCGCGATCGTGATGTGGCGTAGCTGATTTCGCCGTGTGCGGCGCAATTGGCGCGTGGTAAAGGCGTGGCATTCAAACCGTGTACGCGTAGCATTCAACGAAGCAGGAGGACTTCAATGAAGAAGCTCGCATGCATTGCCCTCGCTATGACGCTCTGCGGCGGCGCGGCGCTGGCCGATTCCAAGCCGGCCGAGGACGAGGCCGGAAAGATCAAGCAGACGCTCACCGATTGGGGCTGCACCGGCGGCACATTCGAGAAGGAGACCGAGGCGTCGAGCTATTTCGAGGCCGACGACGTCAAGTGCAAGGACGGCAACCAGTACGACGTGAAGCTCGATGGCAGCTTCAAGGTCATCTCGATCACGCGTGACTGAAGCTGGGCTGATATTGAACTAGCTTGAGCGCCGGCCGGTGGATCATCGGCCGGCGCTCATGTTTCTGCTCCGTCGCGAAACCTGATAGCATCTCCAATGTCATCCCTGTGCTTGTCACCGGGATCCACCCATCCGCAAGCCTCAGATGCTTGTTGAGAGCTGGATTTCGGCAACGTGTGCCGGGATGACATTTGTTATGCGCAGTCGGCTGAGCTTATACGGCAGACGGGGTTGGACGAGGCGACGTGAACGATACGCGCGACGATACCTCGATCACTTGGCCGACTGGCGTGACGCCATCGCCCGAGTTTGCGCGCGCCGTCGATTTCGCGCGGCACGGCGAGGGCCACCTGTTCATTACCGGCCGCGCGGGCACGGGAAAATCGACGCTGCTGCGGGCCTTGCGCGATCAGATCACCGAAGAGTCCGTTGTCCTGGCTCCGACGGGTCTCGCCGCCGTCAATGTCGGTGGCCAGACGATCCATTCCTTCTTCGGCTTCCCGCCCCGCCTTATCCGCTCAGAAGACATCCGCCGCAGCCGCAACGGCCGCGTGATGCGCAAGTTGAAGCTGATCATCATCGACGAGGTGTCGATGGTGCGCTCCGACCTGATGTGGGCCATCGATCAGTCGCTGCGCGTCAATCGCGGCCGCCCGCGCGAAGCGTTCGGCGGCGCGCGTCTCCTTCTGTTCGGCGACCTGCACCAGTTGCCACCCGTCATCCAGGGGGATGTCGCCCAACATCTCGAGAGTGAGTTCGGCGGCCCGTTCTTCTTCCAGGTGTCAGCGCTCCAGGAGGGCGCCGGCATGCAGCTCCTGGAGCTCGAACGCGTCTTCCGCCAGAGCGACGAGACATTCCTGCACGTACTCAACCGCGTCCGCGACGGTGACGCCACCGAGGAGGATCTGGTGGTCCTCAACGAGCGAACGCACCCGATCCGTACGCTTGGAGAAGGCGACCCGTTCGTCATCCTGACCCCGACCAATGCCGCCGCGCAGCGCATCAACATGGCTTACCTCGATGCGCTGCCGACGACGGAGCGGACCTACGAGGCCGGCATCACCGGCGAATATTCCAACGCCGCGCATCCGACCGACGCAAGTCTGCTGCTCAAAGAAAGGGCCAAGGTCATCCTCTTGCGCAACGATCCCGACCGGCGCTGGGTGAACGGCACCATCGCGCGCATCGCCCGCCTCGAAGATAAGCGCGTGTGGATCGAGGTCGACGGCAAGACCCACGAGCTCGAGCCTGTCTCCTGGGAGGCGCGCCGCTATGCCTTCGACCAGGGCGCCGAGAAGATCGTCGAAAACGTCACCGGCACTTTCCGTCAGTTTCCACTCCGGCTCGCCTGGGCGCTCACCATCCACAAATCGCAAGGCCTGACCCTCGACAAGGTTTATATCGACCTGGGGCGCGGCACTTTCGCGCATGGGCAGGCCTATGTCGCGCTCTCCCGCTGCCGATCCCTTGAAGGGCTGGCGCTCGCGCGGCCGCTGCGGCCCGCCGACATCCTCTTTGATCGCTCGGCCATGGGCTATCGCGACCGCTTTTCCCCTCTCGAATTGGCTTAGGTCAAAACAGCCGACGCAGACTGGGCGTAAAAGCCAGAAAATCTGCTCCGTTCGCGGTATTTTGTGCGACGCAGCAGATTTATGTTGCACCGCACAAAAATTCCGGTACTGTAGCGTTCGCCGGAGCTCTTTTTACGAGCCGATGCAACCCGCGCCCCCGAATTCTAGCCCGTCCGCACCGACCGGCGGCGGTCAGCAAACGATAGTGGAATGGAGAGAAGAATGAACGACTTCACCCGCCAGGCCCAAGACATCTTCGCCGCCGCCAAGGAGGCACGCATTCCTGAGAATGTGCAGGCCTTCGCAGAAGAGAGCGTCGCCAAGAGCCGCGACGCGTACGCCAAGATCAATGCCGCCACTCAGGACAGCGTGAAGGCCGTCGAGGAGATCGTCCTCGCCGCCCAGGCCGGCGCCAAGTCGTTTGGCGAGAAGTTCCTGCACACGGCCGCTGTCAATGCCGAGGCAGCGTTTGACGCTGCCGAGGCTATCGCCAAAGCTAAGACGCTTCCTGAGGTTGCCCGCCTGCAGGCCGACTACCTGAAGCAGCAGCTCGCTGCCGCCAGCTCGCAGACCAAGGAGTTCTTCGAGCTGTCGAGCAAGATCAGCCGGCAAACGTTGGAGAGCCTCAACTCTGCAGCCAGCAAGACCTTCGAGCAGCTCAAGAAGGTCGGCTGATCCTCGCGGTGCCAGGATCGGGGCCGGTTGATCGCCGGATAGTTGACATCGGGCCGCGGAGCATATCCGCGGCCTTGCCGTTTTGAGGTGGCCCTACTTTCAGCAAACTGGTACGCAGTAGTTGGCCCATGGTTGCGTTGCGCCCCCTGACGTGAAAGCCCGATGCTGGGTGAAAGTTCACACTGCGAGATACGCCGAGGCGAGCCTTCCGACGCCCCGGCACTGAGCGAAGTCTTCCGCGCGAGCTGGAGCAACGCTTATCTCGGCATAATTCCCCACCTCCACCTCGACAGCATGATCCGCCGTCGCGGGCCTGACTGGTGGCGTACGACGCTCAAGTCCGGCAACGACGTTCTCGTCCTCGAGGTCTGCGGCACGGTCGCTGGATATGCGACCTTGGGCGCTGCCCGCGCGCGCGGCAGGTACGAGGGCGAGATTTACGAGCTCTACATCGTACCGACCCATCAAGGCCTGGGCTTTGGCGAGCAACTGTTCGAAGCCTGCCGCCATCATCTTGACCGGCGGCAGCTCAACGGCTTGCTGGTTTGGGCCCTCGCCGAGAATGCCATCGCATCTGACTTCTACCGCAATCGTGGTGGCCGTCCGGTAGGCACGGCCTACGAGCGCTTCGGGCGCGCCAGGCTGAAGAAAATTGCTTTCGCATGGGAATGATGCGCCCCGAGCCGGTGAGACAACCCACCGCTTGACGCCGGCACCCCGCTCTTCAAGAACACCCCTAGGCGATCGAACGCCTCGCCGGGCTTCGGCCCCTTCGCCGGAAGCCTTTTGTACAATAAGGTTCTTGCCCGGTTCGCCTTCCCTCATTGCCGCGCGTGCTGCTATATCGCGGCGCAATCCTTTCGATCGAGCCTGAGGTTGCGGAATGAAAGTCGCCGTGATGGGCGTTGCGGGGCGCATGGGCCAGGAGCTTCTGCGCACAGCGCACGCCGCCGGCTGCACCATTGTCGGAGCCGTCGAGCGCGAGGGCTCGCCTATCATTGGCGCTGATGCGGGCGAGGTCGCCGGACTGAAGCCGCTAGGCGTCAAGGTGACCTCCGATGCGCTCGAGGCCATCTCGCAGTGCGATGGCATTCTCGATTTCACCTCGCCCAAGGCCACGGTCGAGTTCGCAGGCCTCGCTGCCAACGCCCGCGTCGTGCACGTCATCGGCACCACCGGCTTCACGCCGGAGGACGAAGCGCACATCGCTGCGGCTGCCCGCCATGCGCCCATCATCAAGGCCGGCAACATGAGCCTCGGTGTGAACCTGCTTGTCGCCCTCGCGCGCCGCGTGGCTGAGGCCTTGGACGAGGATTTCGATGTCGAGATCGTCGAGATGCATCACCGCGACAAGGTGGATGCGCCCTCCGGCACAGCGCTGATGCTCGGGGCAGCCGCTGCCGAGGGCCGTGGCATCGACCTCAAGCAGCATGCGGTGATGGCGCGCGAAGGCGTGACGGGTCCTCGCCGACGTGGCGATATCGGCTTTGCGACGCTGCGCGGTGGCAGCGTCATCGGTGAGCACCGGATCATCTTCGCAGGTACGGGTGAGCGCCTCGAGCTGTCGCATATCGCCGGCGACCGCTCCATCTTCGCGCGCGGCGCGGTGAAAGCCCTGCTCTGGGGTCGCGGCAAGGCACCCGGCCTCTATTCGATGTCAGACGTGTTGGGGCTCTAGTGTGATGATCGAGAATTTCGCCGTCGTGAGCGCCACGGGATCGAGCATCGAGCTCTGGCGAACTTCGGAGTCGGGGCACTAGACGTGGAAGCCCGAACGATAGCCCCGGCCGATCAACGCACGCACACGCTAGTCCTGGTGCGGCACGGCGAGAGCGAGTGGAACCGCCGCAATCTATTCACCGGCTGGTGCGATCCCGATCTGACCGAGAAGGGCCTCATCGAGGCGCTGGTGGCTGCCCGCATGCTGCGCGGCAAGGGGCTCGTCTTCGACGTCGCCTATACGAGCAAGCTCAAGCGCGCCCAACGCACGCTGGACATCATCCTGTCCGAGCTCGGCCAGACCAAGATTCCCGTCCACTTCGACGAAGCCCTCAACGAGCGCCACTACGGCGACTTGTGCGGCCTCAACAAGGATGAGGCCAGGGAGCGCTGGGGCGAGGAGCAAGTACGCATCTGGCGCCGCAGCTACGACATCCCTCCGCCCGGCGGGGAAAGCCTCCGCGACACGGAAGAACGGGTGATGCCTTACTATCGCGCGCACATCTGGCCGGACCTCGCGGCCGGCAAGACGGTGCTCGTCGTCGCCCACGGCAACTCGCTGCGCGCGCTCATCATGAATCTCGAGCACCTCACCGGCGATGAGATCCTGGCCCGCGAGCTGGCGACTGGGGCGCCCATCGTCTACAGCCTTGGCTCCGACGGCGAACTCATCGAGCGCAACGATCTGCTGCCGTCGCGCAGCATCGACTTGCCGCCCGAAGACATTCTTTGAAGTTTGAGACGAGGGGGCAATGGCGTTCAAGGATCTCGCCGAGGCGGTCGACAGCGATAAGACGCGGCGCGACCGCCTGATCGCAGTCTACATCGGCATCCTGGCGGTGATCCTCGCCGTCGCCGGTGTTGGTGGCGGCAACGCGACCAAGGACGCCATGGCGCACAACATCGAGGCGTCGAACACCTGGTCCTTCTTCCAAGCCAAGAACATCCGTCGCCATGAGGTGCGCCTGCAGATCTCCGAGTTTGAGGTCCTGCTGGCAACCCAGCCCGGCCTCCCCGAGGCGACCCGGGCGATGATCGAGGAGAGGCTGGCCAACCTGCGCAAGGACGAGGCGCGCTACACCTCCGAGCCGGAGACGGGCGAAGGCACAAACGAGCTCGCGGCAAAGGCCCACGGGCTGGAGGAGGAACGCGACCGGGCAATGGCCAAGGATCCCTACTTCGACTATGGCCAAGCCCTGCTGCAGATCGCCATCGTGCTAGCCTCGGTGGCCATCATAACCGGTGGCACGGCCTTGTTGGCACTGAGCGGCGTGCTGGGCGTGCTCGGGACGCTTCTGACCCTCAACGGCTTCTTCCTGCTCTTCGCCTTACCTTTCGTCGGTTGAGCTGACACGGCCACGAACTGCTTCGCGGCGCTTGCCGCGAGCATGCCGAGCGGCTAGCACTACGGCGTTTTTCACCCACCTCTGGTATCAGGTCCACCATGACAACCTACAACCTGCTCCTGCTTCCCGGTGATGGCATCGGCGTCGAAACCATCGCCGAGGTCGAGCGCCTCATCGATTTCTTCAACAAGGCAGGACGGGTCAAGTTCGCCACCGAGACCGACCTCGTCGGCGGTGCAGCCTACGACGCCCACGGTGTCGCCATCACCGACGCCGCCGTCGAGAAGGCCCAGAAGGCCGACGCGGTGATCTTTGGCGCCGTCGGTGGCCCGAAGTGGGATGGCGTACCCTATGGGCTGCGTCCCGAGGCCGGCCTGCTGCGGCTGCGCAAGGACCTGGATCTCTTCGCCAACCTGCGGCCCGCCATTTGCTATCCCGCGCTGGCCGACGCCTCCTCGCTGAAGCGCGAGCTGGTCGAGGGCCTCGACATCATGATCGTGCGCGAGCTGACCGGCGGCGTCTATTTCGGTGAGCCGAAGGAGATCGTCACCCTCGAGAACGGCGAGAAGCGCGCCATCGACACCCAGGTCTACACGACAAGTGAGATCGAGCGTATCGCCAAGGTCGCCTTCGACCTGGCGCGGAAGCGTGGCAACAGGGTGCACTCGGCCGAGAAGCGCAACGTGATGAAGTCCGGCCTGCTGTGGAACGAGGTCGTCACCGCCACCCACAAGGCTTACGCGCCGGACGTGAAGCTCGAGCACATCCTCGCCGACAACTGCGCCATGCAGCTCGTGCGCAATCCCAAGCAGTTCGATGTCATCGTGACCGACAATCTCTTCGGCGACGTGCTCTCGGACGAGGCGGCGATGGCGACGGGCTCGCTCGGCATGCTGCCATCGGCTTCGCTCGGCGCTCCTGACACCAAGACCGGGAAGCGCAAGGCGCTCTATGAGCCGGTGCACGGCTCGGCGCCAGACATTGCCGGCAAGGGCCTCGCTAACCCGATCGCCACCATCGCCTCCTTCGGCATGGCGCTGCGCTACTCCTTCGACATGGGGAAGGAGGCGGACCTCTTGGACAAGGCCATAGCGGCCGTCCTGGCACAGGGTCTGCGCACCGGCGACATCATGCAGCCGGGCATGACCAAGGTGGGCACCTCCGAGATGGGCGGCGCCATCCTCGCCGAGCTGCAGAAGCTCACCGCATAGCCCTACTCTTGCCACCTCGACACTTGTTGCCGGGATGCACCCCTCGGCTGGCGTTGGTGCAAGCGACTGCATGGATCCCGGGGACAAGCCCCGGGACGACATCCTGAGCCGAAGGAGGAAACCCTCTTCGCCGCGGAAGGCGGCAACGGCGCAAGGCGCCCTGGCGCGGGCGCCGGCTTTCACCTCGCGCAGCCGCAGCCGCATGCAAAGCCTGCCTCCCCTTGTGTCAGCAGAACAGAGCGCGTAAGTGAGCCGCAGACAGCGGCATTTGCCGCCCAATCCTGAGAAAACGGGTCAAACCATGGGTTACAAGGTCGCCGTGGTCGGCGCCACGGGCAACGTGGGCCGCGAAATGCTGAATGTGCTCGCCGAGCGTGAGTTTCCTGCCGACGAGGTGTTTCCCATTGCCTCTCGCCGCTCGCTCGGCACCGAGGTCTCGTTCGGCGACCGCACCCTCAAATGTCAGGACCTGGAGCAGTTCGATTTCTCGAGGGCCGACTTCTGCCTGATGTCGGCGGGCTCGGCCGTGTCCAAGGAGTGGTCCCCCCGCATCGGCGCCAAGGGCTGCATCGTCATCGATAACTCCTCGTGCTGGCGCTACGACCAGGACGTGCCTCTGATCGTGCCGGAGGTGAACGCCGATGCCGTCGCCGGCTACACGAAGAAGAACATCATCGCCAATCCCAACTGCTCGACGGCGCAGCTCGTCGTCGTGCTGAAACCGCTGCACGACGCCGCCAAGATCAAGCGTGTCGTCATCTCGACCTATCAATCCGTCTCCGGCGCCGGCAAGGAAGCCATGGACGAGCTCTGGTCGCAGACGAAGAGCAAGTAC
>Ga0164243_10004419_pt1 | contig 22058 bp, 60 predicted proteins | sample OricompcompostOP_FD_108781 | JGI IMG/M metagenome (GOLD analysis project Ga0164243, IMG submission 108781) | Organic Plus compost microbial communities from Emeryville, California, USA - Original compost - Organic plus compost (OP) | ecosystem: Engineered > Solid waste > Mixed feedstock >...
AGCGACCAGCTCCTCCGTGGTCATCTTCATTTCGCAGTCCCTTCCTTACGCCACACTTCGACGATCCCGGCGGGACCGGCGATTCCCGCCGCCTTCAACTTCTCTTCGTAGACGAGGTCGGCGGCCTTCACCCACACGTACAGGTGTTCAGTGCCTACCTCGGCCACCCCAAGCCCGGCCTGAGCGTAGAGGCGGGCGAGGTCGGTGATGTTGACGGGCCCGCCGTGGTAGCTCATACCGGCGGAACCGACGCTACGGCGGGCTCGTTGGCCTTCACTGCTGCTTCGGCCTTCTCGATCCTCTCGACCAGCTCTTCGTAGAGGACCGACTCCTCGACATCGTCGCCGGGCTCCAGGCGTTTGTCGTAGTCGTTGATGTTGCTGATCACTGTGCCGAGCAGCCTCTCGAGGCTCCAGTGGAACCCGCAGCCCGGGTACGTCTTGTCCCGCAGGGCGAACACCCTGGCGGCGAGCTTCGGCAGCTCGGGGTTCACCTTCTTGCGCCACTCGTAGTGGTCACGTCTCCACTGATCCATCAGGTACCTCTCCTGTCTCGTGATAGATCTGACAGTCCGCGCAGATGCTGAAGTGGTGCCATCCACACGCCCTTTCACCGGGTACGCCGGGGTCGTAGCCGTGGCCCACGTAGCGCATGCCTCCTAGCTTGCTGCCGCAGGACTCGCACTCGGACCATGCGAAGTGGCCCTCGTCGCCTGCGTCGGGGTCGAAGTGTTCGCAGTCCTCGCAGCCCTCTCTGTGCCCTACGGTAAAGAGCTTGTAGCCTCCGAGCCGGGTCTGTACCGCTTTCTCGAAGGGGCTCATCCGAAGGGCACCGGTTCGTCGGGTACGTAGATCGGGTACTTGCGACGCAGCTTCTTGACCGCGGCGATGGCGTCGTCGAAAGCGAACAGCGCGTTGTCGTCGGACTTGACCTCACCCCAGGCCGGGGCAAACAGCTCTAGATCATTCCAGCGGGGCATCAGAAGTCTCCGGATCTTCGTCAGCGTCGGGCCCGGTGCCCTCGACGATTCGTGTGCGATGTTTCATACGTAGATGCCCCATTCGATGTTGTACCCAGGGTGATCTTCGTCGAGGTCGAACATCTCCCGGTTCTTCTTCACCTCTTCGAGCGTGTAGACCTTCCCGAGCATTTCGACCTCCGCGGGGAAGTCGGGCAGATTGGTGCCGGCGCCGCCCTCTTCTCCGAGGTAGACGCGCCCATCCGGCTGACGGAATCCGACGAGATCGAATCCGGCGAGATCGTCAGGTTTCGGCTGATACGCCATCTCTGTGCTCCTTTCGGTCCCGGGCCAACGCTGCCGGGACACTGAACGCTTGTACCCTTGAACAGGTGCTCAGTTACGATTCACCGTAAACGGTGGCGCTCGATTGGGTATAAGCCTGTGGAGGCGCCCACCCCCATGAAGTCCAAGGTCGACTGGGAGCACTGGCTCTATTTCACGCTGGGCTGGCTGATCATGCCGGTCTGGCTTCCGTACATCATCACCATCAAGATCAGGAACAAGAAGAATGCTTGCGGACCGCATCAGAACGCTTGACGCACGCCTACAGACGGTAAAAGCGAAGTACGCCGGGCGTACTGCTCCGCTGGCACTCCAGCACGCGGAGCGTGAGATCGCTCGTGCGCGCAGCATCCTTGGCGCGGGGTACCTCGGTGTTTGTCGGGGTTTCCTCGACGTCGCAGACCGTACTCTGACGCAGTTGGAGTCTTGGTAAGATGGCCACGCGCGAATCGCTCATCCAGGCGCTTCGGCGCCTGTGGGCGCTCGAGATGCAGTTCAACTACCACGCGCTGCATCTCGATCTCGACAGCTACTCCCTCCAAAACAGCCTGCGGACCCGGCGCATCCACGCCACCATCCAACTCTTGGGAGGTAAGCTCACACCGATCTGGCCCCTCCCCGACGAAATCGCCGCCACGGCGGAACCGTTGCAGGCGTGGGCGCGTCGATTCGCCGATCTGTACGCCGTCGCCGCTCAGCTCTGTCGCGACCTCGGATACCCTGACGGCGCGTTCAACATGGAGTTGAACCGCATATCGGCCGTCGCGGAGAGAAAGGGTTGATCTTGCTTCGGGCCGCTCACTACACCCTCGCTTTCGTGACGCACAGCGTGGCCTTCTACGCCATGTGCAAACCGTTCACCACACCCCAGGGGCTCGCCTTCCTCACCGCGTGCTGTCTGCACATCTGGTGGTTCGACCCCGATAGGATCTGACAACCATGAGGCGAAAAGTCGTTTCCCACGAGATCAAGCAGCGCGCCAGCCAGCACCCGTCACACCCTATCACCAAATACTACCTCTGCACACTCGAGTGCGGACACACCGCGGTTCGCAACGTATCGGCCTGTCACGGGAGCGTCCCGAAGAAGTTCGACTGCGACCACTGTCAGATCGAAGCCGAGCGCGCTGCGGGGATGAGGGCCTGATGCGCAAACCTGCCTACCGGCATGACTGCCCCGACTGCGAATTTCTTGGTGCTTTCGACACGAAGGAGGGCGAGCGCAGAGATCTGTACTACTGCCCGCGCACTGAGCCGGGAGGCTCTCTCGTCTCCCGCTACGGGAGCGAGGGTCCCGAGTACGCCTCGGTCGCGCTCGATGTCTTCGAGCACGCGCGCAAGGACAACCCGAGGTACGTCAACTGGGCGAAGCGCTATGGCCTGTACAGGGCCTACGAGATCGTGAAGGAGCGTAAGACGTGATGCGCTGGAAGGAGCTGAAGGAACTGATCGACGCACGCATCCGCAAGGAGGGCCTGGACCCGGACGAGACGGACATTGCCTACCTCGACATCAGCTACGTCCGGGGTCTGGACGACCTCAACATCACCGGCATGGTCGATCTGTCGGGCATGACCTCGAGCGCGAAGAAGTCGCTCGGGGTCTGGAGCTGAACGTGACCAAAGCGGAGATGCTACGCGAGGTCCTGCGGACGAGGTACCCGGACGCATTCCTCGACCGTGACAAGGTGAAACGCCGCCTCGGCGATCAGGTGATCACGCTCTCGGTGGTGCGGGTCTACCTGGACTACCCGGGGACGCGCTCGAAGTATGAGGGTTGGTTCGAGTTCGACGCCACCGGCCAGACGCTGCTGGAGATCTTCCTGCCGGACAGTGGAGAGCCGAGTCGGTGACACGCGTCTACAGGCCCCCGAAGTATCCCACCGTGTACCGGGTCGCCGCCGTGCCTTCGTTGTTTCGAGGACATGAGGGAGTGATCCGGTACTTCTGCACTGAGAAGAGAGCGAAGCGCTGGATGCGGCGCTACGTCAAGGACCACCCCTACGCCCAGGCAGTGCTCTACCACAAGCCTCGCAGGAAGGTTTTCACATGGACGGCGGAAGCAAGATCATCGAAGACGTGAGGCGGTACTACCGCAACCCGGAGGAGGAGGGGGAGCGGTTCATCTGCGTCCTCTGCTACGACCCGCGATGCCCCGGCAACCACAACCACAGCGACGCCATTCAGATCCTCACTACACGCCTCAACCAGCACGAGATCCAGCTGGAGGCGTACCGCCGGACGCTTGCTGAGCAGGCGCGAACTATCCGGACGTTGAAGGCGCTGGTGGATTGACGAGGCACTACACAGGGAGGAATGTGATGGGCAGAATTCACGAGCATTTGCGCCCCGAAGATCAGGCTCGATTCGTGATGTTGGGGCAGAAGTACACGGGGTCCCCCTACCTGGCGCTGGGCAAGGGAGGGGTCCTCTACCGCCAGCGCGAAGCGCCTGGCCCGTTTTGGCAGTTCGATGTGATCGATGCCGCCCACCCGGACTACGGAGACGTCGTTCTCGACATGGCCGACGTGCTCTTCGGCGGGATGGGCTTCGATCACGACCGGCTCGTCGATACGATGAGCCGTCTTCTTCAAAGGATGAGGGAGATCTAACATGATTGCTGTCGCGAAGGCTCCGGCTGTTCCTGAGGGTTGGACGCACGTCTCGTACGGCACCCGTGGTTTCTACCGGGGCCCGTCGCGGACGGTGCTGGACGAAACGTACTTTCTCCAGGTCGAGCCCTCGCTCGGCGGGAAGTGGCGCGCGCTGCTCATCTCGACGTCGTGGGACCGTGCGACGGTCGACCTTGGGCTGTATGCCTCGGCGGATGCGGCGCGCGCGCACGCCGAGCGGGCGTGGCCCCGGTATGCTGCGCACAAGCTCTGGCAGCGCCGGCGCAACATCGCCCTCGTGCTGATCGGGAGCGCTGCACTCTGGGGCGGCGTTATCTGGTTGTTTACGCGGTAATTCTAAATACGCGGCCAGGTCCAGGTATAAGCAATTGAGGACAATCGGAGGTCTCTCATGAGTGTCGGGAAGATCGCCGCGGTCGTTGTCAAGGCTGCGATTGGTTACGCCGGGTTCGCGTTTGGCGCTTCGTACGCCTCGAAACGCCTCCCCAAGATGCGCTAGCAGTACCGTACCTCTCATCACCATCAACACCGAAACGAGGACGATGCTATGTTCAATGTGATCCTGAAGCAGGCAGGTTCGGCGGCTCTCACCGGCGCCAAGATCTTCGGCCAGAGCGCCCTCAGCGGCGCGGCCTTCGTCGGCGGCGTCTACACCGCCACCTACATCGTCGAAAAGATGCTCGGCGGGGAGGCGAAGCAGGTCAAGCGCAAGTCGACGCAGGCGCTCAAGGGCAAGGTCAAGCGCACGGCCAAGAAGGCCGAGTCGAAGGTCGTGGCCACCGCGGCGAAGCCCAAGAAGGCCGAGTCGAAGGCCGAGCGTCCGCAGCGGCGCCGCGCGGCAGCCTGAGGCCGCGACGAAGGCGGGGGTGTAGCTACCCCCGCTTTTTTTGACGTAACATCCCGTCCGCCCCTCAATGCCGAGGGTCGTATTTGAGATCATATGACCGCACCCAATCGGACAAAGCGCAACAACACCATCCCGTTGAAGACGCCGCTTCACGCCGCCACTACGCACGACAAGTTCTGGGCGGAGGAGGTGTTCTCGATCGTAGGTACCGACGAGCACACCGAGATCGTCTCAGTCACTCCAAACATTGCTCGCGCCTGGCTCGCCCGAAATACGTCCAACCGCAAGATTCAGCCGGATCGTGTACGCCTCTACGCCGAGGCCATCCGCAACGGCACCTGGGAGGTACACGGGCAGGGGCTCACCTTCAGCAAGGAGGGCGTGCTTCTCGACGGGCAGCACCGCCTCAATGCGATCATCGATGCGGGCATGCCGGCGCGTCTCTCTGTGTTCCTTGGCGCGCGCCAGAGTGCCGTCGACGGTATCGACGCGGGGCAGGAGCGCAGCAACGGGCAGCGGATGATGATGGCGTTCCCGGACATGCGGAATCCGCAGGCGGTGGCCTCGATCGCCCGCACGATCCTCGTCGGTACGCGCATCAGCGGGCACATCGGTAAAGTCGGGTTCCAGGACATCCTGGACACCTACGGACGCTTCCGCGCGGGCATCGACTACGCCAAAGACCACCTGTCGAGCAAGCCGGCGTTCAAGCGCTCGCCCGTTCTCGCCGCCGCGGCCATTGCCTACACCCGGGAGCCGTACAAGATCGAGCACCTGTTCGAGCGCGCCTCCAGCCCTGAGGGGCACGTGAAGGGGGATATCGCGCTCACCCTGCGGCAGTACGTTCTCACCCACACAGGCGGGCGCGGGGTCGCCATCCGCGATGTGATGGGGCGCGTACTGCGCGCCTGCAAGGCTGCGGTCGAGGGGGAGTCCCTGATCCTCCTCAAGGAAGACCAGTCGGTCTGGAAGTTCTTCGGCTTGGCTGACTGAAATTCCGGCGGGGAGGCGCCTCCCCGCTTTTTTTGGCCCCACTTCCCCGCACACTACGGCGCCCTCGTTTTTGGGTATAAGCCTCTGGCAACCGACCATCATCATTTGGAGAAGTCATGAAGCTCATCCCCTACGCGCGGTGCGAAGACCGCCGCGCCTACCGTGTCGTAAGTCGCAACCTCGAGTTCGCGGTGTTCCGGAGAGGACCGTGACCGCCATGGAGCCCCACCGATCGCATGCCACCCGGACCCGGTAGACCCGATGAATAGGGCGCTCCTGACCTTGGAGAGCGAGTACGCCGAAAGGACGTGAACCGTGAACCAGCGCATCGAAGAAGCAGGGAAGTGGGCCGCACGTGACCTCAAGGTCGCCTTCGACCTGGGGGCTGTTCGGCAGGACGAGATCTATGCAGTCAACCAGCGCCTCGTCCGGTTGTTCACCGATGTCGATCTGGGCGTCATCAGCCCCGACGCGGCGGAGGCGCTGCTCCGCCAGCTGAGCCTGGAGATCCAGTTTCGCGTCGAACTCTTCCTCTACGCCAAGCTCAGCGCCTGGCCCCAGCCGCGGCGAGAGGAGTATCTCAACTAATGAACTACACGATCGATCTCGTACAGAACGGGAAGGTTGTCGCGCGCTGGACCTGTCCGGACGTGCCGCGCGTGGGTGAATTTATCAACTGGCGCAACGGTACCGTGGATCTTCCTCCAGGTGTCTACCGCGTCGTGGAAGTCACCTGGGACCAGTATCCGAACTTCGCCGCGCTCTGCATCGTCCGTGCGTAAGGAAGAGACGTGAACAAGCACCCTATCTACTGCTTCATCGAGCCCGTCGCTTCCACGCTCCTCCAGTGCGAGGTGGTGGTGGCGATCGACGGAACCGACGGAGAGATGCTGTCGCACCGCCACGCACTCTCGGACGACGGCGCGAAGTTCGCCATCGGGTACACGGACAAGCGCAACCAGGCGCCCTACCTGCTGAAGTACCCGGAGGACGACTTCGAGCTCATCTGGATCGACAACATCTCCGCCTGGCCGAATCGCGAGGAGCTGCTGGCCAAAAAGAACGCCTTCCACGGCTACGACGCCGTGAAGCGCGGGACGGTGCTGCACACGCTGATCGAAGCGTCGCGGATTGTCCGCGACTACTGAGGACACCATGGCCCGACACGAAATCCCACCGTGAACGCGGTGGCGAAGGAGACGTAAATGACTGCGAAAGAACTGATCGAGAAGCTCTCGCTGCTGGACCCCGAGCAGGAGGTTCGGGTGGTGGACATCGCGAGCGGGGGCAGCTTCGGTACCGTCGGCGTGACGTACGACCTCCGCAGCCAGGAAGCCGTCATCCGGTTCGACACGGAGGAGTGATGGACGTTTCCAAGGTGCCCTGCCAGAACATTCCGAAGAATACGATGATCTTCCGCATGCCGGACCTTCCGCGACGGATCGCACGGCAACTCAGCAAGAACGAGAAGCGAGAGCTCCTCCCCACCTACGACCTGCGCGAGGAGACGCCGACCGGGCGACTGCACCGGCTCTCGAGCACGTACGGCAAGCGCAAGGCCCTGCGCGCGGCGAAGAAGGTGCAGCGCCTCCAGCCGGGTTACTACGTAAAGATCACCTACATCGGCTTCACGAGCCCGTGGAGGGGGTTGTGACGCGCGGGATCGCCCCGGGTGAAGAGCACGTACTGCGTCGAAGCGCCGGACATGCTCGAGATCCTCGAGCGGGACGACACAGAGGTCGACGACAGCGACGGAGCTACACTGGCCGAGATCCTCGAACGCATCGAACACGTCGATGACGTCATGTACGACGGGCACCTCGGCCACTACCTGTGGTTCACCGTCGACAAGGAGCACGACACCCCGGAGCTCCACGCGCAGGTCGTGGCCGCGATGGACGCATACTCGAAGGAGCGCTGATGAGGCTGTTCAAGAAGATCATCGATACCCTGACCGGGCAGAAGGCCAAGGACAACATCCTCGTCGCCCTGCTCATCAACGGCACCAGTTACGGCACCGACCTCGTACAGGTAGGCGCCGCCAAGGAAGGCTCCGTCTACGGCTGGCTGCACCAGCTCGAGGAGGAAGGGCTGGTCGAGTCGGACGAGGTGGGGCGGGGCGGCATCCCGCGTCGTGCATACTGGCTGACCGTCGCAGGCGAGGCGCGAGCGCGGGTGCTCCGCGGCACCCTGTGACCGACAAGCACTTCTGTGATCGCTGCAAGCGTCTCGACTGGGAGCACTGTCGCGGTGGGCGGCTGAGGATCGTCTCCAGGTGCGAAGCGCGCCACCTGGGGAAGGTCTTCGCCGCCATCGCTCTACTACTGTTCGTGAGGTTCTGTGCGCTATGAGCGCGGAAAAGGATGCTGCGAAGATTACTGCACAGATCAACAAGCAGACGCGTGTCGCCAAGCCTAAGCAGCGCGGGGGCTGTTGGGCGCGAGTGCGTCGTGCGAGTCTGAACGCGTATCACCGCTACACGGGCGGGCGCTACGAGAACTGCGGCAAGAAGGCTCGCGAGGGCTTCCGGACTTGCCGCTACCACGCAGACCGCGAAGAGGAAGCAAAACACTATGAAGATTCGTGATCTGAAGAAGGAGTTGGCCGACATGCCCGAAGACATGGAGGTCCTCATCCAGACGGACCCCGAGGGCAACGGTTTCTACTTCGCCGGTTCCTTCTACGACGCGGCCAAGAAGCGCTACGGCGTGTGTTGCACCGGGTGGAACGAAGAGGGGCAGTACTACCACCTCCACGGCAAGGGCTGGGAGTCCACGTACCCGAAGGAAGGCGAGCGCCAGGCGTGCGTGGAGATGGGTGTCGAGTTCTACATCGACGGCGTCCAGACGTACTACCTCCGGGACTTCGATCACTACGCCGACTCGGAGAACTACGGGGCGCGCATCCCGTACCCCGAGAGTCCTGACGATGAGGCGTTCTGGAAGAAGCTGGAGGCTCAACTCGATCAAGCTGCGCAGGTTGCCTACGACAGAGGGCTCACCACCTGCGGCACCTCTTCCGTTAGAAGGATCACTATCATGCCGTTTGACGTGACGAAGATGACTGCCGCCTTGCGGCGGGCCCACGACTTCATCGAGTCCAAGGTGGACGACGACGCCGAGGGCGTCGGCGACGTTCTCGCCGCTATCTCCGACGCGCTCGACCCTACGCGCTGGACCATCGACGCTCGCATCGAAGACGACGCGCACACGATCAGCATCGAGTTCGACGCCCGGCCGTGGTTCGACGCCGCTTCGGACGAGCAGATACTGAAGTTGGCCGGAGAAGGGTTCTCGGTCGGCTACACCGCGGACGAAGTCGCAGCCTACGCCAGCAACACCAACCAGGACATTCAGAACCTCTACTGGTATCTGGAGAAGTCGGACCAGGGGTCGAGCGTCTGGATCGACGAGGACCAGGCGGAGGCGTGGATCTCCGCCAAGCGGCCTCACCTGCTCGAGAAGATCAAGGAGGAGGAGGCGTGAAGACCGTCACTGGACAGCTGGTGGTCCCGTCTGAACTCCATGAGGGCAAGCGGGTTCGTCTCGACCTCGAGACCGGGACGATCGTGGGCGAGGTGGTGAGCACCATTCACCCGCGCTACAACAAGTTCGCCGTGCGCTTCGACCGCACCGGCGAGGTCCACGCCCTCTGCGGCGTAGACGGGTTGATGCCGGCATGAGCAAGGCCGTCGAACTCAGCAAGAAAACTGCGCAGATGCGCAAGGAGCTCAAGATCGATGAGCTCCACAAGACCGACCCCGTCCTCGCCGAGAAGCTCGAAGCAACGCTCTACGTTCAAGAGCGCCAGGTGCTCGAGCGTACAACGTACGAGAAGCGGAATCTCGTGTGGTTCGACATCATCCTCGGCGACAGGCTCGCGCGAGAGTACACCGACCGCGCCTACATGAAGTACGACCTGCCACAATACGTTCGCGGAGAGATCCGCTACACCTACGACAACGGCATGTCGGCCGGCTTCAAGCCCGAAGACGCGCCGGCAATCGAGGCATGGCTCAAGAGCCACGGCCTCACGGAGAGGTAATGAGCACCATTGCACTGGTCGGCAACATCTCCGAGGGCTTCACGGCGTACGGCCCCTACCGCGATTTCGACGAAGCCGCCGCGGCGCACACGGGTCCTGACGTCTGGCTCATGGAGCTCGAAAGCGCGGAGTCCGCGGACAATGTGCCCGCGTGGTTCTGGGAAGTCCACGCGTGGATCACTTCCGAGATCGACAACGGCAAAACGACGCTCTGGAGCGCAACGCTGCACGTCGAGGCCGACGACGAAGCAGAGGCGGAACGACGCGCGCTGCGGTGGGTGGAGAACAACATCCCGGAGTACGACGAGCGCGCGAAGCCCACGGCGTTCGCACGAGCCAGCGGTACGAGCTTCGACAACCCGAGGGGGCTGGAAAGGGTGGTTGTGCGCTGATGGAACGCAAGTTCGACTTCGAGACGGAGGCTGCGGCGTGGGCCTTCGTCCAGGGAATCGAGTACGTCAACGATGACTCGATCGAGGTGGTCTCGGTCGAGCAGCCTGAAGGGCACGCTGAGTGGTGCGTGACGCTGATCGACCACGACGCGAAGGAGGAGTAGTTACGCGATGGCTGATTTCTCTACCTGGTCGACCCAGCAGTTCGAGCAGCGGTTGGTGTTCAAGCATTACGGCGAGCCCGTCATCACCGTCCACTTCCGTGTCCCGCTCAAGGACCGCGCGCCCTTCGCAACAGCTACTGGCTGGGTGGCGTCGGTCCACACGAAGCCCTTCGTGGCGGTCGAGCCCAAATACACGGTGACGCTCGTCACTCCAGGGCACCCCCAGGGCAGCAGCAAGCACTACGCCCGTACCGAAGAGCAGGTGGTCGCGCTCATCGTCGGACACCTTCGCTACCACCAGGACCTCTACGAATAGACATGGGCGCACACGGTAGACGCCACAAGACGCCGCTGGCGAAGTTCCGCGCGCACCGCGGCAACTACCTGCGCGCCAAGCAGAACTTCCGCAACTACATGGACGACATGTACGAGAAGGGGGTCGAGAAGCCGAACGACGACGACTTCGACGGCATGGTGCTCTACGGCGCCATGGTGAAGTACCGCGAGAAGAGAGATCACTACGGGCGCCTGGCGGGCATCCGAGGGCCGTGGATGGAGGAGAAATGAGCAACAACGTGTGGGTGACCACCGTCGAGACGAAGTACGGTACTGACACCTACGTCTATGCAACGAAGGAGATCGCCCAGAAGCATGCGGCTGCTGCCGCGCTCGAGCTCCTCGACGAGGACGCCGCTCCTGCGGTCTACAAGAAGATGCGCGAAGCGTACGACCGCGGGGATTACTACGTGTCCCGGATGCTCTGGGAAGACTACATGGAGGAGTCGGTCTACCGGGACGAGTACATCACCATCGAAGAGAAGCCGGTTATCGGGGCGTAGCCATGATCCTCCACTTCGAGAACCAGGGCTTCTTCCCCGAAGACCTGCCCACCGGCACCGACGAGGTGTGGCTGGTGCCGCGCTACATCAAGACGGACACCGACGGGGAGCAGCTCTGCCTCACGCTCGTCGTCAACAGCCGGGACTGGGCCTACTGGCACAAGGACCGGTGGCACACCACCACGCACGCCTGCCCTGCGGACCACAGGGCGTTCGACATCCTCACCATCACGGAGAAGTAAATGCTGCTCCGCGAGCTCGTCGAAGCCGCACGCGATTACGGCGCACACCTGCGCTGGAAGCTCGGAACCCTGCTCTGATGTGTACGCTCACTCACAACGCCCAGGCGCTTCTCAGCGTCCTGGCGGGGGCCACGCTCTTGGGTTACGCCCTGCACCGCCTCTTGAAGTACGAAAAAGAAAACGACTTCGACTGACCAAGGGACAACAGATGACCAATCAGATCTACGAAGAAGAGATCAAGCGCCTGAAGGATTGTGTCAGACACCTCGAGAAGGCTCGCGACCGGGACACGGCGGAGCTCAAGGAGCTGCGCGAGTGCTTCCACCAGTCCGTGGCGATCCTCGGCCGCAACGGCTTCGGCGGGAGCCCGAACCCCGACTTCGGTGAACAGTTCGTGGGCCGGGTGCAGGAGGTGGTGGACGCTTACCTGAATGTCCTGAAGTGCTTCGAGGAAGCGGACGCGCGGGCGCAGGCCGCCGAGAAGCGGTACCAGGAAGCCGAGGCGGCGTTCGCGCTCTTCAAGAACGACCTGCACAACCATACGCTCCGGCTCGACCGCATCTCCAAGCGGGCGCGGCGCCTGGAGAAGGAGAACAAGTCCCTGCGCGAGGAAGTCGAGCAGAAAAACCTCGACTTGCTCTTGCAGCAGGAGATCCGCCTCGCCATGCAGGCGACGCAGGAGCACCTCCAGGGTCGTGTTACGCACTTCGTAACCCAGATGCTCAATCGCGGCATCAAGCGAGCGGAGCACGACAAGGCGTACAAGTTTGTCCGTGAGATGATCCGCCGTGGGGGTAAGACCGTCAACCTCGACCCCGACACCGTTCCGAAGGGTGTGAAGCTCTTCGACCTCGTGAAGATCGCCGACGAGCTCGGGATGGAGGTGAATCCCAAGCTGGTCGAACGGGCCGCAGCCAAGGCGATGAAGAGCGAGACGCCGGAATAATTCCGGCGAACCCGGCGGGGCGGCGCTACCTAAGCCGCCTCGCCTCCTTGGGTATAAGCCTATGCAGCACGACACTTCGCCGGATCCAATGCCCGGCTTTACCGTGTAAATAAGGGACCACCCTCCAAAGTTGAGAGGCTAAGCGCGATGACCATCACTGTCGAAGAGGTCCAGAAGAAGTACCCCCGCCTAGATTTCCAGGCCGGCGGAGAGCGGCGCCTCCAGGAGGTCGTCGACTTCCTGAACCGTCGCAACGACGAAGATCTCTCCAAGAAGTTCTTCGACCGGCTCGAGTACCTGAACGGCTACGCGGGCGACCGGAGCAAGGGGTGTCGCCTCTACCACGACCTCGCCCCGCTCTCCTTCGGCTTCACCATGCTCGACGCCAACGGCGCCTGGTGGTTCAACGGCGGCCTGATACACCATGGAGCGGGTGACACTGGTGTCGGTGCACCTTCCTTCTCTGTGCGTCTTACGGGCGACGAAGAGGACTGGTCGATCCACACGTAGGACGTACTGCCCTACGGCACGCACACGCACAAAAAAACCAGCGTGATGAAAAGGACATGGGCAGTGATCACCATCAAGAACAACCTGAAGAGCTATCCCGGCCTCCCGAAGTGGCCGCAGTGCATCATCACAGGCAAGCCCGTCGCACCCGAGCAGGCGCAGGAGATCATCCGGCGTACTGACCAGTTCTTCGGAGCAGGGGGAGGGGGGAACGCCAGGCAGCAGAACCGCAAGATCCGGCAGATCCTCGGCATGCCGGAGGACCCCTGGGACACCCCGCAGGGTACCGAGAGGGGGGTGATTCGCGAGCTCTACCAGAGGATCGACGCCTGGAAGAAGAGCTGGGGGTACATCGAGACGGACTACATCCACAACACGTGGATCGCCTCTGCGTACGTCGGCGGACCCTACGGCTGGTGCCACCCCGACGGGCAGATCGGTTACATCGACAACATCGGGAAGTGGCCCTCCGTAGAGGAGGTCTGCCAGGACCTCTCGACGCTCCTGGAGGCATTCCCATACCTCGAGCTCGGTGTGACGCTGCTGGATGGGGAGATCTGCGAGGACGACGAAAAGCAGGCGCTCGTCTCCCTCCGCATCGGAAACGGGTGCGTCGAGCTCTTCGACCCGGAAGACGTCGACGTTCACGAAGGGCATCCGGAGGCCACCCGTACCGGCTCCTCGGTCGAGAATCCGGTGGAAGTCTTCGCCAGGCAGATGGCGCTTCCGCCCGCAGAGCGGGAGTTCGGCATCCCCTGGGCGTGGATCGAGGAATGGGGTGCGCAGTTCCAGCAGAAGCTGCCGCACGAGCTCGCGCGGTGAGGCCCCTCAAGTACTTCTGGACGCCCTACGCCCAGTACGCCGAGCGGGAAGGGCAGCCGTTCAAGGTGCTGCACCGCATCGCAGACGTAGACGAGGAAGTGGGCAAGATGTACCTCATCGAGTTCCCCGACGGTGAGAAGATCTTCGCCTGGGAGGAGGAGGTTGACTCCGAGGTGGCCGTGACCGTCGGCGGCAAGGTTCCCGACCGGGGGCCGGCAGCCGACGAAGAGATCGAAGTCCTTGTCGTCGACGAGAGAAAGATCCTGTGAGCCGCTACCCCCGGTCTCTGAAGGCCCTGACCCCGCGCGTCAGGGCTCGATACGAACATGCGTTGAAGCTCATTCCGCGGCTCGACTGGAGTGAGGAGTGGATCGAAGACCGTCACTCCTGGTTCTGGCTGGAAGCGCACAGCCTCAAGGATGACTTCAAAGAGATCCTGAACCTGCTCGAGAACCCTCGGGACGAAGACCTATCTCACGAACAGCTGCTCATGCTCGAGGTGTTCCTCGACGCATGGCACATCTCGGCGGAGTACGCCAAGAAAGCCAAGTAAACACATATGCACCAGATCATCACGAACATCACCGACCCCGTCTCCCTCGCCATCCTCACCTTCATCGGCGCGATGATCGTCACGGCCCCGCTGTTCGACGGCATGGCGCTCGTGACCACGCGGACGAAGAGGAATCGGCGCCGGTGAGACGCGGCTACGCGTGCTACGGCACCCCGCCTAAGTGCGACTGGTGCCAGAAGCCTTGCTCCAACGAGGAGAGTTTCAACAACGCGCGCCAACTCCACCGAGAGTGCAAGCCGAAGTGGGATGCCCTTGTCGCAGCAGAGCGTACACGCCTCAGGACTCCCGTCCGAAACCTGTCAGCGGTCCTGTACGCTTTCTACGCCATCGCTTTCGCAGTATTGATCGCAATCCTCCGCGTTACTTTCTGAGATGAGGGACCCCGCATGAACGCAGAGAAGCAGAAGCGCGAAGAGCGGTGGGGTGGTCGCAAGGTCACCATCACCGTCGAGTCCAATGTCGATCCGGAGTGGCTCGACTACGTGCTCTGCTGGCCGGACATCTTCTCCACCGACTACATCGGCTACTGGGCTCACGGGTTCCGGCCGGAAGGTGGCAAGGAGAAGGGGGTCTGGCTGGTCTTGGAGCTCGGGGATTCGGACAAGCACCCGACGGAGAACCAGTACAAACAGGTTGAGGCGTGCTGGAAGGAGGGACGCCCCCTCCCGAAGCACTGGTACGTGCTCGACGAAGCCGCGGCGATCCGTGCCTGGGCGGAGGGGGTCAAGAAGTTCAACGATCCCGACTGGTACGACCGCGCCGACCACGACGCGAACGACTACGACGTGATCATCCAGAGGGCTCTGCTGGGTGAGGTGAGGTACGGCTGATGCCCAAGGAAATCTACGTCTCTGTCGACGTCGAAACCGACGGGCAGGTCCCGGGGGTGAGCTCGATGCTCTCCTTCGGGGCCGTCGAGTACCACGTCCTCCGTGACCCTCAGAACGGTGTAGCGGTCGGTTACGAGAGGCACGGGAGCTTCACACGGAACCTCGAGCTTCTGCCTCGTGCTGAGCCGCACAAGGCGACTGCGAAGTTCTGGGCGCTCCACCCGGAGAAGTACGCAGCCACGCGGGTGGGTACTGTCCCGCCCGAGGCCGCGATGAAGGAGTTCCACAACTGGCTGGTGAGGCGGCCCGGACCCGTGACGCTGGTGGGTTATCCGGCCACCTTCGATCACATGTGGCTCTACTGGTACTCTCTGAAGTTCCTGGGAGGCGCTCACTTCGGATTCGCAGGGCTCGACATCAAGAGCTATGCGATGGCCGCGCTGAAGATCCCTCGATTCGGGTACACGACCAAACGAAACTTCCCGAAGGAGTGGTTCGGGGGGCTTGCGCACACGCACATCGCAGTCGAAGACGCTGCGGAGCAGGGGGAGCTCTTCTGCCGGATGGTCATCTGGCACGAGAGCGGTCGGAAAGACCTGCCTCCATCGCTCGGACCCTTCAGTCACAAGGAGAGCAGATGACCGGTGAGATGCACTTCATCGACACGCCCGACGAGTACAAGGTCGGCGAGTACCGCTTCGGGCGTGCGAAGGAAGACCCGGAGACGTGGGTGATGTTCGACAAGTACAACCGCAAGCGCGGCACCTACTCGTTCGGCTGGATGGCCCGGCAGCACGCCGTCCTGCTCACCGAGCACGGTGACGTGGTTCCGGGGTGATCGAATACACCGCCGCACCTGATCCTAACTGCCCTGACTGCAAAGGCTACGGCGGCGTAACCGGCGGCCCCGACGAGTTCGGGGCTGTTGCGTGCGACTGCCTACTCGAAGCAGAGGAGCTTCGTCTGATGCGTAACGAAAACGGCGAGAAGGTGTGCCCGTGTTGCATGCAGCCGGGCGAGGATCGCTATAGCCTGGGAATCTACGCGGGCCACTACTGCGACGCGGCTTGGGAGAAGTCGGGGTACCGCAAAGAGGGCCCCGAGGGCTTCGACCCGCTCGACGCGGGCGAGGAGTACTGATGGTCAAGGAGTACAAGGTGACGATCGCCCTCAACCTCCGGAGCGACAGCCTCGCGCCGGACGACGCGATCGAGGTCACCCGCACCGCGCTTCAAATGCTCCAGAACGAGGGCATCGATTTCTGCGGCGAGGACAACGAGGAGCCCCTGGTGGTCGAAGGGTTCGTCGTCATGGGCGCCGAGGAGGTGATCGATGTACGCCCTGGTTGACGAGCGGGAGGGCGGAATCGTCGCCTACTTCCTCACCGAGGAGAAGGCGATCGAGGTGGCCACGGCGCTGAACACCCATGCACCGCGGGTGGCAGAGGACACCCCCGCCTACACGGTGATGTGGATGACCCCGTTCCACTACAACGACCTGCTCAAGACGATCGCGGAGGACTACTCTCCGAAATCGTAAAAAAAGCCTCTTGCTTGGGTATAAGCGCTTGGTGTAGAACGTGTGCATTCGCTTCGAGCCGATCTCGCAGGGTTCTCTTCTTGGAAAAAGCCCCCTGCGAACTCTCTTGTTCGAAGCACAACTTCACGAGGTGAAAGGGCGAGCCGAACGGATCAGGGTTATCCTGCTAAGATAAATCCCCTGAACCACTTCACTTGTTCGCCCCCTAAATAAGCACGAGCCGATCGGGTAGGGTTATCGACTTGTAATCGAGAGGTCGTGGGTTCGAGTCCCACCCCGTCCACCACTACGGGCGGGTAGCTCAGTTGGTAGAGCGCTAACACCCTTCCCTCTACTTGTTCGTGCGTCTCTCTTCAGCGGGCCGACCGTATTGGGTTACCAAGGGGCCTGGAAGTCGGTGGTTCGAATCCACCCCTCCCGACCAACGCCGGGAGGTAGCTCAGTCTGGTAGAGCGCCAGGAAAAAATAGTCCAGTACATCAACTTGTCCGCTGATCTTCTAATCCGTGAGCCGACGACCTGGCTTACCCAAGACTCCGGCCGTGGGTTCGAGTCCCACCCGGTCTTCGGACCGGTAGCTCAGATGGTAGAGCAGAGACCAAACGCCAGATCACCACTTGTTCACGGAGCTTTACGCAGTAAACCAATGGGCCGATAGATCAGAGTTACCGCTGCTCATTGGCGCTTTACCGTCGGGCCGGCAGGCCAGGGTTATCGAGCGCTCGTGGGGTTCGAGTCCCCTCCACCCGCAAGGGTGTCGTTGGAGGAGCACCCACACCCCTGGCCGATCAACTTGTCCGACGGACTTTTCCGAAGGGGTCGCTGGAAACAGCGGCCCTTTTTTTTCAAAATACCCGGGGCCGATCTCCGGGTCGAACGAGGGGAGTATCATCATGAGTATCAAGGGCTACGCAGACGCAGTGAGCACGAAGAAGACCCCGCAGTCGGAGCCGATTCCGGGAACGAAGCAGGTCAAGAACAACGCCGGCGGCTTCGTCTTCGCCGTGGATGACTGGGGCCGTCTCGATCGCTGGCTGGTACTTGGAAGCACTGAAGGCAGCTACTACGCCTCCGAGCGCAAGCTCACCAAGGAGAACGCCGAGGCCGTCATCCGCTGCATCAAGGCGGACGGCGAGCGGGCGGTCGCGCGCATCGTCGAGGTCTCCGACCAGGGCCGCGCGCCCAAGAACGACCCCGCCATCTTCGCCCTGGCCCTGGCCATGAAGATGGGCGACGACGTCACCCGCCAGGCCGCCTACGCGGCCGTTCCGAAGGTCTGCCGCATCGGAACCCACCTCTTCCAGCTCGCGCACGCCGTGAAGGCGCTGGGCGGCTGGGGGCGCGGTACCAAGCGGGCCTTCGGCCGGTGGTACACCGAGAAGGACCCGGGCTCGCTGGCACTCCAGGTGGTGAAGTACCAGGCCCGGGAGGGCTGGTCGCACGCCGACGTGCTTCGTCAGGTCCACCCCGAGGCCGACGACGTGCGTACGGCCGCGGTGCTGCGCTACGCCCGGCTGGGCATGGAGGGGCTCGGCGAGCGAGTCGTGGAGCGCAAGCGGCCCGACGGCGTGACCGCGCAGAAGACCTATCCGGCGGTCCCGGCGGAACAGCTGCCGCGCATCATCCACGGGTTCGAGGCGGCCAAGAAGGCGCATAACGCCATGGAGATCGTCAACCTCGTCAACGAGTACGCCCTGCCCCGCGAGTGCATCCCGACGCAGTTTCTCAACGACCCGAACGTCTGGGCGGCCCTGCTCCACGCCGGCAAGGGGATGGGTCTCACGGCGCTCATCCGCAACCTGGGCAAGATGACCTCGGTTGGTCTCGTCAAGCCGCTGTCCGGCGCTGCCAAGACGATCGTCGAGCGCCTCAACAACGGGGAGGAGCTCAAGAGGGCGCGCGTGCACCCGCTGAACCTCCTCGTGGCGCTGCGCACCTACGCGAGCGGCAGGGGTGTGAAGGGGTCGCTCAGCTGGACGCCGGTGCCTACGGTGGTGGACGCGCTGAACGACGCCTTCTACAAGTCGTTCAAGTTCGTCGAGCCCACGGGCAAGAACCACCTGCTCGCGCTGGACGTGTCGGGGTCGATGGATTCGCAGATCGCCGGCATGCCCATCTCCGCCCGCGAGGCTTCGGTGGCGATGGCGCTGGTGACCGCGAACGTGGAGAAGAACTACCACCTGGTGGGGTTCACCGCGGGCAGTTACGGCTGGGGGCACCGTGGGAACGCTGAGCTCACCTCGCTGGCCATCAGCGCCCGGGACCGCCTCGACCGCGCCTGCCGGTACGTCGACGGGCTCGATTTCGGCGGGACCGACTGCGCGCTGCCGATGCTGTACGCGACGAAGAACAAGCTCGAGGTGGACGCCTTCTACGTATTCACGGACAATGAAACCTGGCACGGGCAGGTGCACCCGGTACAGGCGCTTCGGGAGTACCGGCAGAAGATGGGTCGTCCGGCAAAGCTGGTAGTGGTCGGGATGACGTCTTCGGGCTTCTCGATCGCAGACCCGAACGACGGGGGCATGCTTGACGTGGTGGGCATGGACACCGCAGCTCCCTCGGTGATGGCTGATTTCGTGAGGGGCTGATCGGGTGATGCTGGTCTGGTCCTGAGAGCGGGCGTGGGGAGATCCCCACCCCGCTTTCTTTTTTGCCTCGAAAAGGAGTGCCCCTCCGCGGGTATAAGGCGTGCCCTGCAAAGGAGGGCGCTTGACCAAAGAGGAACGGGTGGCCGCCGTGATGGTGGACGAGGTTTTGACCTTCGCCACCAAGGCGACCCTCTACAACGATCGGACGCGGGCGGTAGCGAGAGACCTGCTCGCAACTACCCTTCTCGAAGACCAGGGGATGGACCCGCGGGTGCGGGAGTTCATCGAGTACGCCATCAAGCTCCTCAGGAGCCAGTGATCATCATGAAGCTCAAGTACCCGCTCGAGCGGGCCATCATCGCCATCACGCACGACGTCGGCCTCATTCTCCACGCGAAGGGGCCCGCCTTCGAGAACTCGCTCAACGAAGATCCTGCACGGTTCGTCGACAGCTTCCCCGGCATCGAGATCGAGGGAATGGACGGCCTCTACGTCTACGAAGTCGTCCCGAAGGGTGAGGCGGCCGGCGGGCCCGGCGGAGCCTACGAGGGCGACGAGGGCTGGGAGTGGGAGGGTTACAGCTTCGGAGGCGGAAGCTGGCGCCCCATCACCGCACACGAACTCTACCTCATCGCGCGCGGTGAGACGAACAAGGTCAACGAACTGTGGCTCGACGTACCCACCGCAGAAGAGTGGGACCAGCTGGTAGGGAGGCTGTGCAGTGGGTGCTGATCTGATTGTGTTCATCGTGAAGGGGCCCGCGACGATTTCGCCGGAGGCTACGGCCGAAGCGATCAAGGCGGCCGAAAAGGTCTCGTCGTTCGTCAAGCAAATCACCGAGAAGGCGTACGACGACGACAACGACGAAGACCAGGTGTGGGAGGAGCTCATGGAGGCTTGGGAGACCACGCCACTGGCGCACCTCAACGTCGACTACTTCGACGACTTCAGCGACCTGGAGCGTCTCGAGGTGGACGCGAAGGAGGTGGTCGAGGAGTTCGTCGAGCACTGGAACTCCGGCGAACTCTTCCGGGACGAGTCCACCCGGCCCGACCCGGACGACGAGACCCAGCGCATCCACGTGGCAGGGGAGCTGTCGTGGGGTGACGAGCCGGAGGGGAACGGCTACCAGGCACTCAAGCAGCTCTCCGATCTGAACGCATTCAAGGCGCTGGGGTTCCGGTGATGGACAAGAAACCGTACAACGACAAGCTCGACCCCGAGGACCAGGTCGACGCCGAGGAGGCCATTGCCGGCTACCTCTCCGACGCCCCGCCGGTGATGACCGAGGAGGAACTCGCCCAGGCTGGACGAGACCTCCTCTTCATCGTCCTCCAGCGCTTCCGTCCCGACCTGATCGACTAGGGAGTACACATGGTACGCAAGAAGAGGATGACGATCGAGGACGTGCGCGACAAGGTCGCCGACTTCATGGACCTGGCCGACAAGGGTCAGGTGAAGAAGGCACGCGCTCTCGAGAACGAGATTCACCGCGAGGTCCTCCGGGCCATCGCGGACGAGTTCATCAAAGGCTCGCCGCAGGAGCTCGCCAAGGTCGCGGTGACGACCACAAAGGTGGTGCTGGAGTGAAAACGCTCAAGGAGCTCGCGCGGGATGCGCTCCAGGTGCAGGACGCGGTAAACCTGTCAGGCGTCGTGCGCAGTTTCGGCCAGGCGCTCACAGACCTTCGTGAGATCGCCCGCGCGGAGGGGTGGGAGGGGACCGAAGCCCTGAACACCCACCCGATCGCCCAACTCTGGGCTTCGAAGATCCACAGCCTTGCGCGGATGGGCCTCTCCGACGCAGACGCCTACGGGAGGGCGTACATCGCCTGCCAGGAGCTCGCCGGTGCGTAACCCGTACACGGAGATCCAGAAGCTTCAAGCGGAACAGGGGTGGAATTCGGAGTCGCTCGGGAACCTTGCGCAGGGGTTCATTCGGGCGCGTGGCCTCATGCCGGACTTCGTGCAGTTCCTAAAGGATGTCGCCGCCGAGGCGGCGGTGGCTGAGGATGAAGATGAAGCGTGACCTCGACTACGGCCCTGAGGCGATCATTCTAAAGATCGGCACCCAGGAGGTCAGAACCCCTGCGTACCCGTCGGACTGCGACTACGTCCGCGTGGTCGAAAACGGCGAGGAGGTGGCCTACTGGAACATGGACGAGTGGCGCGAGTCGCCCGCTGAGGTGATGGGCGCCATCATGGGCGCCGTCAAGGAAGTCGCTGACGGCACCCGCGTCAAGCTGGTTGAGCAGGAGGCGGCAGAGCGGGTGATCTACTGCGGCTACTACATGCCCTGGATCGGCATGTGCAAGAACCCACGCCCCTGCGCCCAGCACAAGGACGAGGTCTGCATCACCTGCAAGGAGCCGGCGACGCGAGGTTGTCCACAGACCGGACAGTTCGTGTGTGGGTTCGGCCTCTGCAACAAGAAGTCCTGCGAGGAAGTGCACCACCGCAACACGCACGGGCCGGGGAGGTGGTTCTAATGGTCGGCAAGTTCGAGTACGAGGCGGTCTTCACCGAGACGGTGTCCTACACGGTGCGATTCAAGAGCAACGTGGAGCTCACCGGAGACGAGCCCACCGAAGACTGGTTCTCCGAGATGGACAAGAGTCGTCCCGACTGGCCTGAGAAGCCGGACGAGATGCAGGTCGAGGAGCGCATGCTCCAGAGTCTCGAGAGGATCAACGAAAGCCTCCCCGACGTGCTCGACCGCATGCGCAACAGCGGACAGAGTGAGGCCAAGCTCCTCGCCCGTTTCGTCAACGACCTCGAGACCGCCGACGAGAT
>Ga0164243_10004420_pt1 | contig 22057 bp, 19 predicted proteins | sample OricompcompostOP_FD_108781 | JGI IMG/M metagenome (GOLD analysis project Ga0164243, IMG submission 108781) | Organic Plus compost microbial communities from Emeryville, California, USA - Original compost - Organic plus compost (OP) | ecosystem: Engineered > Solid waste > Mixed feedstock >...
GTTGCAAAAGATCAAGGCTGCGTAGTCTACGTTGCAGTTGATGGCAAAGCATTTACGGCGCGTATGGCAGCCGCTCCGCTTCCTCCATCCGCTTGGTAAATTGCAAACTTGTATGTTTCTGCCAATGCTTTGCTGCTCACTGCTGCCGTATCCTCCGAGGCCGTTCTTCCCACGCTCGAAGCCCCTCGGCCATGCATAAACCCTAACGCACCTCTAAAAATTAGTACGTCCGGTTAAAAGCAGGTACTGCTGGTCTTCAAATAATCTCGCCTCCAAACTTTTACATTATGCAGGTTGATGCACCACCGCTCCTGTAAAAGTTTGCAGCGAGGAGTTTTTGCGTCACTTTTGCGGAAAAAAGTGACAAAAGAAAACCTTCTATTTTATTACCACCCTATTCCATAATCTTCCCCATTATTACTGCTTCCGCCCCACAGGGTCTGATGTTTGGAATCAATGAAAATCGCATTAATAGGTCCGCTGGTACGGTCACCGGATTTTACCGTGTAGCCCATTTGTTTCAACTGTTCCCCCACCTCCTTTGGCGTAGATTTACCCAGTAAAATACTTCCAGGCCGCGGCTTCCGATCGTCCATCTTCGTACCTCCCAGCGACAGCCAAAGTTGGTTGCTGTTGATGTTGGCTGCTTCCGTAGCCTGTTGTACTGTCATGCCAAATTCTACCATATTTAAGAAGAACTGCAGTAAATTTTGATCTTGGGTATCACCGCCCTGTACAGCAAAAGAAAGATATGGTTTGCCGTCTTTTAAAGCTAATGATGGCGTTAATGTTACTCTTGGGCGTTTGCCTGGCTCCACGACATTAAACGGATCAATAATAGAATCGAGCACAAAGCTTTGCATACGTTGACTCATACCTACACCGGTATTACCCGCAATGCAGGCCGGTAGCCAACCACCGCTAGGCGTGATGGATACTACCCAACCTTCTTCATCGGCAGCCTCTACACTGGTGGTGCCCCGCCAAAGACGATCCATATAAACACTATCCACTGGAAGTTTAGCTAAACCGAAAAGGCTTTCCTTTTCTGTGTCGGGATAGCGCAAGCTGGTATTGACATCGTGTTTGGGAACGAAAGGAGTGTTTGTATCCCCAGTTGGTGCACCAATAAGTTTCAAGCGTTCCTGGAGTAACTGTTTATACGGGTTGGTTTTGTTTTCAAAAGGATAGGGGTCGCCTGGAGCGGCAAAGGGGTTGTTTTTATGCGGCATAATTTCTTTGGCACGTGCTGCACCATAGGCTTCACTCAACAGGCCTTTTATCGGTGTTTTAGGCTCGAAATAAGGATCGCCATAGTAGAAGTCGCGGTCGGCCATGGCGAGGTTCATCGTTTGATAAATGGTATGGATATATTCGGCGGAATTATAGCCCATTTTTTGCAGATCGAAATTTTTCAAGATGTTCAGGCTTTGCAATAGGGCCGGTCCTTGCGTCCACTCCTGTAGTTTATACACCTCTATGCCTTTATAATTAACGTGCAATGGTTCTTCCTCGATAGGTTTCCAATTGGCCAGGTCATTTTTGGTAATTAAACCACCTTGTTCCTGTGCACCACGTACAAATTCATCGGCAATATCCCCCTTATAGAAACGGTCGTATGCGGCCATAATGGCCGTTTTGCGGTCTTTACCTTCCTGAAGTGCTTGCTGCTCGGCTTCCACCATTTTGCTTAGTGTATTGAGCAGATCTTTTTGCACAAAAATTTCCCCGGGTTCCGGAGCTTCTCTTTTCTCCCCTAGATGCGTCAGAAATGTTTTTTTGCTGTAAGGCCAGCCTTTGATGCGTTCTTTCCCTCTTTCTATACTATTGGCTGTTTGTGCATCGATGGCATAGCCACTGGCCATTTCCATAGCCGGTGCCAGCACCTCTTTAAGGCTTTTGGTGCCGTAGTTGGCCAGCATATAACAAAGTCCACCGGGGGTTCCAGGAGTCACGGCAGCCAAAGGTCCATATTCGGGAGGGAAGTCGTAACCTTTGCTTTTAAAGAAATCAACTGTCGCACCGGTTGGGGCAACACCAAGGGCATTAATGGCGATTACTTTTTTTGTTTTTGGATTGTAGATCAATGCCTGTGTTTCTCCGCCCCAGCTTAATACATCCCACATGGTGCAGGTGGCGGCAAGCATGGCACAGGCGGCGTCTACCGCATTTCCGCCTTTATCAAATAATTTGGCTCCCGCGGTAGCGGCGAGGGGTTTGCCGGTGATGGCCATCCAATGTTTACCATACAGTGGCGGCTTTTGGGTACGTTGGGCAAAGGTTCCCTGGCAGCAGCCAACTAGGGTGAGAAAAGTGAATAGGATTTGCTTTGATCTGATATTCGACATAGGATTTGCTTTGGTGTTGTTAAAATTGGGTTATGGATAGTTGAAAATTGCTGTTTTAGTAAATAAATGTAAAGAATTGGTATGAATTACTTCCTAAAGATAACTTATTCTGAAAGTATTATGAATTTTATAGCTTTTTTTAATGAAAAAGTTACGCTTTTCGGAAAGCGGCATATTTGCCGGTAAGGATTTATACCTATTCTTGTCGGATCATGGATGTTTTATTTGTGTTTTTTGTGTCTTTATTTTCGTCTTTCCATAAAAATACGGATGTTTGAAAAAGTATAAGCAGCGTGAGCGATCAATATACAGGCGAATGCGATTCATGCTTCGTATGTTCAGTTAAATAACAATCATGAAACAATCCATTTATGCTATTGCGCTTTTTCTAGGCCTATGCTTATCGCCGGATATACAGGCCCAACCGCAACACCCCAGTGACGGATATCCGGTAGCAAATGATGCACACTTGGTACTGCTTAGCAGTCAGTTTAGCTTTACCGAAGGACCAACGTCAGATAGAAAAGGAACGATTTACTTTACCGATCAGCCGAATAATAAAATCTGGAAATACACGACAAAGGGGAAGCTTCGCTTGTTTATGGATGATGCTGGTCGGTCCAATGGCTTGTATATTGATAAGCGGGGATGGCTAGTGGCCTGTGCAGATGAGAATAATGAGCTTTGGCGGATTTCCCCAAAAGGGAAGGTAACGAAGCTGATCCGGAATTATCAGGATACGCTATTCAACGGGCCTAATGATGTTTGGGTTTCTGCAAAAGGATATATTTATTTTACCGATCCTTACTATCAGCGCGACTATTGGACGCGTACTAAACAGGATTTATCCGTTCAGGCGCTGTACCGTTTAAAGGACAAACAAGTGGTACGGTTGGATGCCGATTTTAACCAACCTAATGGTATTGTGGGAAGTGCGGATGAGCAATTCCTGTATGTGGCTGATATCGGGGCTAACAAAACGTATCGCTATCGTATAACGGCAGACGGCTCGTTAACTGATAAAACGCTTTTTGCAAATCAGGGTTCGGATGGCATGACGGTCGACCAAGACGGGAATCTGTATCTCAGCGGTAATGGCATTACAGTTTATAATGCCAAAGGTGAAAAAATCAATCACATCCCGGTGCCCGCGAAATGGACGGCAAACCTCTGTTTCGGTGGTAAGAACCATGATATGCTCTTTATTACCGCCAGCGAAAAGATTTTTATGTTGAAAATGCAGGTGAAGGGAGTTGATTAGTTGTTAGTTAGTACAAAGTAGTTAGTACAAAGTATTTAGTACAAAGTAGTTAGTACAAAGTATCAAGATTTTTAAAGCAGGGGCTATAAAGCAGAAAGCGAAAAGCTTTTGGGTGGTCAGCAATCGGCCGTAAGCAATCAGCTTAAAACGCGGTATGAAACCGAACCTAAATCCGACAGCTGGCGGCTAATACCTAATACAAAAAAAAAATAAAATTCTCTGAAATGTTTTCCGTTTTGGATCGTCTACCTCAATAGAACGATTTACAAATGGAATTGGACGCATTACTTATGGTTGAAGAGCAGGATAGCAAAATAAAGAAATCCATTGCTTCATATGGCAAGGATTTAATGCGCTTTATCCGTAAACGCGTCAAAACAGATGCCGACGCCGAGGATATTTTACAGGATGTCTGGTATCAGCTTAGCGCAGTGGTAAATGCACGGCCTATCGAACAGATCGGGGCCTGGTTGTATCGGGTAGCACGGAATAGGATTACCGATAAATACCGGAAAAAAACGGAATTGGCTTTGGATGATGAGGCCGATGAGGATGCGTTTTCTTTACCAATGAGTCGACTCGTTGCAGATCAGACACCGGAAACAATTTTCTTACGGAATCTCTTTTGGGAAGATCTTTTACATGCTTTAGAGGAATTGCCCGAAGAACAACGGCAAGTATTTGTTTGGCATGAGTTGGAAAACAAATCGTTTCAGGAGATTGCTCTTTTAACGAATGAACCGGAAGGGCGACTGATATCCCGAAAATATTATGCCGTTCAACACCTCAGGAAAAGGTTGAGAAACTGGTACGAAGAATGGATTTAAATGATAATGATATGAATAGAATGAAAAATAGAAAATGGTGCTTTGTCTTTTTTCCCTTACTAGGGATTGCTTTTTTAGCGCTGGTGGGCTTGATCGTCATGCTGCTGTGGAACTATACATTGCCTGATATTTTCCATTTTCCCGTAATCACTTTTTGGCAAGCTTTAGGATTGTTTTTGTTGGCAAAAGTGCTATTTGGCTTTGGAAAGGGCAAAGGTGGGCCGCCTTGGGCGAATCGTGCAAAACATCGGGCCTTTGCTAAACTGAGTGAAGAAGAAAAAGAAAAATTCAGGAGCTATATGCAGAGTCGTAAATGCGACTGGGAACAGATGCGGAGCCGTTTTGGGCAAGCCGAAAAAGAGGAAGGTAAACAGGAAGATCAATCGATTTAAAATAAAAATAGCCATGGAACAGGTATTAATATTCAAAACGAGTGTCAATTCACAAGAGCACGTAAGGGAAGTAAAAGCTCTTTTGCAACCGATCAGGATGATTCAGAAATGGACGTTTGATCTGGACGACTGCGATAAAATTTTGCGGATCGTTTCCTTTGGAATACGACCACAGCTTATTGAAAATGTATTGCGGAAAGCAGGTATTTATTGTGAGCACCTGGAATATGAATTATGATCGAAAGGCGATTAGGAGATTTTTAGTAAGTTTGGCTTTTTATGCGAAACACGATGAATCCACTATTGAGCAATTTTGAAACCCCTTTTCAAAGTATACCTTTTGAGGAAATAAAACAGGAAGATTTCCAACCAGCGATCTTGGAAAGCATTGAACAGGCCAAAAAGGAAATCGACACCATTTGTAACAATACTGAAACCCCTTCTTTTCAGAATACCATTGTGGCGTTGGAGCAGGCAGGAAAAAAGCTTCATATCGCAGCCGAAGCTTTTTTTAACCTGAATGCGGCAGAGACCAACGATTATTTGCAGGAACTTGCGCAACAGCTATCGCCAAAGTTAGCCGAATACGGAAACGATATCACTTTAAATGAACGGCTTTTTGAACGGGTAAAACAGGTTCACGATCATACTTCACCTGAAGATCTTTCCGCAGAAGAATACCGTTTGTTAGATAAAACGTTCAAAAGTTTCAGTCGTAATGGCGCCCTGTTGGAAGAAGATAAAAAGTCGGCACTGCGTGCCATTGATCAGGAGCTGGCTGAACTGCAGGTTAAATTTTCGCAAAACGTACTGCAAGAAACCAATGATTATTATTTGCAGGTGCTCAGGGAAGAAGATCTGGAAGGCCTTCCCGAGTCTATAAAAAAGGCAGCGCGTATCGATGCTGAGGCACGAAAACTGGAAGGTTGGGTATTTACCTTACAGTTTCCCAGTTTGGTGCCTTTTCTAAAATATGCCCGGAACCGGGCTTTACGGGAAGAGCTGTATATCGCTTCGGGGAAGAAGGCGTTTAAAGATAACGCCTATAATAACGAAGCCATCATTAAACAGATCGCGGCTTTGCGATTGAAGCGGGCGAAATTGCTTGGCTTTGCTACACATGCTGATTTTGTGTTGCAGGAAAGAATGGCTTCTACGCCAAAGCAAGTGCTCGATTTTCTCCATGATTTGTTGGAGAAAGCTAAGCCACATGCCCTAAAAGAGATTGAAGAACTAAGAAAAGTAGCTGCGGCTGATGGCGTTATGCAGATGATGCCCTATGATCACGCGTATTATGCCGAAAAATTGAGGGAGGCCAAGTTCAATATATCAGAGGAAGCGCTAAGGCCTTATTTTCCTTTGGAACAGGTTGTTGACGCTGCTTTTAACCTGGCGCATACCTTGTATGGTTTGCGTTTTGTAGAACGGCACGACATCCAAAAATACCATAGGGAAGTGAAGGTGTACGAAGTGTTGGAAAATGATGAACATAAGGCTTTGCTGTATACCGACTGGTTTCCCAGGGAAGGAAAACGGGCCGGGGCATGGATGACTTCATATCGCGGGCAATCGCAGGTGAACGGCGTGCCGGTGCGTCCGCACATTTCTATAGTATGTAACTTTTCCCGTCCGACAGACGATCAGCCGTCCCTGTTAACGTTCAATGAAGTGACAACCCTCTTCCATGAGTTTGGGCATGCCTTGCATGGTATGCTGGCCAATACCATATACGAAAGCTTATCGGGCACCAACGTCTATTGGGATTTTGTCGAACTGCCTTCGCAGTTCATGGAAAACTATTGCTATCAGAAAGACTTTCTGGCCACTTTTGCCAAACATTATCAAACGGGTGTACTACTTCCGGAAGAAGAGATCGATAAGATTGTGGCTTCTGCCAATTTTATGGAAGGTTACCAAACGCTCCGGCAACTGAGCTTTGGCTTATTGGATATGGCTTATCACACCGATCGGTTTGATGAAAGCCTAGGTGTTGAAGCCTTTGAGAAGGAGGTGATCAAAGAAACGCAGTTATATCCAACAATACCCGGAACGGCGCAAAGTCCTTCCTTTTCCCATATCTTCCCCGGTGGCTACTCTGCTGGTTATTATTCCTATAAATGGGCCGAGGTGCTGGACGCCGATGCTTTTGCTTATTTTAAGGAAACAGGTATTTTTAACCCCCAAACAGCCCATAAATTTAAAACGTTGCTTAGCAAAGGAGGTACGGAAGACCCAATGGCACTGTATGTGGCCTTTCGGGGAAGAAAGCCCAGCGTAGACGCGCTCTTAGAACGGGCAGGTTTAGTGGAAAAGGGAAGCCTGCAAAGTTAAGTGAAGAGGTTCATGCGGTATGCTTATCTGATTGGTTGTTTGTGTCTGTATGGTACAACGGCCTTTGCCCAGCTTCCAATAGACAGCACCTTTCAACGGGCTGTTGATCACCAAACACGTACACTAGTCGGCCTGCCAGGCAAACAGTATTGGCAAAATCGCGCTGATTATACGATTCAGGTTGATTTTGAACCGAAAAGTCGTTTGTTAAGTGGTGAAGCGGATATCGTATATGAAAACAATAGTCCGGATACCCTGAAACAGCTTTGGTTTAAACTTTATCCCAATCTGTATAAAAAAGGGGTGAAGACAAAATCCAGGATAGCGAAAAGTGACCAGGGTGATGGTGTCCGCATCGAACGCCTATGGATTAACAATAAACGGATCGGTGAGGCCGGCATACGGATTAACGGTACCAATATGGTGGTGAATGTGCCTGAAATAATGCCTGGACAAAAAACGAAGGTTACCGTTCGATATCATTATACCCTCAATGCAGGGTCGCACATGCGGACGGGTCAGGTAGATAAGGGTAGCTATTTTATCGCTTATTTCTTTCCGCGGATCGCTGTTTATGATGATATTGACGGTTGGAACCAATACCCCTATACAGGAGAAGAGGAGTTTTATAACGATTTTTGCCGTTTTAAAGTAAAAATCAAGGTGCCAAAAGACTACGTGGTTTGGGCCACGGGCGATTTATTAAACGCGAAGCAGGTCCTTCATCCGGTGGTACAGCGGCGTCTAAAAGAAGTGGAGAAGAGCCAGGACCAGGTCGTTACTTTAATTGGGAAGGAAGATTTAGCACAAGGGAAGGCGGTTAAGCAGCGAGGAAAGCAAAGCTTCGAATATGAAGCGGATGAGGTGGTCGATTTTGCCTTTGGCCTGAGCAACCATTATGTTTGGAAAGCAGCCAATATCGTTGTAGACAGTACCTCCAAAAGAAAGACGCGTGTGGATGCTGTTTTTAATCCGCAGCATCGCGACTATGAAGAGGTTATTGATTTTGCAGTGAAGACGGTAAAGGGAATGAGCTTTACTTTCCCGGCATGGCCATTTCCTTATGCACATATGACGGTTTTTGACGGACTGGACCAAATGGAATATCCGATGATGGCCAATGATAACCCAACAAAAAACCGAGAAGATGGCATTACCTTAACTAACCATGAGATTTTTCATACGCTGTTTCCCTTTTATATGGGAATTAACGAAACGAAGTTTGGTTGGATGGATGAAGGCTGGGCAACCATTGGCGAATGGAAATTGTCGAAATTGGTCGACAGCACCTATGTTGATGATTATGGGATGAAGGAGACCTCTAAATCGTCGGGCGACTTGCAGGATACACCAATTATGACGCTAACGCCTGATTTAAAAGGCATCGGAACGTTTACCGATTCTTATCCAAAGCCTGCCTTAGGTTATCTGTTTGTTGAGGAGTATCTTGGGGAAAAGCGCTTTAAAAATGCATTGCACCATTATATCCGGAACTGGCATGGAAAGCATCCACAGCCGTTGGATTTTTTTAATGCGATGAATACCGGTGCGGGAGAAAGCCTGAATTGGTTCTGGAAACCTTGGTTTTATGACGACGGTGTACTCGACTTGGCTATTACAGCAGTTGATAAAAAAGAAGATGGGTATGGCATTACCATAGAAAATAAGAGTCGGAAACCGCTTCCTGTCCATTTAAGCTTATATTATACAGATGGAAGTAAAATGCAGGTTAATCAGTCTATTGCTGTTTGGAAAAGGGGAGATACCCAAGTGGTATTACCCATTCGAACAAAAAAGAAAATACAAAAAGTAATACTAGGGGATACCTATATCCCGGATAAACATACAAGAGATAATATCTACATCCTTAAATAAATTTTATTCCGCTATAAAGGCAATGATCAGAACAGCGCACTTAGGTAAATTAATTTGTTAATTAATGTTAAATTTTTGTACGAAGTTTTCGAACTAAATAATTAGTTGTATATTAGGACACGAATGACCTTTACTTTAATGGCCTTTATATGAAAAAATTTATATTCTTTTTTTTCTTCCTAAACTGCTATGCCTTTTTAGCCTATTCGCAAGACACAACCTATACCGTTAAGGGATCCGTTGTGGATACCGCTTATAATTTGAAATTGGTCAACACCTCGATCAGCATTTTAACTGCGCAAGACTCAATGTTATCTACCTTTACCCGGGCAGATAATAACGGAAATTTTGAGTTAAACAACCTGAAAAAAGGGGAATATATTTTATTGGTTACTTATCCGAAATATGCCGATTATGTAGAACGCTTTAGTTTGGACTCGACCAAGGAAATAAATTTTGGTAGCCTGAACATGATTTTAACGTCCCAATTGCTCCAGGAGGTCGTCATTGAGGGGCGGCAGCCGATTACGATCAAAGGCGATACGACGGAATATGATGCGGCAAGCTTCGAACTGCAACCGAATGCAAAAGTAGAGGATCTTTTGCGGCAGCTGCCGGGCATACAGGTGGATCAGGATGGTAAAATTACGGCGCAAGGCCAAACCGTAAATAAAGTTTTGGTAGATGGAGAGGAGTTTTTTGGTGATGATCCGACCTTAGTAACCAAAAACCTTCGGGGCGATATGGTGGATAAAGTGCAGCTTTATGATAAGCAAAGCGATCAGGCGGCTTTTACGGGCGTAGATGATGGAGAGAAAACAAAGACAATTAATATCCAGTTAAAAGAAGATAGTAAACAAGGTTATTTCGGAAAAGTAGATGCTGGGGTGGGAACCGATGGCTTTTATCAGGGGCAGGGTATGTTTAACCGCTTTAAGGGAAAGGAGAAATTCTCCGCTTATGGTACCATAGCCAATACCGGGAAGGTGGGGCTAGGTTGGCAGGATAATGATAAATACGCCTCCAGTGGTAATATGGAATTTACCGATGATGGCGGTATTATTATTTACGGAGGAGGTCGGGATGAACTGGAATCGTTCAATGGCCAGTACGACAACCATGGTATTCCCTTGGCGCGAACCGGTGGGGCCCACTACGATAAAAAATGGGATAAGCAATCGATCAATGCCAATTATAAAATCGGATCATTGGAAGTAGAGGGAAACAGCAATACACTTAGCCAGAACAATTTGCCATCAGGAGTACTGGTGAGCAATACCGACCAGCAGTTCGATAATTATATATTCCGGCAAAAGCTGGACGGAATCTACGATCTGAAGATCGATTCGACAACCAATTTGAAGATTACGCTCGATGGAACCTTGAAGCATAGCGATACACGGAATAACAACTACGCCGATAGCAGGAACGGCAGTGGTAGTTTGGTGAACCAAAGTACAAGAACACTCACCAATGCCGAAGATGGTAAGATTTTCAATGCCAATGTATTGTTAACGAAGAAATTTAAGAAAGCCGGACGCACCTTATCCCTGAATTTACGCGAATCGGTCAATAACAGTGAAACCGATGGCTTCCTCAATGCAGAAAATAACTTTTATAATACACAAACCGGAGAGTTGGACAGCACGCAGCTTACCGATCAGTATAAAGCGAACCGGATAAAAAACAGTAATTTTCAATCCAATTTAACGTATTCCGAACCTTTATTTAAAAATTTCAGCGTGGTGTTGAATTATGGTTTCAACCTTAGTAACGGAACGGCAAACAGGCAATCATTTAACCAATCGGCGGAAGGGGTTTATGATCAACTGGATAGTTTATATAGCAATAATTATAAATTGGATCAGGTATCCAATCAGGGAGGGGCTATTTTTAACTATAAAACAACAAAAACAACATTGAATTTCGGAGCGAAAATAAGCGATGTGCGCTTCAAACAGCTCGACCGTTATACGGATGATCAATTTGTTCGGAATTTTACGAACTACAATCCGCAATTCACCTACCAATACAAGTTCTCCCAACAGAAATCATTTCGCTTGAGTTATTATGGAAATAACACCCAGCCCACCATTGATCAGATTCAGCCAGTGCGGGTAAATACCGACCCATTAAATATCGTGCTTGGTAATCCGGACTTGAAACCTTCCTTTACCAATCGGTTTAATATGAGTTATTACTCGTATAAGGTGTTGAGTAATCAGTATTTAAGCCTTTATGGCAGTTATTCTTTTACAAACAACCCTATTGTGAGCAATACCTTCACCGATTCGGTGGGCAAAAGCACATATCAATCGGCAAATTTAAGGGGCGAACGTCCGGCCAACTTCTATTTTGGTATGTATGGTGGAAAGAAGATTAAGAAACTGGATATTGACTTGGGTTTAGATTTGGGCGCTAACGGTAATGTCTATTATAATTTAACCAATGGCGAGCTAAATCAGACCAAATCGTACAACTATTCGGGAAGTTTGTCGATTTCCCGCACTAAGCAAAAGAAATATGACTTACGGTTAAATGTCGGACCCAGCTATTCGACAAGCGAATCGTCTTTACAGAGCCAGTTAAATAATAACGGTTGGGGGCTTAATGCAAGGGGAAATGTTAACGTTTACCTACCCGGTAAAATACAGATCGGAACGGATGGCAATTACCAGTTTAATCAAGCTACGCAATCCTTTAATGAGGACTTTAAACGCTTTATCTGGAATGCCTATGTAACGAAAAAATTCCTGAAAGAAGAAAACCTGAACTTCACCTTACGGGTGAATGACCTGCTCAATCAAAATGTAGGATTCGACAGAAGCGCCTATAACAATATGATCACGCAAAATAGTTATACAACGATCAAGCGTTATTTTATATTTTCCGTGATCTGGGAGTTTAATAAAATGGGAGGAACAAAAGCACAATAGTTTAAAGAAATAAAGCAATGGAAAAAAATAAAATCGTAGTCCTATTAACCATTTTGCTACTTTCGGCTAATGGTGTCTTGTTCGCTCAGCATGCGCGTTTTGTCAACAGCGGCACAATCACCTATGAAAAGCGGGTGAATATGTTTGCTGTATTGACACGGCGGTATGCCAAAAGCAAATCTTCTTTTATGGAGCAAGCTTTGGAGCAATATAAAAAGTCGCAACCACAATTTCAGACCTTTCAATCAACTTTGTCTTTCAACAAAAGTGCTGCATTATACACACCTATTGAACAAAATAAGCCGTCGGGAGGTTTTTTTGGGAATGATCCGACCATTGATCTGAAAAAAATCATTTATACGGATTTTAATACCAAAAAAAGCATCAGTCAGAAGACTTTATATGAGGAAACCTATCTGATTGAAGATACCACGCGACAAATTCATTGGAAAATAACGAGCGAAACACGGGAAATTGCCGGATACAATTGTAGAAGGGCGAACGCCTTGGTGATGGATTCGATTTATGTCGTAGCATTCTATACCGATCAGATTCCGGTATCGGGCGGCCCTGAGTCATTTACTGGCTTGCCGGGAATGATTTTAGGACTGGCCTTGCCACATGAGAATGTCACTTGGTTTGCTACCAAAGTTGAAGATGCCAGTGTGCCTCAGGCTAATCTCAACCCGCCAAAAAAGGGAACGAAATTCGATAATGCCGGTTTATTGAAATCGCTTAAAGAAAACCTGGAAGATTGGGGGGAATATGCGCAGGATATCTTGAAGGCGATGATGTTGTAGCCATTAACCGTTAGGTCTTAGGTATTAGCTTCTCGCTTTAAGTTATTAGCCTTGCTTTTCTAGCGCTTTTTGTTTAGGTTTATCTCACCTAAGAGCTATTTATGCCGTCTTTTGATTGGTTTATTATTGTTGAAATTTTATATGTGCTGCTGGTAATTTTCGTTTGCCTGCGTATTATATACGACACCCGTTCGAGCACTAAAACTTTAGCCTATCTCCTGTTAACCGTTTTTGTACCCGTTTTAGGGATCGTTCTTTATTTCTCGGTAGGCATGAATTACCGGAATAAAAGCATGTACAATAAGAAACTGATCAGCAATCAGCGTTTACAGGAGCGCTTGCAGCAGGAGATTTTTAAGAGTTCTTATCATGCCTTGCACCTGCTCGGTGAAGAGGGTGAAATATACCGTGGGTTGACCAACATGATACTTAGGGATTTAATGAGCCCCTTAACCAGTGGTAATAAAATTAAACTACTTATTAACGGAGAGCAGACTTTTCCTGAAATGTTACAGGCTATTGCAGAGGCCAAAGAACATATTCATTTGGAATTTTATGCTTTTGAAGACGACCGCATCGGGAATAAAATAAAAGAAGCACTCATCCAAAAGGCGAGGGAAGGGGTGGAGGTCCGTTTTATATACGACCATTTTGGAAGCAGTACTATTGAAAGAAAAATGGCCAAAGAGTTGCGGGACGCCGGAGTACAGATTTATCCTTTCCATAAGATTACCTTTTTATTTTTTGCCAATCGGATCAATTACCGTAATCACCGAAAAATCATCGTAATAGACGGAGCGACCTCCTTTGTTGGCGGATTAAATGTTGCCGACCGCTACTTTAATGATGGGTCGGAACCGCTGTTTTGGCGGGATACCCACTTGCGGATTGACGGGCCGGGGACCTTATACCTGCAATATGTTTTTTTGTGCGACTGGAATTTTTGCAGTGATGAAAAGTTACTCCCTGAAAGACGTTTCTTTAAAGATGCATCTTTGGAGGAAGAAGAAGGCTTGATACAAATTGTTGCCAGTGGGCCTGATTCGCGATCTTCCTCTATTTTATACAGCATGCTACAAGCTATTGATACGGCAAAAGAAGAATTGTTGATTACCACACCCTATTTCATACCCGGGGAGAGTTTGATGGATGCCTTAGTTATAGCGGCACTGCGCGGAGTAAAGGTTAAATTGCTGGTTCCTTACATCTCTGATTCTCGATTTGTGAATGCCGCTGCACATTCTTATTATGATGACCTACTGCAGGCTGGCGTGAGGATATTCCGTTATAAGAAAGGATTTATCCACGCAAAAACGATGGTTTGTGATCAAAAATTAGCTATTGTAGGTACGGCTAATATGGATTTAAGGAGTTTTGACCTGAACTTTGAAGTGATAGCGATGGTACTCGATCGCGAAATTGCTAAAGAACTACATCAGCATTTTAATGAGGACTTAAAGGGTGCAGAGGAAATTGACCCTTCACGATGGGCTGAAAGGGCCAAATGGAGAAAACTCATGGAAAAAACGGCGCGCATGTTATCGCCTTTATTATGAAAAAAATGATGGATTATTTTTAATTTATATTTAATGATTAGCTAATACTAAAAAAGTAATTTTGGGTTAAATGGAAAATAAACGATTTTTACCATGAGAGTTAAGCATAACTTCACCTTTTTCCATGCTCTATTTTGGGTACTTTACCTGATTTTAAGTAGCTTTAAGGATTCGGTGGTCAGATTATTTACGACCAAACAGTGAGTGATACTTGTTTTGTCGAAACCTTCTCCGTTAAAGCCGAGGCGCTAGGCTAGCCGGCTTAAGTTTGGTTTGCGACCTTCTTAGCTTTCTGGCTTACTAAACCGTTTCCCTTCCTCCAACCATGTTTCTACCTTCTTCGTACCATCTTCACACTAACTTCGCCATGAGCCAAGATTACTAGCAGGTTAAGTCCACGATAAGTCCAGGTTTTACCGCTTTTTCCTGGAGACACCCTGGACTTAGGCTGGACTCACCCTGGACTCATCCCGAAGAAGGTACGGAGAAAGTCCGAATTTGGTACGACTACATGTCGGACCTAAATTTTACAAAGACAAAGTGGGTTTTGATTTCTCATTGATCTTCATTGGCAGCACCCTAACGAGCAAAGAGTAGGTTATGACGAAATAACGATTTTCCTTTGAAAAATACAAACCAAATCCTTCAGCTACCGAAGAAAACTTAACTTGCTGGCTTTATAAGATGCTGATATTGATACTCGATTCGAATACATGTCCGCCAGCTAAACGAACCATGCCTTCTTTTTGCTGAATGGTAAAAGGAGTATCATTCTCTTGATCTGCATAACCCAACCAAGGCTCGATGCAGACAAATGGCGCGCCAGGTTTTGCCCACAGGCCGAGTGATTTATAATCAGGGAAACTGACCTGAACACCATAATCGTGATTTTTACTGCGAAGGGTAATGGCTCTGCTTTGTAACGTTTTAAACACCAGTGCATCTTGATTGAAAAGATCTTTTTTTAGCCACAAGCGGCCATCGTCTAAAGCGATAGGTTGTGTAGTGCCGTTAAAATAGCCCGCCGGAGAAAGCTGATGGGCAAGCAGGTTTTCGGAATTGGAAAACGCAAGATAGTAATCCTCATAGGCTTCATTCGGAAAAAAAGGGGCATTAAATGCTGGATGGCCGCCTACTGAAAACAAAATTTCGCGATTTTCCAGGTTGATAACCTTCTGTAAACAGGTGAGGTGTCGACCATCTAAGTGATAGACCAATTGAAATTCAAAACGATAAGGATAAGATTGAAGTGTTTCCTCATTAAAGCGTAAGGAAAAGATGGCATGTGTCCCGGACGACTCGATTAACACGAAGTCGGATGCACGGGCAAAGCCATGTCGATTCATGGTATAGGTTTTTTCGTCAATAATGACCTGATTATTGATCAGTCCGCCCACTATGGGGAAAAGATTAGGGGCATGCCATGGCCATACCGCGGAGTCCCCCTGCCAGATGTGTTCAATAGCAGCCGCTTTGTGATATAGGGAGCAAATTTCAGCTCCTCTTTTTTTAATCCCCACTTTCAAAAAGGCGTTGTTCAGTTCTATCATAGGTTCAATAATAAGATGTATTTATGCTTATTATAGCGTAAATATAATAAGGCTGTATTATTTAAACAAGCTTAGGGTAAGTGAACCATTTCAAGTGAGCGCTATCACCGCTGATTTCTGCCCAATTATCCGTTTCAAACGCTAGATGCACCATAGCGCAAGTAGGAAGTTGATCGTGAAATTCAGGACATAAGTAGGCCGCCAATAGGCTGATTCCCGGATTGTGACCAAAGAGGGCAACAGTTGATGTATGGTTATCAAAGGTATTGATCAGTTTCAGCAACGTATGAACGTCGGCCTCGTAAATGTGCTCTTCTAGTTGTATTTGATTCGCCGGAATTTTTAACGTTTGAGCAAAAAATTGAGCAGTAGTAAGCGCTCGTTTTGCAGGGCTGCTAACGAGTACGTCAGGTGTTGTTTTATACTGACGCAGCCGCTCAGCCATCATTGGCGCATTGCGTAAACCACGGGCATTCAGTGGCCGCTCAAAATCGGGTAGATTGAACGTCCAATCAGACTTGGCATGCCGGATCAAAAATAAGGTCTTCATCCTATTCATTAAAAGAGGTGTAATCTTCGTATGCTGTTCTACAAAAATCAATAATGGGCTGTTCGTCAATTTGCCACATGCATTTGAAATGACCCAAGGGGCATTTCGGTAAACCATATTTAGAACAAGGTCTGCAGGGTAGTACCACGCCAGCCTCAAGCGAGCGGTCGATATGGTAAGGCTGTACACCCAATAGTTCAGGTACCGTGCTGCCCCAAATGGAAACCAAAGGTTTGTTAAAAGCTTCGGCGATATGGGTAAGGCCGGTATCGAAACCGATAACGGCAACTGCCTTAGAAACCAAGAAAACCGATTCATCTAACGATGTTAATCCGCAGGCATTGTACAACGGTGCATGGCTTTTTTCCATTATTTCTTTGGCATTATGAGCGACATCTTTTCCACCCAATAACACAATAGGATATGCTAATTGATTGCAGATGGAAACGACCTTTTCATTAGGCATTCTTTTGGTGAAGTGGGCCGCACCGATGATAAAAGCAATATAACCCTGTTGAAATGCAGGGGGAAGAAGTGCGCTAAGCTGATGCGATGATTTAATAAAATATTCAATAGGGTGCTGGTCGTTTCGAACCCCTAAGGGAAGAACAGCTTTGAAATAACGATCGACCAAATGGACTGGCGGAACAAGGTTTTTTCGTAGTTTTAAACTCAGCCATTTCAGTACACGTTGTTTATTGTAAGTAGTGGAAGGGATGCCGGTGCGCAATTTGATGATCGCTGTGCGCAGATTGTTGTGCAAGTCGACGATATGATCGTAACCTTCGCTTTTGATCTCCTGTATCGTTTCGTTTAATGTATTTTTCAGTAGGAGGAGTTTATCCAGATAGGGGTTTTGATCGTAAATATATTGAAAAGCCGGCTTCGTCAGAAAGTGGATTTCGGCATGGGGCAACTGTTTTTTTAAACAACGGATAATAGGTGTTGTATAAATAATGTCGCCCATGGAACTGAAACGGATGACCAAAATCTTCATGTTTAGCTATTTCTGATTTTTTCGATGATCTTGCTTGTTGATAAACCATCCACAAAAGTAATGACCTTTACTTCTCCACCATTTTGCTGGACATCTTCGGCGCCTACAATTGTATCGATCGTATAATCGCCTCCTTTGGCCAGCACGTCCGGGGCCAGGGTACGGATCAATTGGAGTGGGGTATCTTCCTCAAAAAGTACAACAGCATCAACGAATTCCAATGCAGCGAGTAACAAGGCCCGTTGATCTTGCGGAATGATGGGGCGACGTTCTCCTTTTAATTTTTTAAGGGAAGTGTCGGCATTTAAACCTATAATCAGCTTATCTCCAAGATCGGCGGCAGCAGCGAGGTAATTGACATGGCCGGCATGCAGGATATCAAAGCAACCATTGGTAAAGACAACTTTTTGGCCGGCATCTTTCCACCGATTTACCCGTTGTTGCAAAGCATCAAGGCCCACAATCTTTGCCTGTATATGTTGAAAATGTTGTTCCATAAGTTCCGCTTAAAATAAGTCGTCTACCGCTTTGCATAACACATGGCCGATGAGGATATGTACTTCTTGTATACGGGCAGTAATATCATGAGGTACAATGATGTTCAGATCGCATAAAGCAGTCATTTTTCCGCCGTTGCGACCCGATAAACCGATTGTTGTACATCCTTTAGCGCGAGCTGTTTCGAGTGCATGTAAAATATTGGCACTATTGCCGCTCGTTGAAATTCCGATAAAAAGATCGCCGGGTTGAGCCAACGCCTCCACCTGACGGGCAAATATTTTTTCAAAACCATAATCATTGCCGATGGCGGTGAGTGCGGAAGTATCCGTGGTGAGGGCTATTCCCGGTAGGGCCCGACGTTCTTTAACAAAACGGCCGCTCAATTCGGCAGCGATATGTTGGGCATCGGCAGCACTACCGCCATTGCCGGCAAGTAGTACTTTTTTTTGCGCTTCAACACAACTTTTGATGTAATGGCAGGCTTGTTCGAGTTGAGGAACCAATTGTTCAATGACTTTATTGATGACTTCCTGATGTGCTTTTAATTCTTCTAATACCATTAGTCGGCTAAATTATCCAAAATTTCATTAATAGTAACAGATGCGCTGCCTACATGTTTTACTACGATAGCCGCTGCATAATTGGCGAGTTCGCAAGCCGTTTCAATATTAAAACCGGCAGCAATGAAATAAGCCAGACTGGCCAGTACTGTATCGCCGGCGCCGGTTACATCATATACTTCATTGGCTTTTACCGGAAAATGGATAAAGTTACTTTCATCGATTAGCGCCATGCCATTTTCGGAAAGCGTTGTAATAATATATTGGCTTTTGGTTTGTGAACGGAGCATGGCAGCAGCAGTGGCCACCTCTTCCATATTCTCTAAAGAAAAGGAGCCGGTTACTTCCTGTAATTCCTTTCGGTTGGGTTTAATGATAAATGCACCTTCGTATTTTTCGTAGCGAATACCCTTTGGATCGACCAGTACCTTTTTGCCCATTTCATTGGCCATTTGAATAATGGATTGGGTAAGGGAAGCCGTTAACAATCCCTTTCCGTAATCACTGAGCAGAATCAGGTCGGCTACAGCTAATGAAGCCTGAATCTTTTCCATAAATATAGAAGTTAAGGGCTCGTCGATGTCCTGTTGCGTTTCCCTGTCGAAACGTAACATCTGATGTGTTCCCACAACCACCCGTGATTTGAGGGTAGTAGGTCTGCTTGGAACAATCTGAATACCATCAATATTAATTTGCTGTTGGTAGGCAAGGCTTGCTATTTTTTCTCCGGCATCATCCTGTCCCACGAGTCCGATTAGTTGAACGTTTGCACCCAGTGCCCTTAAATTCAAGGCCACATTGGCGGCGCCACCGAGCACATAGCGTTCTCTTTTTACCTGTACGATCGGTATGGGGGCCTCGGGTGATAAACGATTGGCCGTTCCGTGTATATAATGGTCAAGCATGATGTCGCCAATAACCAGTAGGTTGGCAGGTGTACGATTAGCCAGGCCTTGTATAATTGTTTGCTTGTTTACCATAGTTGAATCTGTTTAACGTTGAATAAGGCTTGTCGCTTTCCGTTGGTTAAAATAAGAGGTGATGGCATCTAGATCCATGCAATTTAGGCACTGTGTTGCGGATAGCCCACCTTTACGGGCAGCATAAACACCATATCGCATATCCTGAAGACCCTCCATGCGATGCGCGTCTGGATTAATGGATAATATGACGCCTTTTTCTAGCGCATAATGTTGCCAGCGCCAATCGAGGTCCAAACGTAGTGGATTGGCGTTGATCTCGATAACAACCTGATTGGCCGCACAGGCATCGATCACTTTTTTATAATCGATGGGATAGCCCTTGCGGCTAAGTAAGAGCCGGCCGGTAGGATGTCCCAGAATAGTGGTATAAGGATTTTCTATGGCCTTGATTATCCTTTTCGTGGCTTTCTCTTCGTCCATTTTTAGGTTAGCATGAATAGAAGCGACCACAAAATCGAAGCCTTGCAATAACTCGTCCGGATAGTCGAGTGCGCCATCACTTAGAATATCCGATTCAATACCTTTGAAAATTCGGAAAGGAGCCAACTGTCGGTTCAGCTGGTCAATTTCCAACCATTGTTGCGCTATGCGTTCTATGGAAAGGCCGTTGGCATATACTGCAGTACGCGAATGATCACAAATACCAAGATAACTCAAGTGCAGTTCTTCCTTACAATGACGGGCCATTTGCTCCAAGCTGTGTACACCATCACTCCAAGTGCTGTGGTTATGAAGTGCACCTTTGATATCGGAATAGGTAATCAATTTGGGCAGCCGGCCTGCCTTTGCCAAAGCGATTTCTTCTAGGCCTTCCCGTAGTTCAGGTTCAATGTAATCCAATCCAAAAGCATTGTAAATGGCCTCCTCATTCGAAAAAGACGATCGCTCCAAGTCGGCTGGCAGCTGCAGTTGTTCCAGATGGGACTGGCTGCCGGTGGTTAACCAAAGATCGTTGTAAAAGCGATCTGCTGTGCTACAAAAAAAACGAAAGGTCAGGCCTGTTTCGTGTACCATATCGATTCGCTCTTTTTGTACATCGAAATCAAGCAGGCCTTTGAGGGTTTTCAGCATAGGGTGAAGACTGGAAGCATCTAGGGCGACGAGAAAATCGACGGTAGATAGGGTTTCCAATTTGCGTCGGTAGTCACCGGTAAATGCGTATAAGGTGTTTTTTGGCAGAGTATGCTGGAGTTGTTCGTGTATTTCTTCTGCTAATTTTTCGGCCTGCGCATATAAGAAGAAGCCCTTGTTGGCCAGGGTAAATTCGATGGCTCTCTTAATTTCTTCCTGTGTTTTATAACCAAAGCCCTTCGCTTCAATGAGCCTGTTTTCGTTACAGGCGTAATACAGTTCACCTAAATTTTCAATGCCCAAAGTTCGCCAAATGACGTTGATCTTTTTCGGGCCGATACCTTTTATGGAGAGCATCGCCAGTATACCTTCCGGCGTTTTTGCCAGCAGTTCTTCGAGTTCCCTGATCGTACCGTTATGAATGAGCTCCCACACTTTGGCCGCTGTACTTTTACCAATACCTTGTTGCAGACTAAGTTCTTCTTCTGTTTGATCAACAATATGGAAGGGGAGTTTATCTAGCTTAAAGGCAGCGTTGGCAATGCTTTTGATTTTAAACGGATTTTCTTCATGCAATTCCATTAATTGGCTCAACAATCGGAATTTTCGGGCTATGATTTTATTCTCCATAAAAAGGACGGGTTTAACGTCGGTTAATTTACACTTTTTGCCGCTTTAAGTGGGTGTTTTTAGCTATTCAATTTCAGTAAATCCAATTCTCCGGTATGATCAAGCGAGAATAGTGTGATGGCTGCATTCTCCTGATAGATTTTTCGGTAATTTCGAAGGGGCATGCCTAATTTATGTGCCAAATAAAAGCGGTTGAGGCCATTGTGCGCAATTACAGCGATATGCCCTGTGGGATGTTTGTGCAATGCCTCTTCAAAGAAAAGATCTGCACGCTGAACAACCTCTTTTGCGGTCTCTCCATTTTTTCCCGCAGCGGTGTGATCTGGATCTGTGCGCCAAGCTTCCCAAAGTTGGGGTGTTTGTTCTTGAATTTGACTTAAACTAAGACCTTCCCAGATACCAAAGTTGGTTTCTTTAAGTCGGTTATCGGTGATTACCTCTTGCTTGTTCGCGGCAATTACTTCTGCTGTACAGTAAGCCCGTTGAAAAGGAGAGGAGTAGATGGCGTCGAATGAGATATGCTGGAGGGCGATAGCCACGTCCTTAGCTTGAGAAATACCTTTTTCTGTTAGTGGAACATCTGTTATTCCACAATAGCGTTGACCGACAGCGTTCCATGTGGTTTCGCCGTGGCGCAACAAATAAACATACAGCATGCGTACTTAGATGATAACCGAAATTTGGACAAACTTAGCCAATTGTTTTTTATATACCAAGTTGGGCTTGGTATATTAGCGTAACTGTATTTGAAAATAGAACTTTTTTTTTCAACTTTTGGCTTGATCCAAAAGTTGCAAAAGATCAAGGCTGCGTAGTCTACGTTGCAGTTGATGGCAAAGCATTTACGGCGCGTATGGCAGCCGCTCCGCTTCCTCCATCCGCTTGGTAA
>Ga0164243_10004422_pt1 | contig 22055 bp, 19 predicted proteins | sample OricompcompostOP_FD_108781 | JGI IMG/M metagenome (GOLD analysis project Ga0164243, IMG submission 108781) | Organic Plus compost microbial communities from Emeryville, California, USA - Original compost - Organic plus compost (OP) | ecosystem: Engineered > Solid waste > Mixed feedstock >...
GAAGAAGTAGATCGGCCAGCGGTACGAGCTCATCCACCGCGTCATGCGGGTGTGCCGCCAGTTCTCCCAGGCGTCGTGACCGAGGAACAGGAGCGGCACGACCTCGAGCGCGCTGAACACCGAGCCGAGCGCCAGCGCCACGGTCGGCGTGCCGCTGAAGTACAGGTGGTGGAGGGTCCCGATCACGCCGCCCGCGAGGAAGATCGTCGCCGCGAGCACCGTGGCGCGCCCTGCCGCGCGATGGGTCACGAGGCCGAGCCGCGCGAACAGGAACGCGATGATCACGGTCGCGAACACCTCGAAGAAGCCCTCGACCCACAGGTGCACGACCCACCACCGCCAGTACTCCGCGATCGAGAGGTTCGTGTGACGACCCGCGCCGAGGGCGGCGAGATAGAAGCCGCCGATCGCGATCGTCGAGAGCAACAGCAGCAGGATCAGGGGGCGTTGCGCGTCGCGCCGGGCCAGCGCCGGCCACAGCGAGCGGGCGACGAGGAACACCCACAGGAACAGCCCGACGATCAGCGCGATCTGGAAGATCCGGCCGAGGTCGATGTACTCGTAGCCCGTGTGGCCGAGCCACCACACGGCGTCATCGGACATCCCGCCGTTGACCGCGACCAGCTGCCCGACGAGGGACCCGACGACGACGGCGACGAGCGCGGCGAACAGGACGTTGACCAGCAGCTTCTGGCCGCGCGGCTCGACCCCGACGAGCGGGCCGATCGCGAGCCCCGCCGCGAGCCACGCCGTCGCGATCCAGAAGATGCCGAGCTGGACGTGCCACGTCCGCGCGACCGAGTACGGGAGGATGTCGTCGAGCGGGATCCCGTAGAACCCGGTGCCCTCGACGCCGTAGTGCGCGACCACGATCCCCATCGCGATCTGCAAGACCACGAGCCCGCACACGACCCAGAAGTACTTCACGGTCGCGAGCTGGGACGGCGTCGGGCGCGAGCTGAGGAGCGGATCGACCTTCGGCAGCGTCGGCGGCGGTTCCTCCTGGCGGCGGGCGGCGTACCAGAACGCGAGCGCGCCGATCGCCGCGAGCAAGAGGATGATGCTGAGCCCCGTCCACACGATCGCGTCCGAGGTCGGCTTGTTGTCGATCAGCGGCTCGTGCGGCCAGTTACTGGTGTACGTGACGTCGTCGCCGGGACGGTCCGTCGCGGCGGCCCACGCCCCCCAGAAGAAGAAGGCCGACAGCGCGCGCGCGCGATCGGGGTCGGTGATCGAGCCCGCGGGGATCGCGTAGCTCGCGCGTCCGTCGCGGAACAGCGCCGTGTAGTGGGCGACCTGGTCCTCGATCGCCTGCGCCCGATCGGGCGACACGACGATCTGGCCGCGCTCCGCGTCGTAGACGTTCTCGCGGTACTCGTGGCGCAGGCGCTCGCGCAACGCGGCCTGCTGCGCGGCGCCGAGCTGCTCGTAGGGCCGGCCGTGCTCGCGCGTCGACCAGCGATCGAGGACCGCGACGAGCTCGCGGTGCAGCCAGTCCGCGGTCCAGTCCGGTGCGACGTACGCACCGTGCCCCCAGACCGAGCCGAGCTCCATCCCGCCGAGCGCGCGCCAGACGTCCTGGCCGCGAGCGATCGCACCGCGCTCGAAGATGACCTTCCCGTCGGTCGACACCACCTGGTCGGGGAGCGGCGGTGCCATCTGGTAGATGCGGACACCGACCCAGCCCAGCACGGCGAACGACAGGACGAGGACGACCGCGAGCGACAACCACAAACGTCTCATGAGGCAACTCTCTCCAGGGTGAAGGGTGCCGGCAGCGACACCCGAGCCGGTACGCGCTCGCCACTCACCGCCGCGCCGTGCCCCGCGTCGAGCGCGCCATCACGTTCGGCGAGCACGACCAGGTACGCGGCGCCGACGAGCGACAGCACGAGGAACACGACGCCGACCGTGCGCAGGTGCTTCGCGCGCGGCGGTCGGATCAACACGACGAGCGAGCCGGCCAGCAGCGGCGCGGCGAGCCACGCGAGCTCGAGCCGGCGACCGACGACCGCGACCGCGCCCACGAGCGCGACGAACACGAGCCAGCGCGGCAGGTCCGCGCGCGACGCGGGGCGGCGGTTGCGCTCGAGCACGTGATGCACCGCGATGACCGTGGTGGCGTAGCCGAGCGCCCACGCGAGCCACACGATGACCGCGGTGCGCGGGCTCGCCCCGCCCGCGACGGCCACCGGGGCCGAGGCCCCCGACAGCGCGGTCGCTGCGAGCATCTCGCCCCCGAGCGTATGGACGACGCGGCGCAGGGCCGCGCCCACCGTGAGGAGCCCGACCGCGAGCGCGGCGCCGGCCACGCCGAGGACGGTCGGCGATGCGAGGGCGAGCCCCACGGCGCCCGCGGCCGCGCTGGCGACGCCGAGCACGACGGCGCGACGACGCGCGCGCCCCCCTTCGGCCTGCTTCCATCGCCGACCCCGCTCTCCCAGCGCGACGCGCAGCGGCTCGCCCGCGAGAAACGCCAGGCAGGCACCGGCGGCGATCGCCAGGCCGGCCAGGCTCGGGGTCGTGACGAGGGCCGCCGCGAGCGGGACGCTCAGCTGGACGTAGGCGCCGTGTTCGCGAGGCCACAGCGAACGCGGGCGAGGTGGACGGTCGGCCATCGCCGCTGGCGCAACGCAAGTCGCGTGCCGGCGGCTCGCGACGCGGCGGCCCCTCACGCGCGCGCAGAATCTGCGGCGCTTGCGCGGCTCAGCGCAGATCGCGCGCGGCCGCGAGGCCGAGGCGGTGCGCCATGTGGTGGAGGTTGCTCCGATCCATCCCGAGCCGGCGCGCGGCCTCGGCCCAGTTGCCCGACGTCGCCTCGAGCGCACGCGCCACCGACGTCCGCTTGAGCTCCTCGATCGCCGACCGCAGCGGCACCTGGCCACGGGCCACGCGATCGGCGAGCGCGGCCTGCTCGCGATCCGGCGCCACCTCCGCGGCGATCGGGCCGAGATCCACGGTGTCGACGTGGATCGTCGTCCCGCGCGGAGACCGCGTCGCGGCGCGGAGGACAGCGCGCGCCAGCACGTGATCGAGCTCGCGCACGTTGCCCGGCCACTCGCCGGCCTCGAGCGCCACCGCGGCGGCGCGGGTCAGCACGACCTGCGAGAGGCCGAGCTTCACGCGATAGCGGTCGAGGAAGTAGCCCGCGAGGATCGCGATGTCACCCCGCCGCTCGCGCAGCGCCGGGATGCGCAGCGGGAACACGTCGAGCCGGTGGAACAGATCGGCGCGGAACCGACCGTGCGCGACCTCGTGCGAGAGATCGCGGTTGGTCGCCGTCAAGATGCGGACATCGACGCGCACCGGATGATCCGCGCCGACGCGCTGCACCTCCCCCTCCTGGAGCGCGCGCAAGAGCTTGGCCTGCACGCCGAGCGGAAGCTCGCCGATCTCGTCGAGGAACAGCGTCCCTCCGTTCGCGAGCTCGAACTTCCCCGGTCGGTGCGCGACGGCGCCGGTGAACGCACCGCGCACGTGCCCGAACAGCTCGCTCTCGATCACGCCCTCGGGGAGCGCGGCGCAGTTGACCTGGATGAACGGCGCGTCACGCCGGGACGAGCCGTCGTGGATCGCGCGCGCGGCGAGCTCCTTGCCGACGCCGGTCTCGCCGAGGATCAGCACCGCGAAGTCCGTCGGCGCGACCGCGTCGATCTCGCGCCGCACCGCCTCGATCGCGGGGCTCGTGCCGAGCATCGGCGAGGCCTGGTCGCCGCGCGGGTTCCGGGTGAGCTCCTTGACGACGAGCCCGCGCTGCTCCGCGAGCGCCTCGATCGTCTCGATCAGCCGGGCGGTGTGCAGCGCGGCGCCCGCGAGCGCGCCGAGCGCGACCAGGAACTCCTCCGACAGCTCGCGAAACGCGTCGGTCGCGAGCGCGTCCGCGGTCAGGACGCCGACGACGCGGCCCTCGGCGACGAGCGGGCAGCCGAGGCAGTCGTGGACCGCGAGCGCCGCCGGCGCGTCGTGGACGAAGCCGTCGAACGGGTCCGGCAGCGCGGAGTCCGAGGGGAACCGCACCGGTCGCTCGCTCTCGAGGATCGTCTGCAGCCGCGGGTGCTCGGCGGGAACGAACCGCATCCCGAGCACCTCGGGGACGAGCCCGCGCACGGAGAGCGGGACGAGCACGCCGTCGCGCAGCGCGAGCAGCGCCGTCGCGTCGCACGGGATCGCGGCGCGCACGACCTCGAGCAGGCGGTCATAGCGATCCGCGGCGTGCAAACTCTGCGTGAGATCGACGGCGATGCGCTGGAGCGCGCTCCACGGGACCATGGGTGATGGGTACAACACGTTGTGGCCAGCACAACGTGGCTCGTTGTCGCGATCACACGGCGCGCCGCGTGGGTCCGTCCGCGAGCGCGTCGCGGGCTGGATCATCCCGTGCACCAGGCCTCGCCCATGCAGCTCCTCCAGACTCCGCTCGGAGAACTCGCACGCGCGACGCCGTCGTCCACCCGGGTGTTCCTCCGTCATCGGCTCGACTTCTGCTGCGGCGGCCGCCGCACGCTCGCCGAGGCGTGCGCGAGCGCCGGCATCGATCCCGCGATGATCCTCCAGGAGCTCGCGCTCGAGGCCGAGCGCGGTGGCACCGAGATCCGCTGGGAGACTCGCACGCAGACCGAGCTCGCGAACTTCATCGAGTCGCACTACCACGCCGCGATCCGCCGCGACCTGCCGACGCTGATCGAGGCCGCGCGCAAGGTCGAGCGCGTCCACGCCGCCAAGCCCGGTGTCCCCGCGGGCCTCGGCGACGTGCTGCGAGACTTCCTCGACGAGATGCAGCGCCACATGGCGAAGGAGGAGACGATCCTGTTCCCGCTGATCCGGCGCGGTGGTCGCGGCGAGGCCGTGTACATGCCCGTGCGCGTCATGGAGAGCGAGCACGACAACCACCGCGACGAGCTCGCGACGATCCGCGAGCTCACGGATGACTTCCAGGTCCCGGCCCACGCGTGCGCGACGTGGAAGGCGCTCTATCACGGGCTCGAGACCTTCGAGGCCGAGCTCATGGAGCACATCCACCTCGAGAACAACCTCCTGTTCGCGCGCGCGACGGGGCGCGGGTGAGGTCGCCGTGACGGACGCGGCGCCGTACGGGGTCGGGGACGCGTCGTATCGCGCGGCCGGCGAGCGCGAGGGCATCGCGCGCGTCGTCGATCGCTTCTACGATCTGATGGACACGCTGCCGGTCGCGCGGACGATCCGGGCGATGCACCCGCCGGATCTCGCGATCGCGCGAGAGAAGCTGAAGGTGTTCCTCTGCGCCTGGCTCGGCGGGCCCAACGAGTACCGCGCGCGGTTCGGCCCGATCTCGATCCCCGGCGTTCACGCGCCGTTCGACATCGACGAGCCGGAGCGTGATGCGTGGCTCGCGTGCATGGCCCAGGCCGTCGAGGAGCAGCCGTGGGACGAGGAGTTCAAGCGCTACTTCCTCCGCGCGATCGCGGTGCCCGCGGAGCGGATCCGCGTGGCCTCGGTGATGCGCCGCGCGGGTGAGTGACCGGCTCGTCGTGCTCGTGGACGAGGCTAGAGGGGGCTCGGCACGGGCACGAACTGGACGTTGACGCCCGGGAACTTCAGGCGCAGCTCGTCGGCGACGCGCATCGGCCCGAACACCTCGGTCGCGTAGTGACCGGCGGCGACGAGCGTGATCTGGAGCTCCTTCGCGAGGTCGCCCGCGCGCTCGGCGAGCTCGCCCGTGAGGTATAGATCGCACCCGGCGGAGGCGGCGGCCTCGAGCAGGTCCGACGCCGCGCCCGAGCACAGCCCGACCTTGCGCACGACCTGCGGGCCGTACGGGAACACGAAGCGGGGCGCCTGCCCGCCGCACACTCCCGCGGCGATCCGACCGATCGCCTCGTCACGCGTCAGCGGCGACGGCCACGCGCCGGCGACGCCGAGCGCGACGCCACGGACGTCTCCGAACGCCTCGCGCTGGGCCCCGAGACCGAGCGCGTCGGCGAGCCCGACGTTGTTGCCGAGCCGCGGGTGCTTGTCGAGCGGCAGGTGATAGCCCGCGAGCGAGACGCTGTTGCCGAGGAGGAGCTTGAGGCGCTGGGCCAGGGGGCCGGCGATCTTGGTCAGCCCCGGTCCCCACACCAGCCCGTGGTGCACGACGATCAGGTCCGCGTGCTGCTCGATCGCGCGGCCGATCAGCTCTGCGCTGGCCGACACTCCCGTGACGATGGTCTCGACCTCGGGGGAGCCCTCGACCTGGAGCCCGTTCGGGGCGTAGTCGCGGAAGCGATCGATCTCGAGCGTCGAGTCGAGGTAGGCGATGACCTCGCGCAGGTGCACCGGCATGGGGGCCATCCTGCGCGCGTTGGCCCGCCGCGGCAAGCCGCCGACGACGCGAGCGCCGATCCGCGATACCGTCCCGTGATGTCGGAGCGGAGTGACGGGACCGAGCTACCCCCCCTGGACGCGGATGTGGTCGCCGAGCTCGAGCGACTCGGCGAGGCGCTCGACGACCGTCGAGATCACGCCGACCTCGTCCGCCGCTACGAGTGGCTGATCGACGTGCTCGTGCTGCGCGGCCAGCTGCCCGGCTCGTTCCGGCGCCACCTGCCGAAGATCCGCGCCGAGCGGTCGACGGTCCGGCTGGCGATGTTCCGGGACAAGTACGCGGTGCCGAACGCCGAGGTCGACTGCGCGGACCGCATCGCGCTGTGCGGCGCGCGCTGCTGCGCGTTCGAGGTCACGCTGTCGGCCCAGGACGTCGCCGAGCGCCGGCTTCCGTTCCAGGTCGACGAGCCGTACGTGGTCCCGAAGGACCCGGCCACCGGCCGCTGCGTGTGCATGGGCCCCGACGGGGCGTGTACGGTGTACGACCACCGCCCCGGCACCTGCCGCGCGTACGACTGCCGCCACGATCGGCGGATCTGGCTCGACTTCGACGCGCGCATCCCGGCGCCGACCGACCGGTGAGCGCTCGACGGGCCAGCCGTGGTAAACCGCTCCCCATGGCCCCGGTGAAGAAGCCCGAGATCGATCAGGAGCCGCGCACGATCAGCGGCATCCCGCTGAAGGTCAGCTACGGCCCCAAGGACCTCGAAGCGCGTGGATGGACGTACGAAGACAAGCTCGGGGAGCCCGGGCAATACCCGTTCACCCGCGGTCCGCACGCCACGATGTACCGCGGCAAGCCGTGGACGATGCGCATGTTCGCGGGCTTCGGGACCCCGGAGGACACGAACCAGCGCTTCAAGTTCCTGCTCGAGAACGGACAGACCGGCCTGTCGACCGCGTTCGACATGCCGACGCTCATGGGCTACGACCCCGACCACCCGCGCTCGCTCGGCGAGGTCGGCCGCGAGGGCGTCAGCGTCGCGTCGCTCGACGACATGATGCGCCTGTTCGGGGACATCCCGCTCGACAAGGTCTCGACGTCGATGACGATCAACGCGCCGGCGGCCGTGCTGCTCGCGCTCTACGTCGCGGTCGCCGAGAAGCAGGGCGTCTCGCCCGACAAGCTGCGCGGCACGCTCCAGAACGACATGCTCAAGGAGTTCATCGCGCAGAAGGAGTGGATCAGCCCGATCCGCGGCCACATGCGGATCATCCGCGACATGCTCGTGTGGTGCACGCGGACGATGCCGCAGTGGAACACGATCTCGATCAGCGGCTACCACATCCGCGAGGCGGGCGCGACGGGCGTGCAGGAGCTCGCGTTCACGATCGCCGACGGCATCGGGTACGTGCAGCTCGGCATCGAGGGCGGCCTCGACGTCGACGAGTTCGCGCCGCGGCTGTCGTACTTCTGGGACGTCCACAACGACTTCTTCGAGGAGATCGCGAAGTTCCGCGCCGGGCGCCGGATGTGGGCCAAGATCATGCGCGATCGGTTCGGCGCGAAGAACCCGAAGTCGTGGCTGCTCCGCACGCACGCCCAGACCGCGGGCGTGTCGCTGATGGCGCAGCAGCCGCTCAACAACGTCGTGCGCACGACGATGCAGGCGCTCGCCGCGGTGCTCGGCGGCACGCAGTCGCTGCACACCAACAGCTACGACGAGACCTACGCGCTGCCGACCGAGGAGGCCGCGCAGCTCGCGCTCCGCACACAGCAGATCATCTACGAGGAGACCGGCGTCGCGAACGTCGTCGATCCGCTCGCCGGCAGCTACTTCATCGAGACCCTGACCGATCAGGTCGAGGCCGCTGCGTGGGAGTACATCCACAAGATCGACGCGATGGGCGGGATCGTGAAGGCGGTCGAGGAGGGCTACCCGCAGCGCGAGATCGCGCGCTCGGCGTTCGAGTTCCAGCGCGAGGTCGACAGCGGTCGCCGCTCGATCGTGGGCGTCAACAAGTACGTCACGCCCGAGGAGGGCGACCACATCCCGACGCTGAAGATCGATCACGCCGTCGAGGACGCGCAGATCCAGCGGATCAAGGCGTTCCGCACGCAGCGCGACGCCGCCCAGGTCGAGCGCGGGCTCGCCGCGATCCGCGCGGCCCTGCGCGACGACAAGCAGAACGTCATGCCGCCGATCTTCGACGCGGTGAAGCAGAACGTCACGCTCGGCGAGATCTGCGACCTGTTCCGCGCGGAGCTCGGCGAGTACCGCGACCCCGCCTACCTGTAAGACCTCGCAAGAGGTTATTCGAGCGACTTGCAGATCGCCGCGCCACGTTCGGCGTCGGCCGGATCGCCGTCGCGCTCGGAGGTCGCCATCCCCGACGCCTGGCAGATGTAGTAGTGGCCATCGATCTTGGTCACCTGATCGATCCAGTAGTTCTGCTTGCCATATCCACTGGTGTTCCGGTGATCGACACGATAGGTCGTCGCAGCGCGGACCTCGGAGAGTTGCCATGACTGCAACGTCCGCATGCTCTGCTGGACCTCGGTGATCGCTTCGTCGAGCGTCGAGACACGAAGCCGCACGATCGCGACGACGTCGCGGCCACACCCGATCGTCGTGATCAGCGGCTCGTCCTCCCCCGAGAGCAGCACCTTGGCCGGCTCGGCGTCGCAGCGCACGCGACGCTGCATGTTCGCGAGCTCGATCCACGTGCCCGCGGTCGCCGCAGGTTGCGACGCTGTCACCCGCGACGGCGGCTGCACGGGCGACCGCTGCGACGGTGACGATGCAGAGCACGCAGCACACAGGACCAGGGATCACCGGGACATCCGCGGACTGTAACCGGATTTCTGCCTGGTGCGTTCACCGGTGGAGTGCGTGCCGGACGGGAGCCGGCCTCGGTCTTCGAGATCGATGATCCCCGCGCGAGCAGCGGCTCGACCTCCCGCGCGCATCAGGACGAGTCGCGTCGACGCTCGCGCGCGTGGACACGAGCCGAGGTCATGCACCGCGCGCCAGCGGTAGCAGCGCGACATCGTTCGCCGGCACGCGGCGCAGCTCCGGATCGATGAGGATCAGGTCGGCCGCGCCCTCCGCCGGCGCGGCGACACCGAGGTCGTAACACAGCGCGCGCTCGGTGACGCGCAGCGTGCGGATGCCGCCGTGCTTGCGCGCGACCGCCGCGTCGGTCGCCCACGCCGCGAGCTCCTCGGTGCACTTGGCGTGGCCGGTGTGGCCGACGACCTGGGTCAGCCCGACAGGCAGCGTGCGTGGATCGAAGCGACGAGGTCGCGCGGAGCCGATCGCAGCGCGCGGATCCCCTGCGCTCCGCGCCGGATCCGACGGCCGGTGGTACAGGAGCCCGCCGCCCTCCGCGCCGTCCTCGCCCCGCAGGTGCAGCGGCGCGAGCGACAGCGGCGCGCGCTCGCCACGCTGCCACGGGTCGCGGACCTCGTCGATCGCGCGGGAGAGCCGCGCCTCGAGCAAGGCCGCGATCGCGGCGGGCTCGCACAGCGTGGGCTCGCCGAGCAGCGCGAGCTCGCGCGTGGTGACGCCCGCGTGCGTGAGCAGCGCCGCGCGACCGTCGGCGAGCACGCCGGTCGTCGCGAGCCGGAACCGGCCCGCGAGCAACAGCTCGATCACGAGATCGCGCTGCTCGGTCGTGAACGAGGCGTAGTCGCGACCGATCACGCCCGGCGCGGGCAGCGTGGGATACGCGGCTTCGAACTCCGCGCGCGCGCGGGCCCTCGCCTCCTCCCGTGCCTCGGCGGGCTCGTCGGCGGGCTCTGTCGCGCGCTGGCCCGCGTGCGGAGCCTGGGCGATCACCGCAGCGAGCGCGCGCGCCGCCGCGAACGTCTCGTCGGTGATGGTCGCGAGCTCCATCACACGCGCGGCGTCGTGGTTGCCGAGCAACAGCGTCACCTGCCCGGGATCGTGGCTCGCCAGCCAGCGCAGCAGCGCGAGCCCCTCGCGCGCGCAGGTCGTGGGATCGCGGAAGTCGTAGTCGAAGTGGTCGCCGATCGAGATCAGCCGCACGTCCGGCGCCAGCCGATCACCCGCGAGCAGCCCGTGGCGATCGAGCACCTCGCGCACCTTCGCGAACGGAGCCTGCGGATCGCCCATCACGTAGGTACGAGGCATCACGCACCATCGTAGGAGTTTTTCGGGCCGCCGCGAGGACTCACTCACGCTTCCCATGCGAACGGCGCGCCGCGGCTATACCCCGAGGACCGTGCCGGCGTCGAACCGCGATGAGTCGCCGCCGAGCGGTCCCGACGCTCTCGCCATGCCACGCGTCCAGGCCGCGGCCGCGTACTGGATCGCCCGCGCGCGCGCCGAGCCCGCGGACTCGGCCGTTCACCCGGGGGCGCGCTGGATGCGATACCACGCGTGGTCGCGCCGCCAGCTCCAGGCCTGGACCCTCGACCAGGTGCGCGCGGATCGCCCCCGGTACCGCCGCTGCGTCGACCTCGGCTGTGGCCCCGGGGACTGGGCCGCGCTGTTCGCGCCACTGTGCGACGAGCTGTTCGCGTGCGAGGTCTCGCCGGACTTCGTCGAGCAGGCGCGTGCGCGCACCCGGAGCCACCCGGCGCGCGAGATCACGTGCGCCGACCTCCGCGACTACGAGCTCCCACCCGGCGCGGATCTGGTGTTCGCCGGCGGCGTCCTCATGTACCTGCCCGACGACGACGTGCGCGCGGTGCTCGCGCGCATCCGCACCGCCGCCGCGCCCGGTGCGCACGTCATCGTCCGCGACTGGTGCGTCTGCAACCTCGGCCGTCGCGGCGTGACCACGGCCACGGGCTACAGCGTGCACCGCCGCGCGCGCGAGCTGCGCGCGATGGCCGAGGCGCAGGGGCTGCGCACGCTCGAGGTCCGATCCTCCCCGAGCATCTACGCGGATCGGTGGGCGCGCCGCGTCCCCGCCCTCGCGCTCCCCGCCCGCGCGGCGTGGCGGCTCGGGACGCTGCACTGGAGACGGGCGAGCTACACGCTCAGGTTTCGGGTGTAGCGACCGCGCGGTCGGCGACGTTCGCGACCAGCATCACCGTGAGCCCCATCAGCGCCAGCACGCAGGTGCGCGCGCGGTTGATCATCGTGAACACGAGGCCGGCGGCGCCGGTGGATCCGAGCGCGCCGTAGAGCGCGTAGTTCGAGCCATCGGCGACGCCGAGCCCGAGCGGGACCACGTTCGACAGCCACGTGATCACGATGCCGATGGACAGCATCGCGAGCACGAGCGGCGCGGTGAGGGGCACGTCCGCCGCGACCATCACCACGATCGTGCCCAGCGAGTTCAGCAGGCGCGACGCGAGCACGAACGCGCCCCCGCGCCACGAGCCGGGCCGCCCGAGCTGCCGGACCTGGGCGTCGATCGCGGCGACCTTCGCCTGCCACGTCCCGGCCCGCGCGGCGGAGACGAGCCGCCCCCGGCGCGCGACGTCGACGAGCGTGCCGAGCGCGCCGCGTCGCGCGAGGGCGACGATCGCGAGCGCGAGGCCGACGAGGACGGCGGTGACGCCCCACACCAGCAGCTGCGCCCGCCCGGGGAGGTCGATCGCGACGAGCGTGAGCGGTACGCCGAGCACGATCGTCGCGATCGCGACCGCGTACGTGGCGAGGTTGAACAGCACGATCGCGGACACCGCGGCCGTCGCCGGCACGTGCTCGACGAGCATCGTGACCTTGACCGGCTCGCCCATCGAGTTACCGGGCGTAAGCCGGTTGATCGCGAGCCCGCTCGCCTGCGCCGCGAACACGCGCCAGTACGAGACGGGCGCCTGCCGGCGCACGAAGCTGTGCACGCCCGCCGCGTCGCACAGCACCGACGCGAGATCGATCGCGGCGAGCGCGAGGAAGTACCACCCGGTCCCGATCACGACGCGCTCGAGCCCCTCGACCCCGAGCTGGTGCACCAGCACCGCGAGCGCACCGGCGCCGATCACGAGCGCGAACGCGTGGAACACGTGCCGCGCCCGCGCGTGGGTCGCCATGGGATCGAGCGTAGCTCGCGACCTCCCCGTCGGCGCGCGCGGGCTGTCCGGTGTCCGGCGAACCCCGGACGAGAGATCCGGCTATCGGACGCGGCGACGCGCAACGCCGCGGAACTCGTGGCGCGCGAGCATGGCAAGCGGCTCGCAGCGGCGGCGCGCCATGCGTCCACGCCGCACCCCCCACCCTCTCGAGCTCCATCCGTCGTTTCGCGCCGTCATCGCCGCCGCGCCTCCGCTCGCCGAGCTCGCGTCGCAGCTCCCTGCCCGCACGGAGTCCGCCGATCTCGTGGGCACGCTCGCGATCGCATGCGGCGACCTGGCCGACGGCTTCGCCGCACCCCCGGCGAGTCGCAAGCGGCTCGCCGCGCACCACCGCGCATGGATCGCGGTGCGCGAGATCGATCGCGCGGTCGCCCGGGCGGCGCGGCGCAAGCTCGCCCCCGCAGACGTCGTCCGGCGGGCGCAGCGCGCGATCGATCGCGCCGACGTGCTGGTCGGGGCCCTGCTCCCCGCCTGACGGCCACGCCTGGTGAAATCCCATCGAGCCATGTCGAATTCAGCGTGAGCTGACAGCGAGGTGCGGTACTAAGCCCGCGTGATCACGCGTGGCCCGACTGCTGCAGTTTGCCAGCCGGCGATGCCTACGTGCGATCCGGGTGGATCCAGCATACAGTCGGCGGCTGTGGTGAGCGAGGACGGTGTGGAGGGACAGCCCTGCGACGCCGATCCATTGCTCGGGCGCGTGTTCGCCTCTCGGTACCGGCTCGAGAGCCGGCTCGGTGCGGGCGCGATGGGCGCGGTCTACCGGGCACGCCACGTCAAGGTCGGCCGCGCGTTCGCGGTCAAGATCCTCCACGACCGCCTGCTCGAGGACGACACGCTCCGGCGCCGGTTCCAGCGCGAGGCCGAGCTCGCCGGCAAGCTGCACCACGTCAACGTCATCGGGGTGATCGACGTCGGCGTCGAGGACGGCATCCACTACATGGTGATGGAGCTCGCCGACGGGCCGTCGCTCGGCGAGCTGATCTCCGGGCCGATGCCGGCACCGCGTGTGACGAACCTCGTCCGGCAGCTGCTCGACGGGCTGGCGCACGCGCACGAGCGCGGCCTCATCCATCGCGACTTCAAGCCCGAGAACGTGATCGTCGAGCGCGACCGGCACGGCGTCGAGCGACCGCGCATCGTCGACTTCGGGATCGCGATCCTGCGCGAGGAGGCGAGCGCGCCGGGACGCGCCGATCGGCTCACGAGCGCGGGGCTGATCCTCGGGACGCCGCACTACATGGCGCCCGAGCACGCGACGGGAGACGCGATCGATCCGCGCATCGATCTGTTCGCGCTCGGCGTGCTCTGTTACGAGCTGCTCACCGGCGTGCTGCCGTTCGACGGCGACGGCGTCGAGGTCGCGCGCGCGAACCTGCTGCTGCCGACGCCGCCGATGAGCGAGCGCGCGCCCGGCGTCCAGGTCGCTCCCCTGCTCGAGGCGTTCACGCGGCGGCTCATGGAGAAGCACCCCGCCCGGCGTCCCGCGACGGCGCGCCACGCACGGGCGCTGCTCGATCTGATCGAGAGCGATCGCGAGGCGGCCGCCGCGGCGCTCGGTCTCCTGCCCGCCGGCCACGGGTTCTTGCCCACGCAGCCCATGAAGCCCATGGAGCCCTTGGAGCCCGACGAGCCCGACGAGCCCGACGAGCCCGACGAGCCCGACCAGCCCTCGGACTCGATGGATTCCATGGATTCCATGGACTCGATGGACGCGCTGGACCTGATCGAGCCCTACGAGCCCGCTCCGCGGCCGGGGACGGCTCCTGCGTCCGTCGAGCCGGAGGCCGCGTCCGTCCCCGTGCCCGTGCCCGTGCCCGCGCTCGCGTCGACGCCGCTGCCGGATCCGGGGCCCACGTCGGCCGAGCGCGCGACGGCGCACTGGCACGAGACCGCCGAGCGCGCCCGCACCACCGCGCACGTCACCCGGCCCTACTCGCGGCCGCTGGCGATCGCGTTCGGCGCGGCGCTCGTGCTCGGCGTCGCCGCGATCGTGGTGATGTGGACGTCGGATCGCGGCGCGCCCGGCGCCACCAGGACGAGCGCGCGCGCCGTCCCCCAGGGACCGGCCGCCACGCGAGCCACCGAGACGGACACCGAGACGGCGACCGAGACGGCGACCGAGACGGCGACCGAGACGCCCGCGCCGAGCCCTGTCGCATCGCCCGGCAGCGAGGATCCCACGCCGCCTGCACGGCCCGACGAGCCGACGAACGCGTCGATGAACCCACCGACGATCCAGCCGACGAACGGCCCGACGACCGAGCTCGCGACCGGTCAGGCGTCGACGCTGCCTCCGGCGGGCGTGCTGGCGACCGGTCCGCGCCGACGCGTGCGTGCCGTCACCGTGCCGCGGACGCCACCCCAGCCGGCACCGGCGGCCCCCGCGGCGACCGCGAGCGTGACGAGCTCACCGGCGCCGACCGCACCCGCACCGAGCGCATCGACCGTCGACGCCGCGGACCTGTCGAGCGCCGCGGTCGCGCGGCTCTACGCCGAGGTCGGCCGCGAGCTCGCGGCGCTCGACCGCGACCAGCGCTCCGAGGAGACGGCGGCCCTGTGGCAGCGCTACCGGCGGATCCGGATCAACGAGGCGCTCGCGAGCCCGGCGAAGCGGACCGAGACCCACGCCGAGCTGACGAGGCTGCGCGGCGCGATCGACGCGCTCCGCTGACGGTTCCCGACGCGCGCGAGAACGCACACGTGCGCCTGCGCCTCACCAGCAGCTAACCCTGCGATCCTTGCGGGGCGCGGCTCCGGCGCCGCAGAGTGGATGCGATGTCCGACGCGCAGCTGCAGGTGGGCCAGGTGCTCGCCGAACGCTACTGGCTCAAGGAGCGGCTCGGGCGTGGTGCCGTGGCAGATGTGTTCCGCGCCCGGCACGTCCGGGTTCCCCGCGAGTTCGCGATCAAGGTGCTCCACGCGCACCTGATGCTGGACGAGAAGACGCGCGCTCGGTTCGAGCGTGAGGCCGAGCTGGCGGGCCGGCTGCGTCATCGCAACATCGCCGGCGTCGTCGACGTGGGAGAGACCGCACGCACGCGGTACCTCGTCATGGAGCTCGCCGAGGGGACGAGCCTCGCCTCGCTGATCCACGGCACGCCGATGGCGAGCGCGCGCGTGATCGACCTGGTGCGCCAGATCTGCGACGGGCTCCACCACGCGCACGAGCACGGGCTCGTTCACCGCGATCTCAAGCCGGAGAACGTGATCATCGAGACCGTCCACGGTCGCGAGGTCCCCCGCATCGTCGATTTCGGGCTCGCGATCCTGCGCGAGAGCGTCGGCATCACGGACGAGCGCCTCACGACCGCGGGGATCGTGGTCGGCACGCCGCAGTACCTCGCGCCCGAGGCGGCGCGCGGCAAGACGTTCGACCGCCGCGCCGACCTGTTCGCGCTCGGCGTGAGCATGTACGAGATGCTGACCGGCGTGCTGCCGTTCGACGGCGATGGCGTGGACGTGGCGCTCGCCAACATCAGCGCGCCGACGCCGCCGATGAGCACGCGCGCGCCCGGCGTCGCGGTCGATCCGCTCCTCGAGGAGCTCACGCGCAGGCTGCTCGCCAAGTCGCCCGACGAGCGCCCCGCGACCGCGCACGACGTCCGCGAGCTGCTCGATCGCATCGAGAGCGATCGCGCTGGCGCCGCGGCAGAGCTCGGCGTGGCGCTCGCCCCGGCGCCGGCTCCGGAACACACGTCCACCGATCCGCCGGGCGAGGCGACGACGCTCGCTCCACCGGAGCCCGACCTGTCGACGCGCGAGCTCGTGGAGCTCGCCGGGCCGAGCCGCGGCCGCTGGATCGCGTTCGGCGCGCTGCTGGTCGCGCTCGTCGGCCTCGGCGTCAGCGCGCTGATGCGCGGCGATGCGCCCTCGCGCGCGCCGGCCGCCGCGGCCGCCGCGGCGATGACCTCACCGCCGGCGCCGCCCTCGATCGCGACCACGCCGACGACGCCCACCCCGATCCCGATCGCCGAGGTGCCGCTCGAGGAAGCTCCGCGGCGCCCGCGCCGGGTGGCGACCGCCCCGTCACCACGCCCCGCGATCACGGCGGTGCCCGTCGACGACGCGCCCGCGACCGGCGAGGTCGCCGCGGTCACGAACGAGGAGCTCGTCCGGCTGTACACGGAGGTGGGCCGCGAGCTGAAGGCGATCTCGGATCGCCGCGAGGATCTCGCCGCCGATGATCTGTGGCAGCGCTACCGCCACTTGCGCATCAACGACGTCCTCGCGTCGGGTGATCGGCGCGTCGAGGCGCGGGACGTCCTCGTGGGGATCCGGCGCGAGCTCGCGCGCCGGTTCGGACGGAGCGCCACGCGGCCGTGACGCTCACGCGCTGAGCACGACCTTCATGCACTCGTCCTGCTTGTGGACGAACATGTCGTAGCCGCGCGGCGCGTCCTCGAGCTTCATCCGGTGGGTGATGATGAAGGTCGGGTCGATGTCGCCGCGCTCGATACGATCGAGGAGCGGCTTCATGTAGCGCTGGACGTGGCACTGCCCCGCGCGCAGCGTGAGGTAGCGGTTGAGGACGGCGTTCATCGGGAACTTGTCGACGTACCCGCCGTACACGCCGACGACCGACACGATGCCGCCGTTCCGGCACGCGAGGATCGCCTCGCGCAACGCGAGCGGGCGATCCGGCTCGAGCTTCGCGAGCTGCTTCGTGCGGTCGTACACGTACTGGACACCGTGGCCATGCGCCTCCATGCCGACCGCGTCGATGCACGCGTCGGGGCCGCGCCCGCCCGTCATCTCCTTGAGCGCGTCCAGGACGTCGACCTCCTCGTAGTTCAACGTCTCGGTCGCGCCCGCGCGCTCGCGCGCCATGCGCAGCCGGTACGGGAAGCGATCGATCGCGATGATCCGCTCCGCGCCGAGCATCCGCGCGCTCGCGATCGCGAACTGGCCCACCGGCCCGCAGCCCCAGATCGCGATCGTGTCGCCCGGCTTGATGTTGCACATCTCCGCGCCCATGTAGCCGGTCGGGAAGATGTCCGACAGGAACAGCACCTCCTCGTCCGACAGGTGATCGGGCACCTTCAGCGGGCCGACGTCGGCGAACGGGACGCGCACGTACTCGGCCTGGCCGCCGGCGAACCCGCCCATCATGTGCGAGTAGCCGAAGATGCCGGCGGGCGAGTGCCCCATCACCTTCTCGGCGATGAACGCGTTGGGGTTGGAGTTCTCGCAGCACGCGTAGAGGCCGTCCTCGCACATCGCGCAGCACCCGCACGCGATCGGGAACGGCACCACGACGCGATCGCCCGGCTTCAGGTTCCGCACGTTGCGCCCGACCTCGACGACCTCGCCCATGAACTCGTGGCCGAGGATGTCGCCCTTCTCCATCGTCGGGACGAAGCCATTGTACAGGTGGAGGTCCGAGCCGCAGATCGCGGTCGACGTCACCTTCACGATCGCGTCGTGCGAGTTGAGGATCTGAGGATCGGGCACGTGCTCGATCCGGACGTCTCGCTTACCCATCCAGCACGTCGCTCTCATGGCCGCACCTCCTGCGGGGATTCCACGGACTCCGTCTCGGCGCGCTCGCGGACCTCGCCCGCGGTGATCGCGCCCTCGCTCTCGGGCAGGTGGAGATCGCGTTCCGGTGGCTGCGCGGCATGCAACCCGCGACGCACGCTCGCGTCGGAGTGCACGATCTCGCCGAGCTCGAGCAGCTGCTTGACCTTGCGCAGGTCGCCGTCGGCGAGCTGCTCGACGTCGGTGTGCGTCAGCCGGCCGAACATCTGCGCGAGGCGGGATGGCGACTTGATCGCGAGGCAGATCTCGGTGCCGCGACCGCCCGGAGCCGGGCGGAACGTGACGTTGCCCCGCTTCGCGAGGTCCCGCGCGACCTCGCGCCACCTCCGCTGCACGTCGGTGATCGGGAGGTTGACGGTGACGGTCAGGACCCGCGTGTCGCGCCGGCGCGGGCGATGCCGGTGCTCGCTCCCGCTGACCTTGGACCCGGCGTAGGCGTCGAGCGCCGTCACGCCCGCGACCAGGAGGATCGCGACGACGGTGCGCCGCGGGTGGACCGACCTCGTGCGCAGCGCGTACCCGAGGAGCGCCAGGTCGATCGCGTCGCCGGCGACCCGCGACCACACGGGGGCGGCCATCGCCGGGCGCGCGAAGATTCCCGCGCCGCTCGCGATCTCGCGTGCTCCGAGCGCGCGCATCGTCCACCGCGTGCCGGGATCGCATTCGACGCCGATCGCGCGCGCGAGCGTGCGCGGCGCCGCGAGCTCTGTGATGCCGAGACCCATGCCGAGCCAGCCGAGCCCTCTCGCGAGCTGGCTGGCACCTTTCCCGTCGGGGGTCTCCCGATGGTTGATGATCTCCGAGTGCATGTTCTACGTCTCCATCGATGGCTGTTGTGCGGGGGAGACAGCAACTCGTGTTCCACGCATCCCCGGTGCGCTCCGAGGCGGGTGGTGGCGCGCCGCGCGCTCCGGTCATCGAGCGCGGATGCGCCCGCACGCGGGGCCCGAGACGCCGTACCGATATGGCTACGCAGGAGGCCGCTCAGCCGTCGCCGCAGATCGCGCCCCAGACGCGCTCGGCCGCGTGTTAGCGTCGGGCCGATGCTGGACACGAGGCGGATGATCCTGTCGACGCTCGCGCTCGCAGTGCTCGGCTGTGGCCCCGACGAGCGTGGTGATCGCGGGAACGGCAACGGGAACGGAAGCGCCGACGCCGGCGACCCCACGACCGGCGATGCGCCGGGCGGTAGCACCGACGGCTGCTCCGACGAGGCGAAGCTGGTCTACGTCGTCGACGAGAACTACCAGCTCTCGACGTTCGACCCGATGACGAAGACGTTCCAGCCGATCGGCAACCTGAGCTGCCCGGCGGGCCTGTTCGCGACGCCCTTCTCGATGAGCATCGATCGCGAGGCGAACGCGTGGGTCCTCTACAGCGACGGCGCGCTGTACAAGGTCGACACCGAGACCCTCGCCTGCACGCGCACGAGCTGGACCACGCAGCTCGGGCTCTCCGTGTTCGGCATGGGCTTCTCGACCGACGCGGTCGGCGGCACGACCGACACGTTGTTCGTCGCGGGTGGCTCGGGGCCGACGGTGCCTACGTCCACGCTCGCGCGGCTCGACACCACGACGACGCAGGCGCAGCAGGTCGGCACCGTCCAGGGCTGGCCCGAGCTCACCGGCACCGGCAACGCCGAGCTGTGGGGCTTCTTCCCGAACGCGAACGGCGCGACGATCCAGAAGCTCGACAAGACCAACGGCGCCGTGCTGCAGAGCTTCCCGCTCAGCGCGCTCGCCGGCGAGCCGTCGGCGTGGGCGTTCGCGTTCTGGGGCGGCGACTTCTGGGTGTTCCTCCAGAAGGACCTCGAGACCTCGACGACCGTCTACCAGATCAGCGGCACGAACGGTCAGCTGCTCGGCCAGACGCCGGCGCCCAGCCGCCGGATCGTCGGCGCCGGTGTGTCGACCTGCGCCCCCGTGATCATCTTCTGAACGACCACGTCGACGTGGTCACGATGCGAGGGTGCGGACGAGCTTGCCCTTGCGGAACACCCACATCGTATTCGGCTCGCCGGCCGTCCACGTCTCGTCGCGGGTGAGCGGCATCGTCGCGATCACCGCGACCCGGTCCTCGGGCGTGGTCACCTCCGCGAAGTCCACGGAGACATCCTCGTCGGCGAGGGTCGCCTTCTTGAACGGCGCCTGCCGCACGATGTAGTGCAGCTTCGTCGAGCACCGGGCGTAGAGCTGCTGGCCGTCGCCGAGCAGCATGTTGAACGTACCGGAGCTCCCGATCCGGCCCGCGTGGTGGGCGACGGCCGCGGCGAGCTCGGCCCGTGACGGCGGCCCGTCGCGGAACTCGTGCTGGAGCGCGGCGAGCAGCGCGCAGAACGCGTACTCGCTGTCGGTCTTGCCGATCGGCTTGTAGCGGCCGAGCTTGAGCTCGCGGACGCGCTTGACGGTGCCGTTGTGCGCGAACACGAAGTGTCGGCCCCACAGCTCGCGCACGAACGGGTGCGTGTTGGCGAGGCTGACCTCGCCGCGGGTCTTGCGCCGCACGTGCGCGATCGCGAGCAGGGTCTTGATCGGGTGATCGCGCACGAAGCGCGCGAGCGGCGAGTTCGCGGCGGCGGCCGGCTCGAGGAACACGCGCGCGACCGGTCCCTCGTAGAGCGCGAGGCCCCAGCCGTCCGCGTGCGGTCCGGTGTTCCCGCCGCGCGCCGACAGCCCGGCGAACGAGAACACGATGTCCGTCAGGACGTTGCACTCCATCCCGAGCAGCTCGCACATGCAGCACCAGAGCTTACACGCGATCGCGCGCCGAACGCGAACGCGGCGCGGTCGCGCGCGCCCGCCGTTCCGTCCCTGCAACAGTCTCTTGCCGAGGCGTCGGTGTCGACCTCGCCACATCTGCCCTACGCTGGACGGCATGAGCCAGGAACGCGAAGTGGGACTCACCCGACGAGACGTGCTCGTCGCCGGGATCGGCGTCGCCGGTACCGCCGCGATCGGCGCCGGGTGCGAACCCGCCAGCCCCACGGCCGCGCAGGACGACGACACGGCGCGCGCGCGCGTCGCGGGCACGCGGATGCCGGTCGTGTTCCTCCCTCATGGCGGCGGCCCGTGGCCGTGGGTCGACGTCGGGTTCGATCCCCAGGACAACGCCGCGCTCGCCGCCTACCTGCGTGACGTGCGCGCGGTGCCGAAGACGCCCCCGCGCGCGCTGCTCGTGATCTCCGCCCACTGGGAGGAGCGCGTGCCGACGGTGATGACCTCGCCACGCCCGCCGATGCTCTACGACTACTACGGCTTTCCCCCGGAGTCGTACGAGATCCAGTGGCCGGCGCCCGGCGACCCGCAGCTCGCGGCGCGCGTGCAGGAGCTGCTCTCCGCGGCCGGCATCCCGAGCGCGACCGATGCGCGCCGGGGGTTCGATCACGGCACGTTCGTGCCGCTGAAGCTGACCTACCCCGACGCCGACATCCCGACCGTGCAGCTCTCCCTCGAGGCGAACCTCGATCCCGCGCGCCACCTCGCGATCGGCCGCGCGCTCGCTCCACTGCGCGACGAAGGCGTGTTCATCGTCGGCAGCGGCATGACCTTCCACAACCTGCGCGCGTTCCGCGATCCACGGGCGCGGCCGGTCGCGGAGACGTTCGACGCCTGGTTGCGCGAGGCCGCCACGAGCGCCCCCGCCGACCGCGACGCCCAGCTCGTGGCCTGGGCCCAGGCTCCCGCCGCGCGCCTCGCCCACCCGCGCGAGGAGCACCTGATCCCGCTCATGGTGATCGCGGGCGCGGCGGGCGATGATCGCGGCAGCGTGGCGTTCAACGGCGCGTTCGCCGGGCTGCGGCTGTCGGCGTACCACTACGGCTGATGCGGCGCGGGGCTCGGCCGGTCACGTGCCGGTCACGGGCCGGTTCGGGGGCCGAGCTTCGCCCGGACCTCGGCGATCGTCTGCCCGCTCCAGTGCTTCGTGTAGTTCGCCGCCGTCGTGAGCGACCGCGGGTCCATGCGATCGCAGCACACGACGCCGTGGAGGTGATCGATCTCGTGCTGGAGGATCCGCGCGTACCAGCCGCGCGCGGCGATCGACACCGGCCGCCCGCGCTCGTCGAGCGCCTCGACCCGAACCCGGCGCGCGCGGGTGACGAGCATGCTGAACCCCGCGAAGCTCAGGCAGCCCTCGAAGTGCTCGACGGTCTCGTCGCCGTCGACGACGAGCGTCGGGTTGA
>Ga0164243_10004423_pt1 | contig 22054 bp, 19 predicted proteins | sample OricompcompostOP_FD_108781 | JGI IMG/M metagenome (GOLD analysis project Ga0164243, IMG submission 108781) | Organic Plus compost microbial communities from Emeryville, California, USA - Original compost - Organic plus compost (OP) | ecosystem: Engineered > Solid waste > Mixed feedstock >...
CGCCACGCTCTCGCCGTTCCAGACGAGCCCGGAGGCCGCCGAGCCGGCGAGCAGCGCGGACTGCGCCCCCCAGGCGGTGGAGATCGTGCCGACCCGGTCGCCGGCGGCGACGTAGGGCACGGCGGCGAAGGTGCCGGGCATGGAGGCCACGATCGGCCGGGTGAGCGTGAACCGCGCGGTGATGGTGGGCGCGTCGAGCACGGCCGCCACCACGGTCTGGGTCGTGCCGGCCACCTCGATCTGCTCCGCGAGGACGAAGCAGTATCCGGCGACGTCCGTGTGGCCGGTCTTGATGCCGATCACCCCGGGCTCGTCCAGCAGCTGGTTCGTGCTCGCGAGCGTCCCGGCCACGGGCAGCGTCACGGCGCGCATCCGCACGGTCTGGGCGATGACCGGGTTCTCCAGCGCGAGCACGCCCAGCTGCACGAGATCCGAGGCGGAGGCCGCGTCGGTCTCCTCCAGCCCGGTGGGCTCGACGATGGACACGTCGGTGAGCCCCCGCTGGTCCAGCCACGCGCGCGCGGCCTTCACATAGGACTCGTTGTCGCCGAAGGCGCGCTGCGCGAGGCTGAGCGCGAAGTTGTCCGCCGAGGGCACCAGCATGCCCTGCAGCAGCTGCAGCTGGGTGAGCTGCTCCCCCGGCTCGATGTCGGCATAGGAGCCGCCGACGGACAGGACGTCCGCGAGATTCTGCATGTCCTGCTCGCCCATGGTGAAGGTCGGGCCGTCCTCCCCCGGCTGCAGGGGCATCGCGTCGAGCACCACGAGAGCGGTGATGAGCTTGGTGATGCTCGCGATCGGCAGCGGCTGGTCGCCGCCGGGCCCCACCAGCGCCCCGGCATGACCCACCACGCCGGCGGCGGCGGGGATGCCCTCGGGCCAGTCGGGCTCGGCCGGAGCGGGTACGGCGACGCTGGGCGCGGACAGCTCCACGGTCGCGGCGGGCAGCGGCGCGGTGAGCGTCACGGCGAGGTATGCCCCCGCTGCCGCCAGCACCGCAGCGACGCTCAGCGTCAGGGTCAGGCGCCTGCGCCGCCGCCGGCTCATCGGCCGCCGCGGGGCCGCGTCGATCGCGCGCTCAGCCATGCGAGATCCATCTGCGCGCCAGGCCGATCCGTGCCTGCAGCTGCTCAGAGGTGGCGCGGGCCACCTCCGGCCCTCCGCAGGCTCGGCGCAGCTCGTTGTGCACGGAGCCGTGCGGGCGCCCCGACTGCCGGGCCACGATCGCGACCAGATCGTTGAGCAGGCGCCGCTGCTCGGCGAGCGTGCGGTAGAGCGGCTGCGCAGGCGCGGAGCGCTCGGCGGCGCCTGCCTCCCGCCCCTCCCGGGCCGCGGAGCGCCGCGCCTGCCGGGCCTGCCGGGCCAGGAGGACCTCGCGGATCTGGGCGGGCTCGAGGATGCCCGGCAGGCCGAGGAAGTCGAGCTCCTCATCGCTGCCCACCTCGGCGTAACCGCCGAAGTCCGCGCCGGCGTACACGGTCCGGCCGAAGCTCGCGTCCGAGGACAGCGCGGCGAAGCTGCCCTCGTCGGCGAGGGCGGCGGAGGCGCTCTCCTGCCGTTGCGCGGCCTCCAGCAGCCCGTCGTCCAGCCATAGCTCCTGCTCATCGGACGGGCGCCCGAGCACGTGATCGCGCTGCGCCTCCAGCTCGGCGGCCAGGCGCGTGAGCACCGGCACCTCGGGAAGGAACACCGTGGCCGTCTCGCCACGGCGGCGGGCCCGGACGAAGCGGCCGATCGCCTGGGCGAAGAACAGCGGCGTGCTCGCGTTGGTCGCATACACGCCCACGGCCAGCCGCGGAACGTCCACGCCTTCGGAGACCATGCGCACCGCGATGATCCAGCGCGCGCTGCTCGCGGCGAAGGCGGCGATGCGCTCGCTCGCGCCGCTGTCGTCGGAGAGCACCACCGTGGGCGCCTCGCCGGAGATCTGCTCGAGGATCCGGGCGTAGGCCCGGGCGCTGCTGCGATCGGTCGCGATGACGAGGCCCCCGGCGTCGGGCACGCTCTGCCGCACCTCGCTCAGGCGCCGATCCGCGGCCCGGAACACGGAGGGGATCCACTCGCCGGCCGGGTCGAGCGCGGTGCGCCACGCCTGCGCCGTCACGTCCCGGGTGTCGTCCTGGCCGAGCACGGCCTCGAACTCCTCGCCCGCGCGGGTTCGCCAGCGCATCCGGCCCGCATACACGAAGAAGAGCACCGGGCGGACGACGCCGTCCGCCAGCGCGCGGGCGTAGCCGTAGGAGTAGTCGGTGAGGCTGATCCGCGTGCCGTCCGGGCGCGGGACGTATTCCACGAAGGGAATAGGCGCGTCGTCGGAGCGGAACGGCGTGCCGGTCAGGGACAGCCGGCGCACGGCGGGCCCGAAGGCGTCCCGGATGGCGTCGCCCCAGCTGAGCGCGTCGCCGCCGTGGTGAACCTCGTCGAGGACCACCAGGGTGCGGGCCGAGCCGGTGAGGGCCTGATGCAGAGACGCCTTCGCCGCCACCTGCGCGTAGGTCACCGCCACGCCGTGATAGCCGCGGCCGATCGCGCCCGCGTCGTTGCGGAAGCGCGGGTCCAGCCGCAATCCCGCGCGCGCCGCCGCGTCGGCCCACTGCGTCTTGAGATGCTCGGTCGGCGTGACCACGATGATGCGGTCGACGGTTCCGCGGGAGCGCAGCTCCGCGGCCACCCGCAGCGCGAAGGCGGTCTTGCCGGCGCCCGGGGTCGCGGCCACGAGGAAGTCGCGCGCCCCCGAGGCGAGGTAGCGCTCCAGCGCCTCCGCCTGCCAGGCGCGCAGCCTGCCCGCCGTGCCCCACGCCGCGCGCTCCGGGAAGGCGGGAGGCAGGTGCTCGGCTCCGGAATGCTGGCTCTCGCGCATGGCGTGAGCGGGCGATTCCGTCATGATTGCCGAGCTTAACCGACACATCGGATTCGCCGTTGTCGGCAAGGTACAACCGCCACGGTCAGACGCCGGTGACAGAATGGCGGCATGACGCAGGAGCTGCCGTGGTCGCGTTACGTGGCCATCGGAGACTCCTTCACCGAAGGCGTCGGTGATCCGGAGCCCCGCAGCCCCGGCGGTCTGCGAGGCTGGGCCGACCGGGTCGCGGAGGTGATGGCGCAGCAGGCGCCCGGCTTCGCATATGCGAACCTCGCCATCCGCGGACGTCTCATCGACGCGATCAACGAGGAGCAGATCGAGCCGGCGCTCGCGCTGCAGCCGGATCTGATCACCTACTGCGCGGGCGGCAACGATGTCATCCGGCCCGGCTCGGACGCGGACGCGGTCACGGAGAAGGTCGAGCTCGCCGCACGACAGCTGCGCCGCAGCGGTGCGACGGTGGTGCTGTTCACCGCCGTGGACGTCGGCTTCTCGCCCGTGTTCCGCTACATCCGCGGCAAGGTGGCGATCTACAACGAGAACGTCCGCGCGATCGCCCAGCGCCACGGCTGCCTGGTGGCCGACCAGTGGGCGCTGACCGAGCTGCGCGACGCGCGCCTGTGGTCGGCGGACCGGCTGCACATGAACCCGCTGGGCCATCACCTCGTCGCCCGCATGGTGCTGGACACGCTCGGCGTGCAGCACGGGCTGCAGCCGGAGCAGCCGGCGCCGATGGAGCCGCTGGGCTGGCGCAGGGCACGAGCGGAGGACCTGGTCTGGGCCAGGCAGCATCTGCTGCCCTGGGTCATGCGCCGGATCAGGCACCAGTCCTCGGGCGATTTCGTCAGCGCGAAGCGGCCGCAGGCCGCGCCGCTGAAGACCGGGCACGCCGAGCCGGAGCAGCGCAGCTTCGCACACGGCAGCCCCGACGACGGCGGCGCCGGCCCGAACGCGGCCGCGACGGACTAGCGGCACAAGCGGGCAGGAACGGCCGGCACCAGCCGGGCGAGGTCAGGGAGGTAACCACATGCAGTTGATCGTGAACGGTTCGGCACGGCCGCTGTCGGGCACGCTCGACATCCCCGTGTCGAAGTATCACGCTCATCGCGCCCTCGTGCTCGCCTCGCTGGCCCCGGGCACCAGCGTCATCACGGGCCTGTCCACGACGCGCCAGGTCGAATGGACCACGAGCGTGCTGCGCGCCCTGGGCACCAGGATCACCATCGACGGCGAGCGCTACATCGTCGAAGGCGGCCGCTACCATGCCAGCGACGTCGTGGAGCGCGGCAGCAACGGCCCCGAGGGGCTGCTGAACGTCGGATCCTCCGGGACGACCCTCTACTTCATGACCGGCCTGGCCGCGCTGTCGGACCGGCCCACGACCCTGACCGGCATGAAGTACTTCCGCCGCCGCCCGATCAAGGCGCTGCTGGACTCGCTGCGGCAGATGGGCCTGAAGCTCGCCTCCGACAACGACTGCCCGCCGATCACGGTGAAGCCGGGCCTGCCCACCGGCGGCGACGTGGAGATCGCCGGGACGCTGTCGCAGTGGCTCAGCGGCCTGCTGCTCATCTCCCCCTTCGGGCAGGACGAGACGCGCATCCACGTCACCGGCGGGCGGCTCAACGAGCAGCCGTATGTCGAGCTCACCGTCCGGATGATGCGCATGTTCGGCCTCACGGTCGAGCACTCGGAGGACTGGCTGAGCTACCGCATCCCCGGCAACCAGACCGCCACGCCCTTCGACTACGAGATCCCGCCGGACATCGGCTCGGCCGCCTTCGGCATCGCCGCGACCGCGATCCACCCCTCGGACGTGCTGTTCCGCGGCATGCGCGCCACGCGCACCGCCGAGACGGACCACCCCGAGGCGGAGTTCCTCGACCTCGCCCTCGGCATGGGCGTGCCCATGACGATCGACGAGGAGACCGGCTTCGTCCGCGTGCGGCACGACGGCCTGCGCCTCAAGCCGCTGGAGATCGACTGTCAGCCCATCCCCGACCTGCTTCCGGTGCTCTCGTCGATGGCGACCTTCGCGGACGGCACCAGTCGGCTGTACAACGTGGGCCACATCCGGCTGAAGGAGTCCGACCGGGTCGCCGCGATGCTGCAGCTGAACCGCATGGGCGGGGCGGTGGAGCAGTCCGCGGACGAGCTGCGCGTCACCGGCGTGGACAGCCTGCGCGGAGCCGCGATGTCGTCCTTCAACGACCATCGGGTGCTCATGTCGCTCGCCGTCGCCGCGACCCGCGCGACGGGCCGTTCGGCGCTGACCTATCCGCGCGCCTACCGCATCTCCTACCCCACCTTCCTCGAGGCGATGACCTCGGTCGGGCTGACCATGGAGGTCGGCGACCCGCTCGTGGACGTGGACCTCGAGCCGGACGCCGAGGCGGAGCTTGCGCCGGCCCGTGCCCGCGCGGAGGCCGACGCGCTCGCGGAGATCGAGAGCCTGGCCCGGCCGCTCGTGCTCTCCGAGTCGGTCGCCGAACTGGCCGAGACCCGCCCGGAGGACCCGGCCGTGATCGAGGTCGGCGGGCCCGAGCCGGTCACCACGAGCTGGCGGGAGCTGAAGGCCGAGGCGGACGCGGTCTCCGCGCTGCTGCTCGACCTCGGCGTGCGCCGTGGCGAGCCGGTCGCCCTGCAGCTGCCGAACTGGAGCGAGTTCGCGGCAATCGCGCTGGGCATCATGCAGATCGGGGCGGTCGTCACGCCGATCATGCCCGTGTTCGGGCCGAGGGAGACGGCGATGACGCTCTCCCGCTCGCGGGCGCGCGTGATGTTCCTGCCGAACTTCTTCCGCAACCGCTATCCCGCGGTGGAACTGCAGCAGGTTGTCGAGGAGGCGCGCGCCCAGCAGCGGCGCCTGCACGTGGAGCACGTCGTGATCCTGCGCAGCGAGGCGCGGCACGAGGTGGGGGCGGCCGCCGAGGTCCCCCCGATCCCCGACTGGGCAATCGACAGCCCGCACGGTTCGGACTGGAGCTGGCGGTACTACGACGCCGCGCTGGCCTCCGAGGCGGCCGATCCGCGGCTGATCTCCAGCCGCGCCCCGTTCCCGGACGACTACTGCCAGCTGCTGTTCACCTCGGGCACCACCGGCGAGCCCAAGGGCGTGCAGCAGACCCATCGCAGCCTCGGGCTGGCCACGGCGATGGAGGTGCGGCACCTCGGGCTCACCGAGCGGGACCGGATCTTCGCGCCGTCGCCGCTGGCGCATCAGACCGGCTTCCTGTACGGGATGCTGCTGGCCTGGAGGCTCGGCGCCCCGCTGATCATCCAGCCGATCTGGGAGGGCTCGGTCGCGCTGTCCCAGGCGTTTCACGCCGCGGGGGCGACCTTCGTCCAGGCTGCCACGCCCTTCCTCACGGACCTCGTCGCCCTCGTCGAGGGCGGCGCTGAGGCGCCCGACAGCCTGCGCATCTTCATCCCGACCGGGGCGGCGGTGCCGCGCGCTCTCGCGCACCGGGCGACCGAGGTGCTCGACTGCGCGATCCTCGGCGCCTTCGGCACGACCGAGACCTGCCTGGCCACGCTCGCGGCCCCGGGGGACCGCCCTGACGATGCCTGGGGCACGGACGGGCGGCCGCTGCCGGGCGTGCGCATCCGGATCGTGGACGACGAGGGCGTGGAGGTCCCCGTCGGCGAGGAGGGGCACTACGAGATCCACTCCCCCACGGTCTTCGGCGGGTACCTCGACCGTCCTGACCTCACCGAGGACACGTTCAGCGCCGACGGCTGGTACCGCACGGGCGATCTCGCCCGTGTCGACGCGGCCGGCTTCCTGCACATCACCGGTCGGGTGAAGGACGTCATCAACCGCGGCGGCGAGAAGATCCCGGTGGTGGAGATCGAGAACCTGCTCTATCAGAATCCGCTCGTGGCCGATGTCGCTATCGTGGCGATGCCCGACGAGCGGCTGGGCGAGCGGGCCTGCGCCTTCGTCGTGCCCGCCGGCGATTCGCGTTTGAGCTTCGCGGACATGCAGGATTATCTGGGCCGATCCGGGGTGTCGAAGTACTACTGGCCCGAGCGCCTCGAGTTCCTGCCCGAGCTTCCGCGCAACGCGGTGGGGAAGATCCAGAAGAACGTGCTCAGAGAGCGTGCAGCCCAGCTCGCCGCGGCGTCCCAGGCGCCGGGGCGGGCTCAGCCGAAGGAGTAAGCAGAGTGACGATGACCGCAGCCGGCTCGAACGCCGGCCAGACCGGCCTGGACGAGGCCGCCTTCGACGCCCTCAAGGCGGAGATCGAGGCCTGGGTCCGCGGACCGGCCGAGGAGTGGGCGGAGGTGCTCGAGCGCACCGGGGACGTGCCGCGCGAGCTGTTCGAGGAGATCCGCTCCCGCGGCTACTTCAGCCTGGCAGCGCCGGCCGAGCTGGGCGGCCGCGGCATCCCCTTCGCGCGCTACCTGGAGCTCATGGAGATCTTCTCGCGCGCGCACGGGTCCATCCGCATGCTCGTGCACGTGGTGAACGGCACCTGGCGGGCGATGGACCCCTACGCCACGCCCGAGCAGCGCGAGGCGTTCATCAAGCCCTCGGTCGCCGGCGAGAAGCTCATCGCCTTCACCCTCACCGAGGCGACCGCCGGCACCGGGGCGGACATCCGCTCCTCCGTGCGCCGCGACGGCGACACCTACTACCTCAGCGGGGAGAAGCACCTCATCACCTTCGGCGTGAAGTGCGACTACTGGCTCCTCGCTGCGCGCCTGGAGGGCAGCACGGGGCATCAGGGCACGGTCGCGCTGATCGTGCCGAACACGGGGCTGCCCGGGGCCGAGGTGATCGACGACTCCGACACGATGGGCGTGCGCGGGACCGACCACGCGATCCTCCGCTTCGAGAACACCCCCGTCCCGGTGGCCAACCGGATCGGGGCCGAGGGCGAGGGCCTGGACGTCATGCTCGGCGGCTTCCTGCTGCCCAGCCGCATCTCGGTGGCGATGAGCTGCGTCGGACTGGCCGAGCGCGCACAGGAGCTCGCTGTGGAGTACGCGAACACGCGCGAGACCTTCGGCAAGCGGCTCGCCGAACGGCAGGCGATCCAGTTCTACCTCGCGGAGAACTTCGCGGAGATCGCGGCGGCCAAGGCGCTCGTGCTGCAGGCCGGCCGCGCCTACGACGCAGGCGCCGAGGACGCCGGGGTGCTCTCCAGCGCGTCCAAGATGATCGCGGTGGACATGCTCGCCCGCGTCACCGACCGCGCCCTGCAGGTGCACGGCGGGCAGGGCTACTGGAAGCGCAACGCCATCGAGCGGGTGTACCGCGACGCGCGGGCGCAGCGCTTCGAGGAGGGCACCAACGAGATCCAGAAGCTCATCGTCGGCCGCGCGGTCCTCACCGGCGCCGCCAAGAACTGACCCCACAGATACAGGAGAACCGTGACGGACAACGCCACCGGCCGCAAGATCGTCCTCATCACCGGCGCCTCGCGCGGCATCGGGCGGCTGCTCGCCGGCAAGCTCGCCGCGAGCGGCAGCGATGTGGTCATCAACTACAAGCAGAACGCCGATCTGGCCGAACAGGCTCTCCAGGAGGTGCGGGACGCGGGCGGCGACGGCATCGCCGTCCAGGCCGACATCGAGCAGCCGGAGGACATCGACCGGCTGTTCGAAGCCGTAGCCGAGCGTTACGGCCGCCTGGACGGCTTCGTCGCCAGCGCGGCGGCCAGCGCGTTCAAGCCCATCGTGGGCCTGAAGCAGCACCACCTCGACCGCAACTTCGCGATGAACACGCGCTCCTTCGTGCTCGGCGCCCAGCGCGCCGCCGCACTGATGGACCGCGGCGGCCGCATCGTCACGGTCACGAGCTACGGCTCCCTGCGGGCCTTCCCCACCTACGCCTCTCTGGGCGCGGCGAAGGCGGCGAACGAGGCGTACGTGAAGTTCATGGCCGCAGAGTTCGGTCCCCGCGGGATCACGGTGAACGCCGTCAACGGCGGGCTCATCGACACCGACTCGCTGGACTACTTCTACCACCGCGTGCCGGGCATGGCGCCGATGCAGAGCGTGGTGGAGAAGCTGCCCCTGGGCCGGCTCGGCACCGCGGACGACATGGCCTCCGCCATCGAGTACCTGCTTTCGGATGCCGCCGGCTACATCACCGGACAGGTCCTCGTCGTGGACGGCGGGCTCACCGTGGTCGCGCCGCCGTTCTGGGCGGACACGAGCGGTGAGCTCCGTGAGGCGGTCTTCGGCACGGAGGAGGCCGGCTCCGGCGAGGCCGGCTCCGGCAGCTCCGGCGGCACCGGCGCGGCCGACGCCGCCGGGTGAGGCTCCGGGCGTGAGCGCCGCGCTCCCCCACGTCTTCAGCCCCTGGCGGCTGGGCGGCCTCGAGCTGCCGCACCGCGTCGTCATGGGCAGCATGCACACGGGCCTGGAGACGCGCGACGACGGCGGAGCGGCCATGGCCGCCTTCTACCGGGAGCGGATCGAGGGCGGAGCGGCGCTGGTCATCACCGGCGGCCTCGCCGTCTCCGATGAGGGCCGCGGCGGTCCGGACTACGCGGTGCTCACCGATCCGGCCGTGCGCGAACGCCTCGCCACGGTCACCGCGGCCGTGCACGAGGCCGGAGGCCGCATCGCCGCGCAGCTCTTCCACGCGGGCCGCTACTCCGTGCTGCAGGAGCAGCTGGCGCCCTCCGCCGTGCCCTGGCGCGGGGCCCGGGGCGTCGTGCCGCGGGAGGCGAGCGCGCAGGAGGTCGAACTGCTGCTCGCCCAGTTCGCCGAGGCCGCCGCCGCCGCCGCCGACGCCGGTTTCGACGCCGTGGAGATCATGGCCTCCGAGGGCTACCTCATCGACCAGTTCCTCTCCCCCTTGACCAATCTGCGCGACGACGTCTGGGGCGGCGACGCGCGGCGGCGACGCGCCTTCCCGCTCGCGGTCCTCCGCGCGGTCCGCGGCGCTGTCCCGGCCGGCATGCCCGTGCTCATGCGCATCTCGGGGGACGACCTCATGACAGGCGGCACGCCCGCCGCCGAGGTGGACCTCCTCGCCAGGGAGCTGGCAGCGGAAGGCCTGGACGGCCTGAGCGTCGGCGTGGGCTGGCACGAGTCGACTGTGCCCACGGTGCAGGCGATCATCCCGCATGGTGCGTGGCTCGCCGTCGCCGAACGGGTCGCCCTCGCCGCCCGCGAGGCCGATCCGCGGCTGCCGGTGCTCGCGAGCAACCGCATCACGGACCTGCGCGACGCGGAACGGGTTCTGCAGCGCGGTGTCGTCGACGCCGTCGCCCTGGCCCGCCCCTTCCTGGCCGACCCGGCGATCGTCGAGCGCAGCGCCTCCGGGGCGTTCGCCTCGGTGAACGCCTGCATCGCCTGCGACCAGGCCTGCATCGATCGGTCGCTCGTCTTCCAGCCGGTGTCGTGCCTGGTGAACCCGCGCGCCGGGCGGGAGCTGGAATGGCCGGCCCTGCGCAGCCCGGCCCCGCGCCGGATCGCCGTCGTGGGCGGCGGCCCCGCGGGGCTGCTCGCGGCGGTCGACCTCCTGCGGCGGGGCCATGCCGTCACGCTGTTCGAGGCCCGCGAGAGCCTCGGCGGGCAGTTCGCCCTCGCGGCACGGATTCCCGGGAAGGCGGACTACGCGCTCACCGTCCGCGCAGCGGAGTCGGCCTTGCGCGAGGGCGGCGCGGAACTGCGGCTCGGCACCCCGCTCGGCGCGGAGGACGCGCAGCTCCTGGCCGGCTTCGACGGCGTGCTGCTCGCCACGGGCGTCGTGCCGCGCGCGGTCGCGATCCCGGGCGCGGAGCTGCCGCACGTGCTCGGCTATGAGCGCGCCTTGCGCGAGGGCGTTCCGGAGGGCCCCGTCGCGATCGTCGGGGGCGGCGGGATCGGGCTGGACCTCGCCTCCGCGCTGGTGGAGCCGCGGCACGCCCCGGAACGCGCGCGCGACTTCGCGGCTCGGGTCGGCGCCTCCGCGGCCGGAGCCCAGCTCCTCGCGGACGCGCCCGAGCGGCTCTCGGCGCCCGGGGCGGGCGCGCGCCGCCCCGGCAGCTCCGTCACCGTGCTGCGCCGCTCCGGTCGCTTCGGGCAGGGCGTGGGCATCACGACGCGCTGGGCGGTGCTCGACGCGCTGCGCACCGCCGGCGTCCGCTTCGCCGCGGAGCTCGACTACGAGCGGATCACCGCCGACGGTCTGGTGGTGCGACACAGCGCGGACGGTCGCGAGGAGCTCATCCCCGCCTCAGCCGTCGTGCTCTGCGCCGGTCAGGAGCGCCACGACCCGCTCTCCGAGCCGCTGCGGGCGCTCGGCGTGCCCTTCGAGCTCGTGGGCGGCGCACGCGACGCCAGCAGGGTGGACGCCGTGCGGGCCGGCTCCGAGGGCGTTGCCGCTGCTCGGCGGCTGGCGGGCTGATCCCTCAGCGCGGATGGGTGAGCTCCCACACCGCGACGGCCGCCGCCGCGGCGACGTTGAGCGAGTCGACGCCGTGCGCCATCGGCAGCACGAGCGTGCGGTCCGCCGCCGCCAGGGCGCCGTGGCTGAGCCCGTCGCCCTCGGTGCCCAGCAGCAGCGCCACGCGGTGCGGGCGCTGCCGGGCGTAGCGGTCCAGCGGCACCGCGTCGGGCCGCAGGGCGAGCGCGGCAAGCTCGAAGCCGGCACGATGCAGCAGGACGGCGGACTCCGGCCAGTCCGGCAGGCGCGCCCAGGGAACCTGCAGCACAGTGCCCATGCTCACCCGCACGCTGCGCCGGTAGAGCGGGTCGGCGCTGCGCGGCGTGACCAGCACCGCATCGGCGCCCAGGCCGGCGACGGAGCGGAAGATCGCGCCGACGTTCGTGTGGTCCACGACGTCCTCGATCACGACGACGAGCCGCGCGCCGGCCAGCAGCTGCTCGGGCGCCGGCTGCTGCGGCCGATGGAAGGCGGCGAGCACTCCGCGGTGCACCGCGAAGCCCGTGAGCGCCTCCAGGCGCTGATCATCGCCGAGGTAGACGGGGATGTCGGCCTGCTCGAAGAGCGCCACGGCCTGGGCAAGCCATCGTCGCGGGGCGAGCGCGGAGTACGGCCGGTGCCCGGCAGCCAGGACGCGCCGGATGACCTTCTCCGACTCGGCCAGGTACAGGCCCAGCTCCGGCTCGCGCCACCGCCGCAGGGCGACGTCGGTGAGGCCGCTGAACTCCTCCGGCGAGGGGTCGTCCGGGCCGAGCTCCACGATCTTCACCGTCCCAGCCTGCCAGCCCGAAACATGCCGGTAAAACGGGGCGCCTAGACTCGACGGCGAGGGCCTCGAGAGAACCACGGAAGGGGCGCGGCATGGCGATCGGCACGGCAGCACAATCGGGCGTCGACCCGGTGCTCGTGGATCGCGCGGCAGCCGTGCTCGGCACCGGGACGGTCGCGGTGCTCACCGGCGCGGGCATCAGCACGGACTCGGGCATCCCCGACTACCGGGGCGAAGGCGCGCCGCGGCGCACGCCCATGAGCTTCCAGCAGTTCCGCGCCAGCGAACGGCATCGCAAGCGCTACTGGGCGGGCAGCCACCTCGGCTGGCGCCGCTTCCACGAGGCCGCGCCGAATCCGGGTCACATCGCGCTCGCGCACCTGGAGGAGGCGGAGATCGTCAACGGCGTGATCACGCAGAACGTCGACGGCCTGCACAGCCAGGCCGGCAACCGGCGCGTCGTGGAGCTGCACGGCTCGGTGGACCGGGTGGTGTGCATGGACTGCGGCCAGTACTTCGCCCGTCACGCCATCGAGCAGCGCCTGCTGGCGCTGAACCCCGACATCGACAACGGGCAGTTCGTCCGCCTCGCACCCGACGGCGACGCGGAGGTGACGGATGTCGACTCCTTCATCGTCCCGGAGTGCTCCGTCTGCGGCGGCACCCTGAAGCCGGACGTCGTGTTCTTCGGCGAGTTCGTGCCGGTGGAGCGCTTCGTCGAGGCGAGCGCGATGGTGTCCGCAGCGGACAGTCTGCTCGTGCTCGGCTCCTCTCTCGCGGTGAACACCGGCATCCGCCTGCTGGAGATCGCCCGCCGGCGGCGGCTGCCCATCGTGATCGTCAACCGCGGCGGCACGAAGGGCGACTCGCGCGCGACCGTCCGGATCGAGGGCGGCACCTCGCAGTTCCTGACGGAGCTCGCCGCACGGATCGCCGGCTGAGCGTGGTGGCGGTTCCGCAGCCGGGGCCGGTGCCCGTCGCTCTCGTGCGCCACGGGCAGACGGATTGGAACCTCGCCCGTCGCGTCCAGGGCCACACGGACGTCCCGCTCAACGACGTCGGGCGCTCGGAGGCCGCCGAGGCGGGGCGGCTGCTGGGCGGCGGCGGCTGGCAGCGCGTGGTCACGAGCACGCTCTCTCGCGCCGCGGAGACCGGCACGATCATCGCGCAGGCGCTGGCCCTGCCTGAGCCGCCGGCCGTCGCGGCGCTCATGGAGCGCGACTACGGCGAGGCGGAGGGCTTCACGGTGGACGACTACCGGGCCCTGCAGCGCGAGCCGGAGGGGATGGAGCCCTGGGAGGCGGTGGTGGAGCGCTCGGCCGGCGCCCTGCGCGAGCTGGTGCGCGAGGATCGCCGCCCGCTCGTCGCCGTGGCGCACGGCGGGGTCCTCCGCGCCCTGCTGCTGGCCGCCTCCGCGGGAGCGGTCCCCGAGCACGGGGTCCCGATCCTCAACGGCGCGATCGCCGGGATCGGGGTGGACCCGGACGCGGAGGGGCACGGGATCGTGTTCCTGCGGGCTCCGTCGCACGAGCCCTACTCGGTCCCGCAGGCCCTGTCGGAGCTTCAGGGCGCCGAGAGGAACGCCTCCACCAGCTCGGCGGCCTCCCGCGGCCGTTCGTAGTGCACGAGGTGGCCGACCCCGGCGATGATCTCCAGGCGAGCCTGGGGGAACAGCGTCGCGAGGCGCTCCTGGGCCGGCACCGTCGTGATGTCGTCGCGGTCGCCTCCGATGAGGAGCGTGGGTGCGGCGATCCGGGGAGCGAACTGGCTGACGTCGTTCGCCGTGGAGGCGCGGAAGGCCTCCAGGAGGCTCGTGCGGCTCGCGAAGTCGCTGAAGTAGCGCCGGTGCTGGTCGTGGATCCATGCCCGCAGCCGGCGGTCCCGGGTCTTCGCCATCACCTCGCTCATGCCCCGCACGATCGCCCTGTTGGCCAGCAGGCCCCGCCCGGCGCGCTCCGGCAGCGCTGCCGCGGCGCGGTAGTAGAGCACCGCGAGCCAGGTCCCGAAGGCGCTCGGCCCTGACAGCGCGGGTGCCGCGATCGGGTTGACGAGCACGAGCCGGCGGGGCGCGAGGCCCTGCGCGACGGCGGCCGCGGAGACGATGGAGCCGAAGGAATGCCCGAGCAGATCGAAGGCGCCGGGCAGCACCGCCTGCTGGAAGGCGGCCAGCCACTGCGCGAAGGCGTCCATGTCGTGGAGGCGGCCGGGCAGGACCGCGCTGCGGCCGAAGCCCGGCAGATCGGGGATGACGATCCGGCGGCCGGGCAGCCAGGGCACGAAAGGCTCCAGGCCGTGGTGGTCGCCCCGGAAGCCGTGCACGGCGAGCAGCACGGGGACTCTCTCCGGCCCGTACGTCCAGTAGCGGGTGCTCGCTCCCAGCACTTCGGCCTCGGCGACGGCGGGGGCGAGCGCCTCCACCCGTCGGGCGAGCTCAAGACGTCCGCTCATCGGCTCCAGGATACGGTCCCCGCCCTCCGAGCGTGCCGGGACGGGCGTGACGGTGGTTCGCCGTACACTGCACACGTGTCATCGACAGCCCTGTCCCGCCCGGTCTCGCCCCTGTGGGCGGAGACGGTCGCGGTGTTCGACACGGAGACCACCGGGGTCGACGTGGAGACGAGCCGCATCGTCACCGCCACGCTCGCCGTCATCGACGGCGGCGGCCTCGTCCTGGAGCGCGACGACTGGCTCATCGACCCGGGCGTGGAGATCCCCCCGCAGGCCGCCGCGGTGCACGGCATCGACACGGCCACCGCTCGCCGCGACGGGATGCACGCGGCCGCGGGCATCGCCGGGATCCTCGACCGGCTCGGCGCCGTGCTCGATCGGGCGATCCCGCTCGTGGTCTACAACGCGCCCTACGACCTGACGATCCTCGCTCGGGAGGCGCAGCGCAACGGCCTGCCTATGCTGCTGGATCCCCGGCCGGTGATCGACCCGCTGGTGCTCGACAAGCAGCTGGACCGCTTCCGCCGCGGGAAGCGCACGCTCACCGCCAGCGCCCAGCACTACGGGGTCGTGCTCGACAACGCGCACGACGCCGGCGCCGACGCGATCGCGGCCGGTCACCTGCTGCAGCGCATCGCGGAGCGCTTCGCTGCGGAGCTGCCCGGCGATGTCGCCGAGCTGCACGAGGTCCAGATCGCCTGGGCGGAGGCGCAGGCGCGCAGCTATGAGGACTGGGCCCGCCGCAACCGCGACCCCCTGTTCACCGCGGACGGCCGCTGGCCGCTGCGTCACGCCCTGTAGCACGCCGGATCGCACCGTCGCTGCATGGCGCACCCGAGAGGCGCCGTACGAAGCGTCGGCCGTTCTGCCTGCCGCGGCCGTCGCACGCAGAGCGGCCCGGCCCCCGAGGGGGGCGGGCCGCTCCGGCGAAAGCCTGCCTCAGGCGCCGAAGCCCTTGAAGCGCTGGTTGAACTTCTCGACGCGACCGGCCGAGTCGAGGATGCGCTGCTTGCCGGTGTAGAAGGGGTGCGACTCGCTGGAGATCTCGACGTCGATGACCGGGTAGCTGTTGCCGTCCTCCCACTCGATCGTCTTGTCGCTCGTCCTCGTGGATCGGGTGAGGAACGCCTTGCCCGAGGCGAGGTCGCGGAACACGACCGGGGCGTACGCCGGGTGGATGTCAGCCTTCATGAGAGTCCTTCGATCGGAGGGAGGGAAGCTTCGCGGCGCGGACGCGACATCATCGCGCGATGGCCGACCACCGATTCTACCAGACGCAGCGCGGCGCTCAGAGAGCGATCCGGGCGCGCGCCGCGAAGCGGCCCTCGCGCTGCTCGAGCGTGACGTCCAGCTCGAAGGCGGCACTCAGGGCGGCGGCGCTCAGCGCCTGGCCGATGGGCCCCGACGACACGATGCGCCCGTGCGAGATGAGCAGCGCATGCGTGAAGCCGACGGGGATCTCCTCCACGTGGTGCGTCACCATCACCATCGCCGGGGCGCTCGGGGCGCTGGCGTAGCCGCCCAGGAGGGCGACGAGCCGCTCCCGGGCGCCGAGGTCGAGGCTCGCGGCGGGCTCGTCCATGAGCAGCAGCTCCGGGTCCGTCATCACGGCGCGGGCGATCTGCGCGCGCTTCTGCTCGCCGTCGCTGAGGGTGCCGAAGGCGCGGTCCGCGAGCGGGCCCAGCTCCCACTCCTCGAGCACCCGCAGCGCCCGGCGCAGGTCCAGGTCGTCGTAGTACTCGCGCCAGCGGCCCGTCACGCCGTAGGCCGCCGTGAGGACCATGTCCCGGACCGTCTCGTCGACGGGGATCCGCCGCGCCTGGGCGGTCGAGGCCACGCCGACGCGGTTGCGCAGCTCGAACACGTCCACGCGGCCCATGCGCTCCCCCAGCACGCGGACGACGCCCGAGCTGGGGTGCTCCAGCGCGCCGGCGAGCTTGAGCAGCGTGGACTTGCCGGCGCCGTTCGGGCCGAGGATCACCCAGCGCTGCTCGGGGGTGACCTGCCAGTCGATGCCGGAGAGGATCTCCTTCCCGTTCCGGCGGAAGCTGACGTCTTCGAAGCTCAGGACGGGATCCATGCCCCCAGCCTAAGAGGTCGCCCCGGCGCCTGCGGAGCGACACCCTCGGGCTGTGGCGCGCGGCCGGCGCCCCCGGCTCGATCAGCCGAGGAGGGAGGCGTAGATCTCCTCGGTCTGCTCCGCGATCGCGCCCCAGTCGAAGCGCTCCCTGGCGCGTGCTCGGCCAGCCTCGCCGAGGGCACGAGCACGCTCGGGATCGGCGAGCATCCGGGTGAGCGCGTCAGCGAGGTCGGCGACGTAGCGCTCCGGGTCCAACGGCGTGCCCGAGCCGTCGTCGAGCTGCTCGATGGGCACGAGGAAGCCGGTCTCCCCGTCGACGACGACCTCGGGGATCCCGCCGGTCGCGGTGCCGACCACGGGGGCGCCGCAGGCCATCGCCTCGAGGTTCACGATCCCGAGCGGCTCGTAGATGGACGGGCACACGAAGGTGGTGGCGGCCGTCAGCAGGGCGCGCAGCTCCGTGCGCGGCAGGTGCCGGTCGATCCACACCACGCCCTGGCGCTCCTGGCGCAGCTGCTCGACCAGGCCGGTGACCTCTGCGAGGATCTCCGGGGTGTCGGGCGCGCCCGCGCACAGCACCAGCTGCGTATCCGGGGGCAGTTGAGCGGCCGCGCGCAGCAGGTACGGAAGACCCTTCTGCCGCGTGATCCGGCCGACGAAGACGACGGAAGGGAGGTCCGGGTCCACGCCGAGCGCGCGCACGCGCGCCGCGTCGGGCAAGGGCGCCCAGTCGTCGCTGTCGATGCCGTTGTAGACGACGTGCACGCGTGCGGGATCGATGCCCGGGTAGCTGCGCAGGATGTCCGCTCGCATCCCGCCGCTGACGGCGATGACAGCGTCGGCCGCCTCGTAGGCGGTGCGCTCCAGCCAGCTGGAGATGCGGTAGCCGCCGGCGAGCTGTTCCGCCTTCCAGGGGCGCAGCGGCTCCAGGCTGTGCGCGGTGACCACGTGCGGGATCCCGTGCAGGCGGCTGGCGAGGAAGCCTGCGCCGTTCGCGTACCAGGTGTGCGAGTGCACCAGGTCCGCCCCGCCGCAGTCCTGAGCGATCGCGAGATCCACGCCCAGGGTCTGCAGGCTCGCGTTCGCGCCGCTGAGGCTCTCGGGCACCGGGTAGGCGGTCGTGTCCGGCTCCTCCCGCGGCTGCCCGAAGCAGCGCACCTGCACCTGGATGCGGCGCCGCAGCGCGCGCACGAGCTCGGTGGCATGCACCCCGGCGCCGCCGTAAATCTCCGGCGGGTACTCCTTGGTCACGAGATCGACGCGCATGATGCGACGATAGCGCCCGGGCGCGGGGGCAACGCCGGGGCTTGCATCCGCTGCGGGAATCGGCTCTCCACCACACTGTCAAGGCCCTGAAGCGGACATGTGACGGCGCTAGGGTGTAGCCATGGCACCCCGCAAGGTCTTCGGCATCGTGCTCGCCGGTGGCGAAGGCAAGCGGCTGATGCCGTTGACCGCCGACCGCGCGAAGCCGGCCGTCCCCTTCGGAGGCCAGTACCGCCTCATCGACTTCGCCCTGTCGAACCTGCTGAACTCGGGGCTGACGAAGATCGTCGTGCTCACCCAGTACAAATCGCACTCCCTGGACCGCCACGTGTCGCAGACGTGGCGGCTGTCCAGCCTTCTCGACTCCTACGTCGCATCCGTGCCCGCGCAGCAGCGGCTGGGCAAGCGCTGGTTCAGCGGCTCCGCCGACGCGATCTTCCAGAGCCTGAACCTCCTGCGCGACGAGCAGCCGGACATCGTCGTGGTCGTCGGCGCCGACCACGTCTACCGCATGGACTTCTCCGCCATGGTCGACGCGCATGTGGAGTCAGGCAAGCAGGCCACGGTCGCTGCGATCCGTCAGCCGATCGCCCTGGCGAACCAGTTCGGCGTGATCCAGGTGCGAGCGGACGACCCGGTGTCCATCGACGCGTTCCTGGAGAAGCCCACCAACCCCCAGGGCCTGCCCGACTCCCCTGGCGAGGTGCTCGCCTCGATGGGCAACTACGTGTTCGACGCGGACGCCCTCATCGACGCGGTCACGCGCGACGGCGCCAAGGCGGACTCCAGCCACGACATGGGCGGGGACATCATCCCGGACTTCGTCGCGCGCGGGGAGGCGGGCGTGTACGACATGCTGCGCAACGACGTGCCCGGCTCCACCGACCGGGACCGCTACTACTGGCGCGATGTGGGCACGATCGAGTCCTTCTTCGAGGCGCACCAGGACCTCGTCGCCGCGCTGCCGGTGTTCAACCTCTACAACCGCGACTGGCCGATCTACAGCCAGCAGCTGAACTCCCCGCCGGCGAAGATCGTCCGCGATGCCCGCGGGAGTCTCGGCGCGACGATCGACTCGATCATCTCGCTGGGCTCGGTGGTCTCCGGCGCGCATGTCGAGAAGAGCGTCATCGGCTCCTGGGTGAACGTCCTCTCCGGGGCCCGCATCACGAACTCCGTCATCTTCGACCGGGTCGAGATCCAGAACGACGCGGTGGTCAACCGCGCGATCCTCGACAAGTTCGCCGTCGTGGAGGCCGGCGCGAAGGTCGGGGTCGACCCGGAGCGCGACCGGGCCCGCGGTTTCACGGTGACCGAGAGCGGCATCACCGTGGTGGGGAAGAACGTGGTCGTGCGTCCGTGAGCGGCGCGTTCGCCCCGGCGCGGCCGGAGGATCCCGTGCTTCTCGTCCTCGACGCGGACTCCACGACGCTCAAGTGCGAGGTCATCGAGCTGCTGGCCGCTGCCGCGGGGGCGCAGGAGTACGTCGCGCGGGTGACCGAGCGTGCCATGCGCGGCGAGCTGGACTTCGCCGCGAGCCTGCGCGAGCGGGTCTCAGCCCTCGCGGGGCTGCCGGTGTCCGTGTACGAGCAGGTGCGCGCGCAGGTCGAGCCGACCGACGGCGCCGCGGAGCTCTTCGCCGCGGTGCACGCCGCCGGCGGGCGGGTGGGCATCGTCTCCGGCGGCTTCCACGAGGTGCTCGATCCGATCGCGGCCGTCCTGGGCGCGGACTTCTGGCGGGCGAACCGCCTGGAGACAGCGGACGGGGTGCTCACGGGCCGGCTGTACGGGCCCATCGTCGACGCGGCCGCCAAGGCGAGCGCGCTGCTGGACTGGTCCGCCGAGACGGGGATCCCGCTGTCGCGTGCCGTGGCGATCGGCGACGGCGCGAACGACCTGGAGATGATGGCACGAGCAGGGCTGTCCATCGCCTTCAACGCGAAGCCGCTCGTGCGCGAACGCGCCGACCGCATCGTCGAGGAGCTCGACCTGCGCGCGGTGCTGCCCCTGCTCGGGCTGGTCTGAGGCCGCCGGCGGCCGCGCCCGGGCCGCAGATCCCGCAGCAGCGCCTAGTGGCCCATCCCGAGGCCGCCGTCGACGGGGATCACGGCGCCGGAGATGTACGCCGCGTCCTCGGAGGCGAGCCAGAGCACGACCCGGGCGACCTCACGGGGCAGCCCGACGCGACCCGCGGGGATCGTGCGCCGGTACTCCTCCTGCTGCGCCTCCGGCAGCACCTCGGTCATGTCCGTCTGGATGAAGCCCGGGGCGACCACGTTCGCGGTGATGCCGCGTCCGCCGAGCTCCCGGGTGATCGAACGCGCCATGCCGACCAGCGCGGCCTTCGAGGAGGCGTAGTTCACCTGACCCGGAGACCCGTACAGGCCCACGACGCTCGAGATGAGCACGATGCGTCCGAAGCGGGCCTTGATCATGCCGGTCGCGCAGCGCTTCACGACCCGGAAGGCGCCGCCGAGGTTCGTGTCGACGACGTCCGCGAAGTCGTCGTCGCTCATGCGCATGAGCAGGGTGTCGCGGGTGACGCCCGCATTGGCGACGACCACCTCGACAGGGCCGAGCTCCGCGACCACCTGGGCGAGCGCGGCGTCCAGGGAGGCGCCGTCGGTGACGTCCGCGGCCACGGCCAGCGCGCCCTCGGGCCCCTCGCCGTTGCGGGCGGTGACGGCGACACGGTGACCCGCGGCGATGAACTCCTCGGCGATCGCCCGCCCGATGCCCCGGTTCCCGCCGGTGATCAGCACGGTGCGCGCGGTCGGCTCGGTCTGCGTGGCCATCGCTCTCCCTCCGCGCCCCGTCTCGGGGCGCCCGTCCAAGCTTAGGGGCGTAGGCTTGACGCGACGGTTCGGCTCCGCCGTTCGACCAGGGCCGTGTCCGCCGGCAGCCATGGACAAGAGCTACTCAGCAACCGACCTGCCGCCGTCCCCCGGGCACGCGCGGAACGTCCGCATGCGCAACTACCTCATCGCGATGGGGGTGCGGGTGGCGTGCCTGATCGCCCTCCTGTTCGTGCGGGACTGGTGGATGCTCGTCTTCGCCGCCGGCGCGATCTTCCTGCCCTACGTCGCCGTCGTCCTCGCGAATGTCGGCTCGCCCGGGGAGACGGGCGAGATGGAGAGGCCCGCCCCGCTGGCGCTTCCGGCTGCTGCCCGCCTGCTCGAGCCCACCGAGCCATCCGAGCCATCCGAGCCATCCGGCGTGCATGAGCGCTCCGCCCAGCCGGACCGGCCCGCGCAGGCGCACCCGGAGCAGCGACCGTGACCGACGAGCTGGTGTGCTCACGCGCCGGCTGCAGGCTGCCCGCCGTGCACGCCGTGATCTGGAGCAATCCGCGCATCCATCGTGACGGGCGCGAGAAGACGTGGCTCGCCTGCTCCGAGCACCACGACTTCCTGCACGACTACCTCGCGGCTCGCGGCTTCCCGGTGCGCGTGGAGCTCCTCGGCGCGCGCGCCGTAGCTCGGCCTGCGCAGGGCCGTTCATGACGCTCTGGAAGCTGGCGCGCAGCCCGCGCTGGCTCGCCTACCTCGCCGCGGCGATCGCCTTCGCCCTGGTGTGCTGCGGTCTGGCGTGGTGGCAGCTCGCGCGCCGCGCTGAGGCGCTCGCCTCGATCGCGCGCGTGCAGGCGAACTACGACGCCGCCCCGGTGCCGCTCGCGCAGGCACTGCCGCAGCTGGACTCCTATGCGCTGTCGCAGGAGTGGCTGCCCGTTCAGCTCACCGGCACCTACCTCGTGGATGAGCAGCTGCTGGCCCGCAACCGGCCCCGCAACGGCAACCCCGGCTTCGAGGTGCTCACGCCCCTGCGACTGGACGACGGCTCGGTGTTCATCGTGGACCGCGGCTGGCTGCCCACCGGGAACAGCCAGGACTCCCCCGATGTCGTGCCCGCGCCGCCGTCCGGTACCGTCACGGTCGTCGCACGACTGAAGGGGTCCGAGCCGGACCTCGCCGGTCGCAGCGACGTCCCCGGGCAGGTGGCGAGCATCCAGCTCGCTCGCATCGCGCAGCTGCTGGACGAGCCCAGCTACACCGGCGCCTACGGACTGGTGGTCAGCGAGACGCCGTCCGTGAGCACGATGCCCCTGCCCAACCTCGCCCCGGATCTCGACGAGGGGCCGCACCTGTCCTACGCCCTGCAGTGGTACGCCTTCGCCCTGATGGGCTTCGGCGTGTACGCCTACGGACTGCGCCAGGACCACCGGCGGCGCCTGGAGGCCGA
>Ga0164243_10004424_pt1 | contig 22046 bp, 25 predicted proteins | sample OricompcompostOP_FD_108781 | JGI IMG/M metagenome (GOLD analysis project Ga0164243, IMG submission 108781) | Organic Plus compost microbial communities from Emeryville, California, USA - Original compost - Organic plus compost (OP) | ecosystem: Engineered > Solid waste > Mixed feedstock >...
AAACTCAAACGCTTCCGACGCATCGCCTTGCGATGTGAAAAGACCATCATCGCCTTCATGGGCTTCGTTCACCTCGCTTGCGCCATGATATGGTTACGATGAATGCAGACAACACCTAGGGCAGGCGGGCCTGGTCGCGCTGGTGGCCGAGCTGGATGGCCGGGTGGTCGGTTGCCTCACCACTTCAATCATGCCGGTGCTCCATCGGCCGAAGCCGGTGGGGCGGATCTCGATGATGGTGGTCGAGGAGGGCCTGCGAAGCCAGGGTATCGGTGCCGCACTGGTTCGCGCAGCCGAGGCCTGGCTCAAGGAACGCGGCTGCGGGGTGATCGAGGTCACCAGCAACCTGGTGCGCACCGACGCCCATCGCTTCTACGAGCGGATCGGCTATGAGCGCACCAGCCTGCGCTTCGCCCGCGACAAGCCGGCATAGTGCGCCATGCCCCTTGCCGGGTAGCGGCCTCCGGTCCATATCGGGAACATGCAGCTCTCCCTCGGCCCCGATCCGCGCACGCAGGTGTTGCGCGATGTCCAGCAGCGGCTGGCGGGGCGGTTCGGACGGATCGTCCGTCCGCCGGAGAAAAGGCGCGATCCGGTCTGGACGCTGGTGCACGGCGTGATCGGCGCGCGCACCAAGACGGCCGCCTCGAACGCGGCGACCGATGGCCTGCTGGGTGAATACGGCTCATGGGAAGCGGTGGCCGGCGCGCCGCTTCCCGATCTGACTCGGCTGCTTGCCACGCAGACCTTCCCGGACCTGTCCGCCGAACGGCTGAAATCCTGCCTCATGGAACTGGTCCGCCGCCAGGGTCGCGCGGACCTGTCGCATCTGGCCGATCTGGGCACCGAGGAAGCCATGGCCTGGCTGGAGACGCTGCCGGGCGTGGCGCGCAAGGTCGCCGCCGGAGTGATGAACGCCAGCACCTTCGGCCGCAAGGCGCTGGTGATCGACGGGCATCATCGCCGAATCGTGCAGCGCATGGGCCTGGTGCCGAAACTGGCCGACACCGCGCGCGCCTATGATGCGCTCATGCCGATCCTGCCCGAGGAATGGTCGGCGGCCGATATCGACGAACATCATCTGCTGGTGAAACGCCTGGGCCAGACAGTCTGCCGGCCTTCGCGCCCCGAATGCGGCGTCTGCGCGGTCAGGGAGCTGTGCCGCACCGCCGCCTGAGGCCTGCGGCCCTTGCTACCAGTGGTTGCCTGCCTCCACGGCGGCCAGCTCTGCCGGCGTGCTCTTGCGACCGAGCAGCTCGTTGCGGTGGGGGAAACGGCCGAAGCGCGCGACCATGCGATAATGGCTGCGCGCGAAGGAAAGGACGAAGGCGCTGCCGAGCGTGGTGAAATAGCGCAGGGAAGCGAGCTGGTCCGTGATCTGCTCGCTATGCATCAGCGGCATGGCGAGGAACTGGCGTTCCTCCCGATTCAGCCCCTTGTCCCAGCCGCGCGCCAGCGCCTCGCGGCAGATGGTGCGGGCCAGCGGATCGAAGGCGAAGGCGGTGGCCGTGTCGCGATAGAGATTGCGCGGCACCTGGTCGAACAGCAGGACCGCTGCGCGCGCCGTGAGCGGATCGGACAGGAACTCGTCCGCCGGGCGGGTGAACAGCGCCATCAGGTCGGGTTCGAACCGCCCGCGCAAGGCCTGGTCCACATGCGGGCCCCCGCGAAACCAGTCGCGCGGGCCCAATATGTGGAACCAGAAATGCAGCAGTTCCGCCGCCCAGCGGCGCTGTGCGGCAGGCATCGGCCGGAGGGCTCAGCCGCCGGTCTTGGTATAGGGCACGAATTCCTTGAGGAACACGACGCCGGTGCGGAAGCCCGTGCCCTGATCGACCGTGTAGAGGATGTCGTTGCTGCACAGCTGGCTGCCGCTGGTCCGCTGGATCACCAGGACGTCGTTGCGGCCGAGCTGGCGGGGATCGGTCGGCCGGGCGACATAGATCGTCTTCCCGCCGTCATAGACCACGGCGGTCTCGTCGATCACCTGCAGCGAGTTGGAGTTCATCGCCGAGATGCAGGTGACCGGAGCGCCGGCGGTGCGGCCTTCGAGCAGCTTGGCGAGCCGCGCTTCGCCCTTTTCGGCGACGGTCTGCTTGGCGCTGGCGGCGCCGACGGGAAAGGCGGTGGAAGCTGCGAGGGCGGCGAGTGCGATTGCTGTGATTGTCTTACGCATGGGATTCTCCCGTATTATTGCCGGAGACTACCGCTTTCTGCCTGAATAGAGGCTGAAAAACGGGCCTTCCGCAAGACAAGACGGAATCAACCGGTTCCACCCACAGTGATGCCTTCGATCAGCAGGGTCGGCTGGCCCACGCCGGCCGGCACCCCCTGCCCTGCCTTGCCGCACATGCCGATGCCGGGGTCGAGCTCCAGGTCGTTGCCGATGCCCGACACGCGGGTCAGCACGCTCGGCCCGTCGCCGATCAGGGTGGCGCCCTTGATCGGCGCGCCCAGCCGGCCGTTCTCGACCTTGTAGGCCTCGGTGCAGGAGAAGACGAACTTGCCCGAGACGATGTCCACCTGCCCGCCGCCGAAGCTCTTGGCGAAGATGCCGTTCCCGATGCGCGAGAGCAGCTCCTGCGGATCGTCGCGGCCCGCGCGCATGAAGGTATTGGTCATGCGCGGCAGCGGGGGGTGGGCATAGCTTTCGCGGCGGCCGTTGCCCGTGGGTTCCATCCCCATCAGCCGGGCGTTGAGCCGATCCTGCATGTAGCCCTTGAGGATGCCGTCCTCGATCAGCACCGTCTCGCTCGTGGGCGTGCCTTCGTCGTCGATCGAGAGCGAGCCGCGCCGCTCGCCGATCGCGCCGTCGTCCACCACGGTCACGCCCGGTGCGGCCACGCGCTGGCCGATGCGGCCGGAAAAGGCGCTGGTACCCTTGCGGTTGAAATCGCCTTCCAGCCCGTGGCCCACCGCTTCGTGCAGCAGCACGCCGGGCCAGCCGGGGCCGAGCAGCACGGTCATCTCGCCGGCCGGTGCGGCCACGCTTTCGAGATTGACCAGCGCATGGCCCAGCGCTTCGTCGATCACGCGGTTCCACTGCGCTTCGCCGAACAGGTGATCGTAGAGATAGCGGCCGCCCATGCCGAAGCTGCCCGTTTCCCGCCGGCCATTGGCCTCGGCCACGATCGAGACGTTGAGTCGCACCAGCGGGCGGATGTCGGTGGCCACGAACCCGTCGGCGCGGACGATCTCCACCACCGACCAGCTGCCCGAAAGGCTGGCCGTCACCTGGCTCACGCGCGGATCGCGGGCACGGGCAGCGGCGTCGATCGTCTCCAGCAGCTTCACCTTCTCGGCGAAGGGGACGAGGTCGAGCGGGCTGGCGTCGGTGTAGAGGTGGCGGTTGTTGCGCCGGGGCGGGGCGGCGTGCGGGCCGGTGGCCGGATCGAGCAGGCGCAGCGTTTCCCCAGCGCGGGCAATGGCGGAGGCGCTGATCTCGTTCGCATGGGCAAAGCCGGTCATCTCGCCCGAGACGCCGCGCAGGCCGAAGCCCGCATCGCGCGAATAATCCGCGGTCTTCAGCCGCCCGTCGTCGAACGCGAAGCTCTCGCTCGCGCTGAACTGGAGATAGAGCTCCCCGTCGTCGCAGGATCGGAGGGTCGAGGCGGCGAGGGCGCGGGCTTCCTCGGGCGTGAGCTTGCCCTCGGCATAGAGCAGGGCGCGCGGATCGGTGATGGTCATTCAGGCGATATAGGGGGCAGGAGCCTCCGGCGAAAGGCCGGCATGCAGGGCCCGGAGGAAGCTCGTTCCTTCCCGAAGGCGGGGGAGGGAGGGTGCCCTAGGGGCTCGCGCCTTCCGAGATGTCGGGCAGCTTCGACTGGTCCGCGCCGTCCGCCGGGCCGCCTTTCAGGATGAAGCGCCGGTCGCAATAGCCGCAATCGACATAGCCGTGCTCGTCGATTTCCAGGAAGATGCGCGGATGGCCGAGCGCGGCCGCGCGATAGGCGGTGCCGCCGCGAATCCCGCCCGAGCCGTCGCAGCTCACGCGGGTCTTTTCGACAAAGGTGATTTCGGGCGGTGGAATCATGCTGTCGCGCACCTATCGCTCCGCGCGGGAAACCGCAATATGGCGCCCGAAAATCCTCCCCTCTTTACCTCGCGCGATTGCTGGCCCAATGGGCATCGGCATGAACGACGCGCCTGCAGCCATCTCCATCCGGGACCTCGCCAAGACCTATGCCGGCGGCAAGCAGGCGCTGCGCGGCGTGAGCTTGGATGTGCCGCAGGGCGGGATCTTCGGCCTGTTGGGGCCGAACGGCGCGGGCAAGTCCACCCTGATCAATATCATGGCGGGGCTGGTGATGAAGAGCTCCGGCACCATCTCGATCTGGGGCCACGACATCGATCGCGACATGCGCAACGCCAAGGCCTCGATCGGCATCGTCCCGCAGGAAGTGGTGTTCGACCCTTTCTTCACGCCTTACGAGGTGCTGGAGAATCAGGCCGGCCTGTGGGGCGTGGCCAAGGCGCTGCGCCGGTCCGACGAATTGCTGCGCGCGGTGCACCTGGCCGACAAGCGCGACGCCTATGCCCGCACGCTGTCGGGCGGGATGAAGCGGCGGCTGCTGATCGCCAAGGCGATGGTCCATTCCCCGCCGGTGCTGGTGCTGGACGAGCCGACCGCCGGGGTGGACGTGGAACTGCGCCGCCAGCTGTGGGAGCTGGTGAGCGAGCTGAACCGCCAGGGCGTCACCGTGGTCCTCACCACCCATTACCTCGAGGAAGCCGAGGAATTGTGCGACCGGATCGCGATCATCAATCATGGCACGCTGATCGCGGACAAGCCCACTCGCGAGCTGGTGGGGATGACGCGCGAGAAGGTGGTCGTCCTCACGCTCGATCGCGATGTCGGCGAACCGCCCGTCCACCCCGCCTTCCTCAAATGCGTGAAGGCCGGGGATCGGGTGCTGGAGATCACTTATGACCGCGACCGGGTGAATGCGGGCGAGGTGCTGGGCCTGGTCCAGGGCCAGGGCTTCGTGATCGAGGACGTGACCACCCGCGAGGCGGACCTGGAGGATGTGTTCGTCCAGCTCACCAGCGAAGGGCGGGAGGCGGCATAGGCCCGGACATTCCGCCCGGGGTTGGAAAAAGACGGAGTTTTGGGGTGGCAGAGAGCAATCACGACGTCCTCATCATCGGCTCGGGCGCGGCCGGGCTCACTGCGGCGCTCACCCTGGCCGAGCATTGCCGCGTCCTCGTCCTCGCCAAGGGGGAACTGACCTCGGGCTCCACCGCCTGGGCGCAGGGCGGGATCGCTGCGGTGCTCGATGCTGGCGACACGTTCGAGGAGCATATCCGCGACACGATGATCGCCGGGGCCGGGCTCAACCGGATGGAGACGGTGGAGTTCGTGATCGGCCAGGCGCCCCATGCGATCGAGCGGCTGATGCAGCTCGGCGTGCCCTTCAACACCGAAGGCAAGAACCTCCATCTCACGCGCGAGGGCGGCCATTCGCATCGCCGGATCGTCCATGTGGACGATGCGACCGGCTGGGCGGTCCAGTCCGCCCTGCTCAAGGCGGCGTCGGACCATCCCAACATCACCCTGCTGCCGGGGCGCAGCTGCGTGGATCTCATCACCGGCAAGAACGAGGAACGCTATTCGGGATCGGGCCGGGTTTGGGGCGTCTATGCGCTCAATGCCGAGACCGGCCGGGTGGAAGCCCATGTCGCCCGCGCCACGATCATGGCAGCCGGCGGGGCGGGGCGGGTCTACCAGTTCTCCACCGCCCCGCGCGGCGCCACCGGCGACGGGATCGCGATGGCCTGGCGCGCGGGCTGCCGCGTCTCCAACATGGAGATGATGCAGTTCCACCCGACCTGCCTCTACAATCTCGAGGTCAAGAACTTCCTCATCACCGAGGCGGTGCGCGGCGAAGGCGGGCGGCTGATCAATCCGCGCACCGGCAAGCGCTTCATGGAATTCTACGACGAGCGATTGGAGCTGGCCCCGCGCGACGTGGTCGCCCGCGCGATCGACGCGGAGATCAAGCGTTTCGGCCTCGATTACGTGCATCTCGACATCAGCCATATGGGCGCGGAGTTCGTGAAGCATCACTTCCCGACCATCCACGAGAAGCTGCTGACCCTGGGCATCGACATGACCACCGGGCCGATCCCGGTGGTGCCGGCGCAGCACTACACCTGCGGCGGCATCCTGATAGACCTCGATGGCCGCACCGACCTGCCGGGCCTCTATGCCGCGGGCGAATGCACCGAAAGCGGGCTTCATGGCGCGAACCGGCTCGCCTCCAACTCGCTGCTCGAATGCTTCGTGTTCGGCGAGGCGGCCGCGCGCCACATCCTCGCCCATTGGGACGGGTTCGACGCCCCGCCACCGGTCCGGCCGTGGGACGAGAGCCGGGTGACCGATTCGGACGAGGAAGTCATCATCAAGCAGAACTGGACCGAGATCCGCCGCTTCATGTGGAACTATGTCGGCATCGTGCGCACCACCAAGCGGCTGGAACGCGCCCAGCACCGGATCAAGCTGCTGCATGACGAGATCGAGGATTATTACGGCCATTTCCGCGTGACGACCGACCTGATCGAGCTGCGCAACCTGCTGCAATGCGCCGAGCTGATCGTGCGCAGCGCGCTGAAGCGGCAGGAAAGCCGGGGGCTGCACTACACGCTCGATTATCCGGACAAGCTGCCCGAGGCGAACGATACGGTGCTGGTTCCGTAAAGGGGGGCGCGGGATCACCTCGGCCACCAGCCCCCTCTCGTCATGCCAGCGCAAGCTGGCATCTCATTCGGCTGCACGCCAAGGCCCGAGGCCCCGGCTTGCGCTGGGCATCCCTCGTCATTGCGAGGAGGCGAAGCCGACGTGGCAATCCAGGGCGGTTGCATGAGGCCCTGGATTGCCGCGGGGCCTTCGGCCCCTCGCAATGACGAAGCTGTGTGCGGGAGGAAGGGAAGGAGACGCCCAGCCTCACCACTCTTTGACCCCTTCCTGCTTTCGGCGCCGCATGAAAATTGCTCCGGGCTTTCCGAAAGATTCAACCGCCTCCCTCGTCGCGCCTGCTGCGGAAAAAAATTTCCGGACGGCATTTTGACTCTTGCGCGCCGCATCGGCCCAGCTTTGACGGCGCGTCGCACTGTATTGCGTGCCTATGTCACCCGGTCATGCAGAGGTCATATCGGGTAAAAGGAGGATTTACCCTCTTGCGTGCGATTCGCGAGCCAAGCACTATGGCTAGTGGTCGAGCTACCGGGGGCACCTACAAGACCTAGTTTCCAACGCGAGCCTTGCGAATCGCTCGCGCGAGTGGGAACCGCGTCTTTGTGAAGCCCGGAAGACATTCGGCTGGGGACAGGCGGGGGAAAAGTTTTCCCCTCGGCACGCCCCCGAATTGGTAGGCTGGGTGCTTGCCGCCGATTCGAACGAATGCGGAACGCGGAGGGTTGAAACCCCCGCCTTGAAGGAACAGATTCGGGGGCTGAGATGGATTTCAGGACTGGGGACGAAGCGGCGATGGGCCTCGATGAAACGGATGGCGCGCTGGCGGAGAATCCCGCGGCGAAGCCCGGAAGGCAGGCAGCCGCAAGCGAAGCGGAACCGGTGATGGACATGGCGAAGATGGATAAGGGTTCGGACGGGCTGGTCGCCGAGGCGGCGGCCGAGGCCCTTGCCACGGCCGCTAAGGCCGCCGCGGCGCCGCAGGACGATTCCAAGTCCGTCCGCCCGCGCCGCTTCGCGATCGAGATCGACGAGAGCCGGGACGAGCTGCTCACCGCCTTCGGCAGGGAGACGCTGACCGACCGCTACCTGCTGCCGGGCGAGCGTTTCCAGGACCTGTTCGCCCGCGTGGCCGATGCCTATGCGGATGACGCGGAGCATGCCCAGCGGCTCTACGACTATATCTCGCGCCTGTGGTTCATGCCGGCGACCCCGGTGCTGTCCAACGGCGGCACCAATCGCGGCCTGCCGATCAGCTGCTATCTCAATTCGGTGTCCGACAGCCTCGAAGGCATCGTCGGCACCTGGAACGAGAATGTCTGGCTCGCCTCGCGCGGGGGCGGCATCGGCACCTATTGGGGCAATGTGCGCGGCATCGGGGAGCCGGTGGGGCTGAACGGCAAGACCAGCGGCATCATCCCCTTCGTGCGGGTGATGGACAGCCTGACGCTGGCGATCAGCCAGGGTTCGCTGCGGCGCGGCTCGGCCGCCTGCTATCTCGACATCTCGCATCCGGAGATCGAGGAATTCCTCGAGATCCGCAAGCCTTCGGGCGATTTCAACCGCAAGGCGCTGAACCTGCATCACGGCGTGCTGCTGTCCGACGAGTTCATGGAAGCGGTGCGCGACGGGGCCGAGTTCGAGCTGAAGAGCCCGAAGGACGGCTCGGTGCGCGGCACGGTCAATGCCCGCGCGCTGTTCCAGAAGCTGGTCGAGACCCGCCTCGCCACGGGCGAGCCCTATATCGTGTTCAACGACACGGTGAACCGCACGATGCCCAAGCATCACCGCGACCTGGGCCTCAAGGTCTCGACCTCCAACCTGTGCTCGGAGATCACCCTGCCGACCGGGGTCGACCATCTGGGCAATGATCGCACGGCGGTGTGCTGCCTGTCCTCGCTCAATCTCGAATGCTGGGACGAATGGAACGGCGACAAGCGCTTCATCGAGGACGTGATGCGCTTCCTCGACAACGTGCTGCAGGATTATATCGACCGCGCCCCGCCGGAAATGGCGCGCGCCAGATATTCCGCCATGCGCGAACGCTCGGTCGGCCTCGGCGTGATGGGCTACCACTCCTTCCTCCAGTCGAAGGGCATCGCGATGGAAAGCGCGATGGCGAAGGCGTGGAACCTCAAGATGTTCAAGCACATCAACGCCAAGGCCAACGAGGCCTCGATGATGCTCGCCAAGGAACGCGGGCCGTGCCCCGATGCCGAGGACATGGGCGTGATGGAGCGGTTCAGCTGCAAGATGGCGATCGCGCCCACCGCCTCGATCAGCATCATCTGCGGCGGCACCAGCGCCTGCATCGAGCCGATCCCGGCCAATATCTACACCCACAAGACCCTGTCGGGCAGCTTCGTGGTGAAGAACCCCTATCTGGAGAAGCTGCTGCAGGAGAAATCGAAGGATTCCAACAATGTGTGGAATTCGATCCTCGAACGCGGCGGCTCGGTCCAGCATCTCGACTTCCTCTCGACGGAGGAAAAGGCGGTCTACAAGACCAGCTTCGAGATCGACCAGCGCTGGCTGCTCGAATTCGCGGCCGACCGCGCGCCGTTCATCGACCAGGCGCAGAGCCTCAACCTGTTCATCCCGGCCGATGTCGACAAGTGGGACCTGCTGATGCTGCATTACCAGGCGTGGGAGAAGGGCATCAAGTCGCTCTACTACCTGCGCTCCAAGAGCGTGCAGCGCGCGGGCTTCGCCGGCGGGGTGGAGGCGGACAACACCGCCGACGCGCCGAAGATCGAACTGGCCGCCCAGCCGACCGATTACGAGGAATGTCTTGCCTGCCAATAGGCGGGAGCCCGACTATCCTTCCGGCACCATCGCCGATTGGGCCGCGGTGGACGGCTATTTCTCCTCCCTGCTGACCCCGCCGGACGCGGTGCTGGAGCAGGCCCTGGCCGCGAGCGCAGCCGCGGGGCTGCTTCCGCACGAGGTCTCTCCGCTGCAGGGCCGCTTGCTGGCGCTGCTGGCCCGCATCGCCGGCGCGCGGCGTATCCTGGAGATCGGGACGCTCGGCGGCTACAGCACGATCTGGCTCGCCCGCGCGCTTCCGTCCGATGGAGAGCTGGTCACGATCGAGGCCGATCCCCTCGCGGCCCGGATCGCGCGGAAGAATATCGCCCGCGCCGGCCTGGATGATCGCGTGACGGTGCTGCCCGGCCGCGCGCTCGACTTGCTGCCCGGGCTCGCGGGGCCGTTCGATCTGGTCTTCATCGACGCCGACAAGCCCAACAATCCACACTATCTGCGCTGGGCGCTGGCCCTTTCCCGGCCGGGAACGCTCATCCTGGGCGACAATGTGGTGCGCGGCGGTGCTGTCGCGGATGGCGGCAACAGCGATCCGCGCGTCGCGGGCGTGCGCGCCTTTCTCGAAGCCATGGCGGCCGAGCCCCGGCTGGAAGCGACCGCGATCCAGACGGTGGGCGAAAAAGGGTGGGACGGCTTCGCGCTGGCCGTGGTCGGCCCCGAGTGATGAGTGATGGAAGCTTCCGCAGGGGCGGTTTCGCGACGGAGGTGGGTATGCTTTTCGGTTCTCCGCGCTTCCGCGTGAACCAACAGGTCCCGGGCGGGCTCAGGCGCGAAAAGCGAAAGCCCCGGCCCTGCCTTGGCGGGACCGGGGCCCTTCGCCGCCGTCCGTGCGGCGCTTGCCGCTCGGTCCGGATCAGGCTCCCAACGGAAGCTGCGTGCCTTCCTTGAGATAGATCCGGTTGTCGTCGATCCGGTCGACTGCATCGAGCGGCAGGAAGTGATGTTGGCGATCGGCGCTGTCGGACCGGGTCAGCTTGATCTGTTCATCCTCGACGCTGTCCACCGTGCCGACATGGTCGCCGCGGGCGTTCGCCACTTCCATATGCTCCTTGATCCTCAGCTTCTCGAACATGTTGGACTCCTCTTTCTCGTTCCTGCTTCGGCAACGGGCGGCACGGACCGGCCGTTCCTCGGCTCGTCGCGCCTTCCGCACGGTCCGGAAAAAGGAAAGCCGGGAAGCACTTTTCACGGCCTTGGGGCGGGAAAGGGGGATTGTTGCGCGGGGGCTTGGGTGATGGGGTGCCGGGAAAGCGCCTTTCTTGCGCAGGACCGAAAGCTAGTTGCCGATTTTATCCCCGCCGAATCATACCCCCTTGCCTTCGAATCCGACACATGATTCCCTATGTTGGTCGTTCGCTCGAAACACCCAGGAGTCACAAGATGTCGTTGCTCGAAGCCCGGAAGACCTACAAGCCCTTCGAATATCCGTGGGCTTACGACTTCTGGAAGCGCCAGCAGCAGGTGCACTGGATGCCCGAGGAAGTGCCGCTGGGCGAGGATTGCCGCGACTGGGCGCAGAAGCTTTCCGATCACGAGCGGAACCTGCTCACGCAGATCTTCCGCTTCTTCACCCAGGCCGATGTCGAGGTGCAGGATTGCTACCACGAGAAATACGGTCGCGTGTTCAAGCCGACCGAGGTGAAGATGATGCTGGCCGCCTTCTCCAACATGGAGACGATCCACATCGCCGCCTATTCGCACCTGCTCGACACGATCGGCATGCCCGAGAGCGAATACGGCATGTTCCTCGAATATGCGGAGATGAAGGACAAGCACGACTATCTCCAGCTCTTCGGGGTGGATTCGGACGAGGACATCGCCCGCACCCTCGCCATGTTCGGCGGCTTCACCGAAGGGCTGCAGCTCTTCGCCAGCTTCGCCATGCTGATGAACTTCCCGCGCTTCAACAAGATGAAGGGCATGGGCCAGATCGTGAGCTGGTCGGTGCGCGACGAATCGCTGCATTGCGAAGGCATCACCCGCCTGTTCCACGCCTTCTGCGAGGAGCGGAACTGCCTGACCAAGGCGGTGAAGGAAGACATCATCGACTGCTGCCAGAAGACGGTGCGTCTGGAAGACGCCTTCATCGACCTGGCCTTCGAGATGGGCCCGGTGCCGGGGATGACCGCGAAGGAAATCAAGCGCTACATCCGCTACATCGCCGACTGGCGCCTGTCGCAGCTCGGCCTGCCGGCGATCTACATGATCGAGGATCACCCGCTGCCCTGGCTCACCCCGCTGCTGAACGGCGTGGAGCATGCCAATTTCTTCGAGACCCGGGCGACGGAATATTCCAAGGCGGCCACTCGCGGGAACTGGAACGACGTGTGGTCCAGCTTCGACCAGCGCCGCAAGGCCAAGGTCGGCGAAGGAGCGAACGACCTCGCCGGCGACGATGGCGAGCCGGACATGTTCGGCGAAGGCTCCGGCGGAGTGCAGGCGGCGGAATAATTCCGGCCGCAGCATTCCTTCCTTCCTTAAAAGTGCCCGGAAGCCCGCGACGAAGCGGGGCTTCCGGGCGTGGGGTGGATAGGCTCGACCCGGGTTGGATACGGTTCGAACCGTCCGCGCCCACATGCTTGCCTGCCATATGCCTGATCGCGCCGGCTCTTCGGGGCGGAAGGGGGCGCCCCGAAGACCGGCGTCTGGGGCGAGGACGCATGCGCACGCTATCCGGCTCCCGCAAATGCGGCGGAGCGCGGGAGCCTTGCGCCCAGCCGTGGCGCCCATCGTGCTTGGGGAGCGAGGGGAACCGCAAGGCCTGCCTGCCGTTGCTTCCTTTCAGGAAGCATGCAGGAGGACCGCCATGCAAGAGACCACCCGGAAAGACCGCGAAAAGGAATTGCGCAGCCTGCTCGACCAGATGGCCGCGCATCCCGAGCGCGACTGGAGCGAGGAACGCCAGCGCGTGGCCGTGCTGCGCGAGATGCTCGGCCATGACGCGGAGCTGCCGGCAGGCTGAAGTCTGTTCGGCTGATCGATCCTTCCCCTCAGGGGGAGGTGGCAGCCGCGTAGCGGCTGACGGAGGGGCCGTCCGGGCCGCACGGCCGGGAGCCCCTCTCGCCATGCCGGGCCTGATTCTCCCATTTCGTCATGCCAGCGAAAGCTGGCATCTCGGGCCTTTGTGCGTCTTCGCCTGAGACCCCAGCTTTCGCTGGGGGTGACGATAAAGCGTTCGATCCACAGCGCGTTTGCGATCGCTTCCCGGAAAACGGGCCCAAAAAACGGGCAAAGACCTTTTGGAAAAAATCATTGACATTTAGAGCCAATACGGTTATATAAATTCCCGTCATGGCCGGACGACCAAGCCCCCTACCGCCCTTCCCACTTCACCGCCGAGCGGCTAAGGCGCGCGGACCTATGCGGGAGGAGAAGCCGCCGATGAGCGTGAGCGAGGACAAGGGAATGCTGGCCAAGGCGGAAACGCTGATCGAGGCGCTCCCTTATTTCCAGCGCTATGCCGGGCGCACCTTCGTGGTGAAATATGGCGGCCACGCGATGGGCGACCCCGAGGCCGCGCGCGATTTCGCCGAGGATGTCGTGCTGCTGAAGGCAGTGGGCATCAACCCGGTGGTGGTGCATGGCGGCGGGCCGCAGATCGGCGCGATGCTGAAGAAGCTGGGGGTGGAAAGCACTTTCGTCGACGGGCTGCGCGTGACCGACAAGGCGACGGCCGAGGTGGCCGAGATGGTCCTGTCCGGCGCGATCAACAAGGAGCTGGTCGGCTGGATCGCCAATGCCGGGGGCAAGGCGATCGGCGTTTCGGGCAAGGATGGCGGGCTGGTGACGGCCACCAAGGTCACCCGCACCGCCAAGGACCCGGAAAGCAATATCGAGCAGGCAGTCGACCTGGGCTTCGTGGGCGAGCCGAGCCGGGTGGACACCACCCTGCTCGAAACCGTCGGCAAGGCCGGGATGATCCCGGTGGTCGCCCCGATCGGCGCGGGCGAGGACGGACATACCTACAACATCAACGCCGACACTATGGCGGGCGCGATCGCCGCCGCGCTGGGCGCGGCGCGGCTGTTCCTGCTGACCGACGTGACCGGCGTGCTGGACAAGCAGAAGAACCTCCTGACCGACCTCACCCCCGCCGATATCGAGCGGCTGAAGGCGGACGGGACGATCCAGGGCGGGATGATCCCCAAGCTCGAAACCTGCGTCCATGCGGTGGAGGCGGGCTGCGAAGCCGCGGTGGTGCTGGACGGGCGCGTGCCGCATGCGATGCTGCTCGAATTCTTCACCTCGCGCGGGGCGGGCACGCTGATAAGGGCCGGATGATGCGCAAACTTCTTTCCCTCACTCTGCTCGCCGCGCTTGCCGCGTGCGATTCCGGCAGCGGGCCCGCCGCCACCCCTTCGCCGACGGAGAACGCCGCGCCTGCGGACGGCGCATCCCCGGCCACGGCATCCGGCGCCCCCGCGCCGGCAAGCGCCCCGGCCGGTTCGGCCGAGCTCGATTACGGCGCGCTGCAGGAGCGGAAGGACCCGGCCAGGGTCCTCGCCTATTTCGCGCAGGCCGTGGCTCAGGACCGGTGGGACGATGCCGTGCGTGTCTGGCGCAAGGGCGATCTCGACGCGCGCGAGCTCAAGGAGCTGTTCGGCCCCCATCGCGGCCTTTCGCTCGGTTTCGGCCCGGGCGAGCAGGAAGGGGCGGCCGGCTCGCTCTATTACGGGGCGCCGCTGACCCTCACCGCCGATGGGGGCAGCTTCACCCGCAAGGGCACGATCACCCTCAGGCGGGTGAACGACGTGCCCGGCGCGGAAGACTGGCAGCTCGCATGGCATGTCGAGCGTATCGAATGGGCGGACGCGTCTTAGGTAGTTGATACACCTGCCCGCGCTCGGCTAGGCTTGCGCGGACCCCAATCGGAAAAAAGGTAGGTCGCGTGCTCATCTATACGCTCATCGAAATCATCGCCTATCTCACCTGGATACTCACCATACTGGTGATCGCACAGTTCGTGCTGAGCCTGCTGATCTCGTTCAACGTGGTGAACATGCACAATGATTTCGTCGCTTCGCTGTGGCGGGCGGTGAATGCGTTGCTCGATCCGCTGCTCAACCCCATCCGGCGGATAATGCCCGATACGGGGATGATCGATTTCTCGCCGCTGGTGCTGATCATCCTGCTGCGAATCCTGATGATGATACTGTCTGGTCTTGGGAGTTATGTATGAGTGCTGCGTTGATTGACGGGAAAGCCTTCGCCGAGGGGCTCCGCCAGAAGGTTGCGGAATTCGCGGCGGAATTCGAAAGCAAGGCGGGCCGCAAGGCCGGCCTCGCCGTGGTGCTGGTGGGCGAGGATCCCGCCAGCCAGGTCTATGTGCGCAGCAAGGGCAAGTCGACCGTGGCCGCCGGCATGAACAGCTTCGAATACAAGCTGCCCGCCGATACGAGCGAAGCGGCGCTGGTCGCCAAGGTGAAGGAACTGAACGCCGATCCCGCCGTGGATGGCATCCTGGTCCAGCTTCCGCTGCCCAAGGGGTTGGACGAGCAGACCGTGATCGCCACCATCGATCCCGACAAGGATGTGGACGGGTTCCACATCATCAATGCCGGCCGTCTCTCGGTGGGTCAGAAGGGCTTCGTCCCCTGCACGCCGCTGGGCTGCCTGATGCTGCTGAAGGACCGGCTGGGCGACCTGTCGGGCAAGGAAGCGGTGGTGATCGGCCGCTCTAACATCGTTGGCAAGCCGATGGCGCAACTGCTCACCGATGCGAACGCCACGGTGACGATCGCGCACAGCCGCACCGCCGACCTGCCCGGAGTGGTGAAGCGGGCCGACATCGTGGTCGCCGCGGTCGGCCGCCCGGAAATGGTCAAGGGCGACTGGATCAAGCCCGGCGCCACAGTGATCGATGTCGGCATCAACCGGATCGACGGGGAAGACGGCAAGGCGAAGCTGGTGGGCGACGTGGATTTCGCCTCCGCGCGCGAGGTCGCCGGCGCGATCACGCCGGTGCCGGGGGGCGTCGGCCCGATGACCATCGCCGTGCTGCTGCGCAATACCCTCGTCTCGGCCTATCGCCGGGAAGGGCTGCCGCTCGACGAGGAAGCGCTGTAAGCTGCCCTTCGCCCCGGGGCTTGCCGAAGGGCGGTGCTTCCTTGCGGGAGATGCGCGCTTGAACAGAACAGCAATGCTTCGACAGGCCCCGGGCAGGCGGGTTGCATGGGTTGGCGGGCTGTCCGCCGCCTTGCTGCTGGCCGCCTGCTCCGGCCCGGGGGGCTCGCGCGGCATGCGCGGCCCACCCCTGCGTCCGGTGGCGGAACCCGGCAAGGTGGTCGCGGCGGAGATGGGGCTTGCCCGTTCCGTGCGGGAAAAGGGCCAATGGACCGCCTTTGCCGAATATGCCGCGCCCGACGCGGTGCTCTTCGTGCCCCGCCCGGTCGCGGCGAAGGACTGGCTGAAACGCCGGGCCAATCCGCCGGCCGGCCTGGTGCGGGAGCCGGCGCGCGTGGTCTCTTCATGCGACGGGCAACTGGCGGCTTCGTTCGGCCGGGCGATCTCGCCCGACAACCGCACCAGCGATTATCTGACGCTGTGGCAGCGCCAGCCGGACGGTGCCTATAGATGGCTGCTCGACACGGAAGAGGAGACCGAGGCGGCGCGGATCGTGCTCGATGACGGGCGGCAGGCGCTGGTGGACGGGATCCGGTCGGATTTCGTGATCACCGAGATCGCCGATTGCGCCCGTCCCGATTCCCCTGCCGGCCAGCCGGGCGGGCAGGGCGGAGCCTCGCCCGACGGCACGATGCGCTGGAGCCTCGCTCCGCAGGTGCAAGGCGGCGGGGAGCATCTCACGGTGGAATATTGGGACGGTTCGGGCTTTCGGACGATCTACGACCGGGACTATTCCGCCGCGCCGGGAAGCTAGCCGGCCGATGCTCGAGCTTTTCGTCTCCGCCTTCATCACCCTGTTCGTGGTGATCGACCCGCCGGGCTGCGCCCCGATCTATGCCGGGCTTTCCGCCGATGCGCCGCCGCACCAGCAGCGGCGCATGGCGGTGAAGGCGGTGCTGATCGCCACGCTGATCCTGCTCGGCTTCGCCCTGTTCGGGAAGCAGCTGCTCGGCGCACTCCATATCGAGCTGGATTCCTTCCGTATCGCGGGCGGGATCATGCTGTTCTTCATCGCGATCGACATGGTGTTCGAGAAACGCACCCAGCGGCGCGAGGAACGCGTGGAAAGGCTGCGCGCGCAGCATGCGCAGACGGCGGAGATTGAAGACGTCTCCGTCTTTCCCATGGCGATGCCGATGCTCGCCGGGCCGGGCGCGATCGCCACCGTCATGCTGGTGGTGGGCAAGGCCCAGGGCCACGGGGAAACGCTGATCGTGCTCGCCGCCCTGGCCGCGGTGATGCTGCTCTCGCTCGCCGCGCTGCTCGCCGCCGCGCCGATCATCCGCCTGCTCGGCGCCAGCGTCGAATCCGCGATCACGCGTCTCCTGGGCGTGCTGCTCGCCGCGCTGGCGGCGCAATATGTGATCGACGGGCTGAGGGGCGCGTTCGGGATCTGAGGGGGGTGCCCCCGTCCGCAAGCTATTGCAGCGTCACCTTGTCGTCCCCGCTGTCGCGGCGGCCAAAGAACTGCATGAGTTGCACCAGCAATTCGCAGCGCGCGCGGATGTCGGGTGCTTCCAGCAGCGCCTGCTTGGCCGCGACATCGAACGGGGCGATCTGGCTGACCCCGTTGATCAGGGCCACGTCGTCCAGCCGCGCCACCGAGTCCCAGTCGACCGAATAGCCCTGCGCATCGGCGAAATTGCGGGCTTCCAGCTCGAAGCCGGCGCGTTCGGCTGGGCTCAGCACTTCATCATCGGGTTCCGCGATCAGCTCGGCCTCGATCTGGCGGAACGGGGTCCTGGCCTGGATCTCGCGCAGCAGGCGGAAGCGGCTCTCGCCTTCCAGGATGATGTTGAAGCGCCCGTCCTCCAGCGCCTCGACCTCGCCGATGCGGCCGACGCAGCCGATGCCGAACAGCGGTGCGCCCTCGGTGGCGGTCTGCGGCTGGATCATCGCGATGCGCCGATCCCGCGCCAGCGCCTCGCTCACCAGCGCGCGATAGCGCGGCTCGAAGATGTGGAGCGGCAATTGCAGTCCGGGAAACAGGATGGCGCCCGGCAGGGGGAAGATCGAAAGGCGGGTGGCCATCCGATGCTTATCCGAACAGGATCAGCGACAGCTTGCGGCGCGTCGCCGCCACCCACGGATCCTCCAGCCCCACGGCTTCGAATATCTGGAGCAGCTTGGCCCTGGCCGCGCCTTCGTTCCATTCGGGCTCGGTCCGCACCATCCGCAGCAGCGCTTCGGCCGCTTCGTCGCGCGCCCCGGCGGCGAAGGCCGCCTGGGCGAAGGCGAATTGCGCCTCCATGTCGGCCGGCCGCTCCGCCGCGGTGGCGCGCAGGGCGGCAAGCTCGCCTTCGTCCTGCGGTGCACTGCCGGCCAGCTCCAGCATGCTGTGTGCCTGCGCGATCGCGGGATCGGCCCGGAGTGCCTCGGGCAGGGCGTCGAAGGCCTCCCGCGCCTCGGCCGAGTGGCCGGCGGCGATCATCGCGCGGATCAGCCCGGCCTGCACCTGGGCGTTGTCGGGCTCCATCTCGGCGAGCTGGGCGAAGATGCCCAGTGCGCGCTCGCCGTCGCCATCGGCCAAGACCTGCTCGCCCATCTCGATCAGCGGTGCGATATCCTGCGCCGCGCCCTCGTCGCCCGCCTCGATCGGCAGCTTCTCCAGCAACTGGTCCAGCACCTGGCGCAATTGCGATTCGCTGCGCGCATTGGTGAGGTCGGCCACCGGCTGGCCGTGGAACATGGCGTAGACGGTGGGGATGGAGCGCACCTGGAACTGGGCGGCGACGAACTGTTCCTCGTCCACGTTCAGCTTGGCGAGCAGCACGCCCCGGTCGGCATATTCGGCGGCGACCTTCTCCAGCACCGGCGCCAGCGCCTTGCACGGCCCGCACCATTCGGCCCAGAAGTCGAGGATGACCAGCTTGGTCATCGACGGGTCGATGACCTCCTGCCGGAAGCGGTCCACCGCCTTCTGTTCGTCGAGATTGAGGCCCATGCTCGCCAAGGCAAACTCCCGCTGCTACCGTTATTCCTTGCCCTAATGTGGACCTTCGGGCGGATTTGTGAAGGGGCGATGCAGGCACCGCCGCTTCGCGCGTTTTTCCCCTTGCAGGGGGCCCGGGGCGATGCTAACCGCGCGCCTCCCCACCGGAGCGCCCACCGCCCGGTAGCGCCAGTGAGCGGGCGTAGCTCAGGGGTAGAGCACAACCTTGCCAAGGTTGGGGTCGAGGGTTCGAATCCCTTCGCCCGCTCCAGTTTTTCTAATAAAATCAATGTTTTACGGCGGCGCCTTGCGCTGCGTGCGAATGCCGATTCGGCAATGTCTACCAAATGTCTACCACACTAAATCGTAGAAACGGCGGATCCCCATTTCGCCATTCACGAGTCTGAAGGGGAAAGTCTTCCCCTGTCGGCGCGCCTGTGGTCGCGCCGGCCCCCTTCAGCGAGCGGGCTTCGCCCCAGCCCCAAGGAGTGAGAGTTTGACCGGGCTGTGCCCCGGCAAGATCTGCGACGATGGTCTAGCTTATACGGTCGGCGACGTGCTTCGCGGGCTGATACGGGACGTGCGTGTAGATCGCAGTCGGGCGGGGATTGATCGAGGATTGCGCTGGCGAACGCTACCGTCTCGCCTGACGAGATCGTGGTAGAACCCATCGTGTGCGGCAGTTCCGCGCTCCAATGTCGGTCATTCAAGCTACGCCACTATTTCCTGAAAGCGGACACCGAATGAGTCGGCGCGGCGGGGCTGCAATGTCGGACGTTCTGGAAAGTCTGCTCCGCGTGGGCCAGATGGTAAAAGCCGCCGCTCGTTCACGCAGACCATTTGCGGTCGGCTAGGTTGGACGATGCCGACGGTCTGCAATCGGACGCTCTTCGAGGAAAGTTCCGGATGCACCGCGCCTAAAACATGGGCCAAAGGCAACCCCCTGCTTGATCTTCCCTAACGCTTGGACCAGCTTCTAGTGATCGGAGGGGGAATGTCATATTATCTTTGGAGAGCCATTTTGGGCGTTTATCCCCTTTGCATACGTATAAATGGTGTGGCATACAATGCCGCATGACGACGAAGCCTCTCACCACTACGCAGTTCTTCCGGCTCTTCCCGGACGATGAAACCTGTCTGACGCACCTGTTCAACGTCCGCTTCGGACAGGGCTACGAATGCCCTTCCTGTGGCCGGGCGTCCAACTGGTATCGGATCAAAGCCGAACGGGCCTATTCCTGCCAGTGGTGCGGCCACCACCTGCACCCCACCGTGGGGACGCCGTTCGAGCAGACGCGCACCCCGTTGCAGCTCTGGTTCTATGCCATCCACCTCTTCACCACCACGCGGCACGGGGTCAGCGCCAAGGAATTGCAGCGCCAGCTAGGCGTGACCTACAAGACGGCTTGGCGCATGGCCCAGCTCATCCGCCAGCACATGGCGGACGTTGACGGCGACAAGCCGCTCGGCGGCGTCTTCCGCACTGTCGAGATCGACGAGACGTTCGTCGGCGGTGTCGAGAAGGGCAAGGGCATGAAGCGCAACAAGACCATCGTGTTCGGCATGTTGCAGAAGGGCGGCGACGTTTCGACGCACATCGTTCCCGATCGCGCCAGCGGGACGCTTCTCCCGATCATCAAGCGGACGGTGAAGCCTTACAGCGAGGTCCACACCGACGAGCACAAGTCCTACGGCGGCCTCGCGATGCTAAACGGCTACTGGCACAAGTCGGTGAACCACAGCCGCGACGAATACGTTTGCTCGCTGACAGGCGCGACCGTGAACGGCATCGAGAGCTTCTGGCGGCACCTGAAGGCGTCAATCAGCGGGACGCATATCCACGTCAGCCCCAAGTATCTCGGGCGCTATGCCAAGGAGTTCGAGTTCCGTTTCAATCGTCGCCATCGCGAGGCGGACATGCTTCCCGAGCTACTTTCGACGTTCCGGCCATTGACGCCAAAGCGCGGTTGAACGCCTCGGCATCGCCCTTCTCGCCTTTGTGTTCGGCGATAAACTGGTCAAGCTTACCCGCGTCGCGAGCCTGTTTAAGCGTAGTCATCCTTCAGCTCCTACGGCGCGCATTGCCTGTGCGGCCGAATGCTGGTCGAATTCCGACTTACTCCAGATCAAATCCTGCATGGCAGATGAGGTCGCCATACCCTGCCGCACTGCATATGCGCTTGCTGCGACGGCCGCTCCAACCGCCAATTGCACAACCCACGTCTTGAGCGGAAGCCAAAGGGCAAAGAGGGCAAAGCTAGATGCGCAGATAGCCACGACCTGCGCGCCGTGACACCACCCTACAAAGACGAGGTAGTGACTGAGTAGATTGTGTTTCCTCAGATGAGCGCAAAAGGCCCCGGCGCCGATGATCTCATAGATCTTCCCGAATGCTGACCAGCACAACGCAAGGATGATACCATTGAAGGTCAGCAGCCCCGCCATCACGGAAACCGCAACGTCAAGTTTCGTGCCATCCCAGAAGCTCGTGGGAAGCTCGATCACCAGCCAACCACCTATGGCAGCCGACCCCAAAATCCAGTAAGGGATGAGAGCGATTTTGCTACCGTGCGCTAGCGTAAGCTGCCACGATTCAAGCAAGCTCTTGAGGAATTCCGGGCGCTTCATCTCGATCATAGAATCGCACAAGCTCGGCGACAACGCCAGCCACAACGTCCTCCTCGTCGCCTTCATCAACGAACACGCGAAGGGGCTGTTCCTTCTCCATCTGGCGGCGGTTTTCGTTCTTATCGAGACTGAAGGGAGGTTTGCGAATTTGGGCAAGGCTGCCGCCAGCGGTTTCCCCTTTGAAACCAACGACGGCGTAACCAGCTTCAGCCATTTCGCTGGTTTGCCCAATGATGCCTTCGCCCACTTGCATATCCTGCCCTGGCATCGGCTTTGCCACTCCCCTTTGAACCCCGATCCCCTCTTGTCGCATCGACTCATCCAGCGCAGCCGAAAGCACCCCCGGAGGGTGTGGGTTGATCGTCCTCACCGTGAACGCGTACTCCTTGAGATTGAGCTCTTCGAGCACGGCCGTAACGTCGCCGGGCTGCAAGAACCAGAATGCGAATTGGCCGCCGGGCATGTGCTTGAATGCCGATCTCGTCCGGGAGAGCGCCGATTTTGCTCCCATGTTCATGGCATTCACGCGATCATTTACCGCCATTACTCCCAGCCTCGGCACGGCCATCATGTGAGTGTGGACGATATTGTCATCCTGCTCGACTCTTTGCCTGATTTCCTGCGCGGCAGCATCGTAGTTGGTGACCGTTCTATGCCCCGGCCGATGTCCTATCGCCCAAGTCACGACGGTCTCACCATTCACATCAACACGTCGAGGACGCATAATGGCCTGCTGCCGGTTTGGTGGACACCGAGATAGGGTGTTTCCACCTATCGGAGGTCCACAATGCAAAGAAGGAAGTTCAGCCGCGAGTTCAAGCTTGAGGCGGTGAGGATGGTCCGCGAACG
>Ga0164243_10004425_pt1 | contig 22041 bp, 17 predicted proteins | sample OricompcompostOP_FD_108781 | JGI IMG/M metagenome (GOLD analysis project Ga0164243, IMG submission 108781) | Organic Plus compost microbial communities from Emeryville, California, USA - Original compost - Organic plus compost (OP) | ecosystem: Engineered > Solid waste > Mixed feedstock >...
AAGGGTGCGCAGCCCGGCGAAACCGTCTCGCACAAGGTCGACTTCGGTGACCTGAAGGGCAAGCAGAAGGTGCTCGCGGTGTGGAACATCGCCGACACCGCCAACGCCTTCTACGCCTGCGTCGATGTGAACATCGGCGGCTGACGCGGGATTTCCCCTCCCCTCGTGCCCGCGTCGCCCTCGGGTTCCGGCCGGCCGGCCGTGCCGGTACGGGCGGCCCGTTCCCGCCGGGCGCGGAGCCTTCCTCCCCCCACGCCCTCATCGGGCAGCACAGGCTCCGCGCTCGGCCTCACCTTCCCCGGCCCCACCTTCCCCTCCGCTTTCCCGACCGCCTCGCCAGGTTCTTTCCCCGGAGCCCCTGCTTCCGGTGCCTTCGACGGACGTACGCAGCAGCGCACACCGATCGAGGCACCTGGGCGAGCCGGCCGGTCTGCGGCCCAACTGCCGCCGGTGCATTGCCGATCGGCGTGCGGTGCTGCCACTCTCATTCTTCCGTGCGGGGTAGTGGCCGCGTGGCCTTCAGCCGAGGAGCAGCCGTGACAGACGACATCCCCGCACGTCGGCAGGCGCCTCCCGAACCGTCCGGCGGCCGCGGTGCTGCGGCCGACGGTTCGGACTCCGCCCCGTACGGCAGTCGGCGTACCGTGCTGCGTGCCGGTGCCGCGCTCGCCGCGGCCGGGGCGGTCACGGGCCTCGCCCCCGGAGCCGCGGCCGCGGCGGACCGCTCCGGTGGACCCGCGGCCGCGAGCGCGCAGACCGCTCAATCCGCGGGCGCGGGCGGCTACTTGGTGGGCCGCGCCGTCGCGGACGCCACCGGCGAGATCGCCGAAGTCGGCATGATGGGCTACGGGCGCCTCGACCAGCAGGCGCAGGGGCTGCATCTGCGGCTGCGTGCACGGGCGTTCGTCATCGCCGAGCGGGACGGCGGCGACCGCGTGGCGCTGGTGGTCGTGGACTCCCCGATGATCTTCGAGAGTGTGCACCAGGGCGTGCTGCGCAAGCTCGCCGCACGCTACGGCGACCGCTACACCCACCGGAACGTGCTGATCACGGCCACGCACACGCACTCCGGGCCGGGCGGCTACTCGCACCACCTGCTGTACAACCTCACCACGCTCGGCTTCCACCGCACAACGTACGAGGCCGTGGTGGACGGCATCGTCGAGGCCGTCAGTCAGGCGCACGAGGATCTGGCGCCGGCCGAACTCACGCTCACCCACGGCGAGTTGCACGGCGCGAGCGCCAACAGGTCCCGCCCCGCCTTCGATCGCAACCCCGCCGCCATCCGCCGCCACTTCCCCGACGCCGTCGACCCGCAGACCACGCTGCTGCGCGTGGAGCGGGAGGGGCGGCCGGTCGGCGCGATCAACTGGTTCGCGGTGCACGGCACCAGCATGTCCGGCGACAACAAGCTGATCAGCTCCGACAACAAGGGCTTCGCCGCGTACCACTGGGAGCGGGAGGTCGAGGGCGGCGACTATCTCGCCGACGGCGGGCCCGACTTCGTCGCCGCCTTCGCGCAGACCAACGCCGGCGACATGTCGCCCAACCTCGACCTCGAACCGCCCACCACGCCCGCCGACTTCGGGCACACCCACGCCGAGGGGCTGCGCCAGTACGCGGCCGCGGCCCGCCAACTCCACCGGCGCGGCCGCAGGTTGAGCGGGGGAGTGGACTCGCGGCTGGTCTACATCGACCTCTCGGACGTGACCGTACGCCCCGAATTCACCGGAGACGGGCACACCCACCGCACCTCGAAGCCCGCCATCGGCGCGGCGATGGCCGCCGGAAGCACCGAGGACGGCCCGGCGTTCCCCGGCTTCCAGGAGGGCGGGAATCCGCTGTGGGACGCCGTCTCCGACACGGTGATCTACCACGCCTCGCCCGAACTCCGCCGCGCCCAGGCGCCGAAGGGCGTCTTCGTGCCCGTCGGCGAGATGAACCGCACCTATCCGTGGGTATCGGAGCGGGTGCCCGTACAGCTCGTACGCATCGGCCGGCTGTATCTCGTCGGGATCCCCGGGGAGGTGACGATCGGCGCGGGGCTGCGGCTGCGGCGTACGGTCGCGGAGGCGGTGGGCGCCGAGCCGGCGGACGTGCTGGTGGCCGGGTACGCCAACGCCTATTTCCACTACCTCACCACTCCCGAGGAGTACGACGCCCAGCAGTACGAGGGCGGCAGCACGCTCTTCGGCCGGTGGCAACTGCCCGCGCTCCAGCAGACGGTGGACCGGCTGGCGCGCGCGATGCGTACGGGCCGGCGGCTGCCGCTCGGCCCGGTCGCCCCGGACATCTCGGGCGAAGTGCTGTCGTTGCAGCCGCCGGTCGTGGCCGATGTCCCGCAGCCGGGGCGGGAGTTCGGCGATGTGCTCAGCCAGCCACGCGGCAGCTACCGGCCGGGCGAACGCGTCACGGCCGTCTTCGCCGGCGCGCATCCCGGCAACGGGCTGCACCGCGGCGGCAGTTATCTGCGCGTCGAGCGCCGCGACTCCGGGCGGAGCGTCGGCGACGGCGGCTGGCGGCGGGTCGCGGACGACGGCGACTGGTCCACGCTGCTGCGCTGGGCGCGGGACGGCGTGGCCGCATCGAAGGTGACGGTCAGCTGGGACATCCCCTCCGACGCCGAGCCCGGGCGCTACCGCATCCGCTACGACGGCGACGCGAAGCCGCTCGCGGGCGAGCCGCGGCCGGTCTCGGGCACGACGCGCGAGTTCACGGTACGGGCGGCCTCCGGCCGTACGGCGCAGGGCGGTTGAGGCCGGCCCGGAGCGGCAGCGCGCCGGCGCAGCGGCCGGCCGGAGCGTCGACTCGAGCCGGGAGCGGCGTCCACGACAGATCGCGGTCGCTGAGCGACCTGGTCCCGGATCGACGCAGCCGCCGTCCCCGCCGCATGCAAGGCGCATTGCGCACCTAGCCGTTGGGCTTATCGAGCTGGGAAATCGCTGGGAGCGCAAGGACGTTGAGCGTGTCATGACTCAACGACCAGTGCCTCGCCCACTGTCCGAGGAAGCCCTCTCCAGCCTGTTCGGCCGGCAGCAGTTCGGCACGCTCGCCACCGTGAAGCGCAGCGGCCACCCGCACCTGACAACCATGGCGTACAGCTGGGACGCCGAAGCCCGCATCGCGCGGTTCTCGACCACGGCGGACCGAGTCAAAGTCCGGCACCTGCAACGCAATCCACGTGCGGCGCTGCATGTGCCGGGCGGCGACGTGTGGTCGTTCGCCGTCGCCGAAGGCGAGGCCGTGGTCTCCGAGAGCACGACGGTTCCCGGAGACGCGGTGGGTCGGGAGTTGCTCGGGATGGTCCCGGAGGCCGGGAAGCCCGACGACGAAGCCGCGTTCCTGGAGGAGTTGGTCGCCGAGCGCCGGGTGGTCATCCGGCTGAAGGCGGACCGGCTGTACGGCACGGTGCTCGACGTCGACGAGTAGGAAGCGGCCGCGCCCGGTGGTACCGCGCTGCCACCAGCTTCCCCGAAGCACGGCATGAGCATTGCTCGTCCCACGGACCGCGAAAATCTGTCATGGCGAGAGTAGACATGGAGAGGTGCGGGGGTTAGAGTTCTGCACGTACCCACAGAGATCGAAGGGGTGCGGCAGCGGACGAACTGCCGCGCATGCAGGTCAAGTTAGTGATGGAACGGCAGTCGAGCAGCGTGGCCGGGTGTAAGGGCTCCGCTGCCGACTGCCGGGCCAAGCGGCCCCAGGGGTCGCGTGCAGTTCCGCAAGATCGGTAGTGACAGGTAAGTAACGAGAAAGAAGGAGGAGGCCAGACGCCATCAGGATCGCCCGGGCAGGAAGGGTCCGCCCGGGTACCGCAGACCCCGGATTGGAAGGTGGTCCCCGGTCACGCAGCCGCGATCCCCGCACCCGTCCGCTTGGATTCAGCGGTGCGGACAGAGAAAACCGGCGTAGTTGCAGCCGGTAGATGGTGTTGAACCCCTCGGGGCCCTGGCGTCGCAGTGACGCCAGGGCCCCTCGACGCGTGTTTCCCGAGAGGTGCCAGTGGCCGCAGACAACACTTCCACCCCGTCGAGCCGACTCGACGACGACGATTACCCCGCCTACACCATGGGCAGAGCCGCCGAGATGCTCGGCACGACGCCCGCGTTCCTGCGGGCCATCGGCGAAGCCAAGCTGATCGTGCCGCTGCGCTCAGAAGGCGGCCATCGCCGCTACTCCCGGTACCAACTGCGCCTCGCCGCCCGGGCGCGCGAGCTGGTCGACCAGGGAACCCCCATCGAGGCCGCCTGCCGCATCATCATCCTCGAAGACCAGCTCGAAGAGGCAAAGCGCATCAACGAAGAGCTTCGCGGGTCCGGTGCTTCACCTCAGAGGAACGACGCCTGACGAACTGTGCAGCGGAACCCGGGGCTGCGGGCCGTGCGCTGCGCTTCCGACCGGGCCGCGGAAGTCTGCCGAATGCGTGGGCCGGCCGGGGCGGAATACCTCTCTTCGCCGTCGCAGAAATACGGTCGATGCGCGGCGAGAAAACTCTCCCCGGCGAATGCGCGCCAGAATAAGTCGCATCCTCCGGGGCGGCCGTGTTACGTTGACGTGAGTTGCAGTTGTGGTTCCCAAGACTTCAGGTGTTCCCGGTTCAGGCCGGTGAGCATGCGTTTTTATTCCGGTATTCCGGAGGGGTAATCATTGCAGCGACTCCGAGTCCGTAAAGTGCGGACTCCGGGCACTGCCCCCAAAGGAGATTCAGTATGGCATCTGGCACCGTGAAGTGGTTCAACTCGGAAAAGGGCTTCGGCTTCATCGAGCAGGAGGGTGGCGGCGAAGACGTCTTCGCCCACTTCTCGAACATCATGGCCAGCGGTTTCCGTGAGCTTCTGGAAGGCCAGAAAGTTTCCTTCGACGTCACACAGAGCCAGAAGGGCCTGCAGGCCGAGAACATCGTTCCCGCCTGACGCTGACGCGCACGACGAGCTGGGGCGCACACCGTGTGTGCCCCAGCTCGCTGTTTCATTTTGCTAGTCCAGTATTGCTGGCTCACCATGGCAGCAGCCGCGGCGAAGCCGCCGCACAAATGACTCGTGAGTCGAGCAGAAGCGCACCCTGGAGCCTCTCGCTCCGACGAGGCCACACTTTCTGAGCGGCGTCTTCCTGCATCGTCAATGACGCCTGGGCCGCAATCAATCCGTCCCGGCTGGTTTCGTGTTTTTCTTCGGCCCGGTCTTGTGGCTTTTCGTGTGGCCCTGTGCTGCTGCGACGAATTCCCTGTACGTGCCCTCCAGCCCGAGCCCGTACAACGGCAGTCTCCCCAACCCCCCGCCCGTCGCAGCACATCGCAACGCTCGGCATCGGGTGCATGCCCGAGTGGTGAGAGGCGCGAGGCCGAGCGCTGGGGTCTCCTCCTCGCCTCCGATGTTCACCGGCCCGTGGCCCCCGGGGCGGCGGGCGAGCGCCATCACTCCGGCCACGGTGTGGTGGACGTAGCACAGCGAACGCGTCTGCGCACCGTCCTGGCCGACCGCGACCGCGATGCCGTCCACAATGCGGCCGACGAGACGGCCGAGAACTTCGACAAGGTCAACGCCGTCAACCTGCGCGGCGTCTGGGCGGCGATGAAGCACGAACGGCAACAGGTGCGGGAGCAGGGCAGCGGCGCGCTTCGCAGGTGCCTGCGGTGCCATCGAGGGTTGTGAGGGAACTCGGCACGATGTGAGGGAAGTTGGCGCCACGGAGGCTCGTGAGGCGGTAAGGTCGCTCCGTTCCAAGCGGACCCTTGGCGAGCGGCAGCGCAGCCACCGGGCCGTACGGGGGGACGCTCCGCTCCACGTCCCGCCCGCCGCACCGCCTCTCCCGTGCCTGTCGAGCCAACTGCCGGGCAGGGACGAGGCGTTGTACGCCGGCGGGGCCGAAGCGGGGTGTGCACGGCGCCACTTGTGCTGCCTCGTGCGCGTCCGCCTGCACAGCTCCTTCACACACAGCTAAGGGAAGCCAGAAGCCATGACCGCATTCCGCCAGAGATGGCAGCGTTCCGCCGCAGTGGCCGCGACGGGTGCCGCTGCTCTCGTCGGCGCCGGGATACTCGCCGCCACTCCCGCCTCCGCCCACACGCCGGCCTGGTCGGTGACCTGCTCGTCGGTGTCCGTCGACCTCAGCGCGTACAACCCCTCCGTTGAGAACACCGTGTCCGTCACGGCCGGCGGCAAGGAGGTGCTGGGCACCGAGACCTTCAAGAGCGAGTTCCACAAGAAGCTCGAACTGCCCGAGCACAGCTCGCCGTTGGACGTGCATCTGGTGGTGAAGGCCGGGGACGGCGACCAGTTCTCGCGGAACGAGCACAAGAAGTCGCCCGTGTGCCAGGGCCGTCCGACGCCGACGCCCACCCGCACCTCGCCCGCGCCCTCGCCGACCCGGAGCGACAGCCCGGCCCCGGCGCCCACCGAGCGGCCCTCCAGCAGCTCGCCCGCCGCGAAGCCGCACGGCGGCGGCCACGACCTGGCGGAGACCGGAGCCTCCAGCGCGACACCGGTGATCGCGGGCGCGGCCGGTGTGGTCCTCGTGGCCGGTATCGGGCTGGTCGTCGTGGCGCGCAAGCGCCGGTCCGCCGACCGCTGACGAGCGCCGACCGTCCGCAGGCGACCGCCGGGTGCCGTCCGTGCCCCGGCGGCCGCCGCCTCGCGGTACGGCTCAACCGGCCGCCGTATCAGCCCGGTTGAGCCGTCCGTGCACGCGCAGCCCGTGCCGGGTGCCCGCCCGGCACGGGACTGCGGGCGGCGGCGTCGGGCCGTACGGCACCGGCCGGTGCGCTCAGTCCACTCGCTCGAACACCGCCGCGAGGCCCTGGCCGCCGCCGATGCACATCGTCTCCAGGCCGTAGCGGGCACGGCTGCGCCGCATCTCGTGCGCCAGCGTCGCCAGAATGCGGGCGCCCGTCGCGCCGACCGGGTGGCCGAGCGAGATCCCGGACCCGTTGACGTTGATCCGCTGCTCGTGGTCCGTTTCGGTCAGCCCCAACTCCCGGGTGCAGGCCAGCACTTGGGCCGCGAACGCCTCGTTCAGCTCGATCAGGTCCAGGTCCGCCGACGTCAACCCGGCCCGCTCCAGCGCCAGTTGCGTCGCCCGCACCGGTCCGAGGCCCATCGCCTTCGCCGGGACGCCGGCGCGGGCGAAGGACACCAGCCGTACGAACGGCGTGAGCCCGAGCCGTTCCGCGGTGCCGGCGGAAGTGACCAGGCAGGCCGCCGCCGCGTCGTTCTGGCCGCTGGCGTTGCCCGCGGTGACCGTGGCCTCCGGGTCCGTGCCGGCGAACACCGGGCGCAGCGCGGCCAGTTGCTCGGCCGTCGTGTCCGGGCGCGGATGCTCGTCCTCGGACACCGCGGTCTGGCCCTTGCGGGAGCGCACCGTGACCGGGACGATCTCGTCCGCGAACCGCCCCTCCGCCATCGCGCGCCCCGCGCGGTGCTGCGACCGCAGCGCGAGCGCGTCCTGCTCGGCGCGGCCGATGCCGTACTCGCGGCGCAGGTTCTCGGCCGTCTCGATCATGCCGCCCGGCACGGGATGGTGCTCGCCGCCCGCGGTGACCCGGCCTCTGGCGAGCGCGTCGTGCAGCTGGAGGCCCGCGCCCTTGATGCCCCAGCGGCCCTCGTGCGTGTAGTACGGGGCGGCGCTCATCACGTCCACACCGCCCGCGATCACGATCTCGCTGAAGCCGGCCCGCACCTGCATCGCGGCGTCCAGCACCGCCTGCAGCCCCGAGCCGCAGCGCCGATCCGTCTGGAGTCCGGTGACCGTCTGCGGCAGCCCGGCGTCGAGCGCGGCCACCCTGCCGATGGCCGGGGCCTCGGCGCTGGGGTAGGCGTGGCCGAGGATCACCTCGTCGACCGAGTCACCGTCCAGGCCGGTACGGGCGACCACTTCGGAGATCACCCGCGCGGCGAGCGCGGCGGGCCGCTGCCCGGACAGCGCGCCCCCGAACCGTCCGATGGGCGTGCGCAGCGGCTCGCAGATGACGACGTCGGGTTGGGCTGCGGACATGATCCGGCCTTTCTGCGTGGGGAGTTCGGGCCCGGTACGGGAAGTTCCGGCGCTGCGCGGCGAGTTCGGGCCGGCGGGCGGGCGGCCGCCGGCTGCGTCCGAGCCTGGCACCGCGGTGTCGGGTGGTCCAATATCCGGTTCGTCTCGTAGTGAGACGCGGCCGCTCCTCGTATCCGGCCGCTCCTCGTACGCGGCCGCTCTTCGTACGCGGCCGGGCGTGCGCTCAGCCGGGCGCGCGGCCGAGGTCCGCGACGCCCCCCTCGCCCCCGTCGTTCTCGTCGTCGGCGAGCCGGGGCGCGGGCAGCGTCTCGTCGGCGACCTCCAGCACGCTGCGCAGCGCCGCCGACGGGTTGTCGCGGCGCCAGGCCAGCGCGGAGCGCAGCCGCACCGGCGGCCCGGCGAGCGGCCGGTAGACCAGCCCCGTCTGCTGGATGTGCATGCAGGAGGAGAGCGTCAGCGTCACCCCGACCCCCATCGCGACGAGGGCCAGGATGGTGTACGAGTCGGGGGCCTCCTGCACGATGCGCGGATTGTGGCCGGCGGCCTCGCAGACGGCGACGGTGACGTCCCGCACGCTGGAGCCCGTACGCGCCGGGAAGCTCACGAACTGCTCGTCCGCGAGGTCCGCCACGTCGATCCGCCGCCGCCGGGCCAGCCGGTGGTCGGAGGGCAGCGCGCAGACCAGTTCCTCCTCCGCGATGGTGCGGGTCTCGATGCCGGGCCGGGTCACGGGCAGCCGTACGAAGCCGAGGTCGAGGGTGCCGTCGGCGACGTGTGCGAGGGCGCGGTTGGCGTAGGTCTGGCCGAGCATGACCAGTTCGATGCCCGGGTGTGCGGCGCGTACGGCGCGGGCCAGCCGCGGCAGCGTCTCGTGGCTGGAGGCTCCCGCGAAGCCGACGCTGACCCGTCCGTACTCGCCGCGGCCCGCGGACTTGGCGACCCTGGTGGCGATGTCGAGGTCGGCGAGCACCTGGCGCACCGGCTTGAGGAACGCCTCGCCCGCGCTGGTGAGCCGGACCGAGCGGGTGCTGCGCTCGAAGAGCTGCACTCCCAACTCCCGCTCCAGCTGCCGGATCTGCTGGCTCAGCGGCGGCTGTGCCATCTGCAGGCGCTTGGCGGCTCGGCCGAAGTGCAGCTCTTCGGCGACGGCGAGGAAGGAGGAGAGGTAGCGCAGTTCCACGGGTCCGGTCCGGTCTGGTGCGGGCGGCGGGGGCGCGGGCGCCCGCCGCCCAGTTATCGGTTTCGCGTCTCAAACTGACCTTAATTCGGTATTGGACCCCGAACAATGCCCGGTGGGAGCGTAGGGCCGACCGCCGGTTCGCACCCCAACCGGGCCCGTACGCACGCGAGTCGGCGCCCCGGCCCGCATCCCGGACCGCAGCCGGCGGGACGCACCGAGCCGAGCCGTACCGATCCGAACGAGCCGAGCCGCACCGTGAGGAGTCCCGATGGGCACGGATCCCGCCGCCACCGCCCCTACGGCAGCCGCCACGGCGGGCCGACCGGAAGGGAAGGGCCGCGCAGCCGCGGACAAGACGATGACGATGCGGGACGCGGTCGCCGCGTACGTGGCCGACGGCGACACCGTCTCGCTGGAAGGCTTCACGCACCTCATCCCCACCGCCGCCGGGCACGAGATCATCCGGCAGCGCCGCCGGGACCTCACCGTGATCCGGATGACCGCCGACATCGTCGTCGACCAGATGCTCGCGGCCGGCTGCGTCTCGTCCCTCGTCTCGTCCTTCGTCGGCAACTCCGCGGCAGGTTCGCTCGGTGAGCTGCGCCGCCGGATCGAGAAGGGCGACCCGGAGCCGCTGAACTACCACGAGTACAGCCACTACGGGATGATCTGCCGCTACCTCGCCGGCGCGCAGGGGCTGCCGTTCTACCCGCTGCGCAGCTACGGCGGCAGCGACCTGCCCTCGGTCAACCCGGCGCTGCGCAAGGTCACTTCGCCGTATCCGGGCCCGGACGGCGGCACCGAGCAGATCTACGTCGTACCGCCGGTGCACCCGGACGTCACGATCGTGCACGCCCAGCGCGCGGACCGGCGCGGGAACACACAGATATGGGGACTGAGCGGAGTGCAGGCGGAGGCGGTGTTCGCCGCGCGCCGGGCGGCCGTCGTGGTGGTGGAGGAGGTCGTGGCGGACGAGGTCGTACGCTCCGACCCCAACCGCACCGCCATCCCCGCGCACGTCGTGGACGCCGTCGTGGAGTGCCCGCGCGGCGCCCACCCGTCCTTCGCGCAGGGCTACTACGACCGCGACAACGCCTTCTACCGCTCCTGGCCGGAGATCAGCAGGGATCCGCAGCGGCTCGGCGACTGGCTGGCGGAGTGGGTGTACGGCACCCGGGACCACGCCGAGTACGTCGCCAAGCTCGGCGAGGAGCACTGGGCCGGGCTCGCCGTCGGGGACGCGCTGAGCGAGCCGGTGAACTACGGGCGCCGGCTGTGAGGCCCAACGGCCCGTCCACGGCGGGCGGTTGCGTACACGCTCCGGAAACCGCTGAACCCGCGCGGGACCCTCCCGCCCGAACCCGCCCGAACCCGCCCTGCGTTCCCTGCAGTCGAAGGAGAGCCGCTCATGACGGACACCGCCGACCGCACCCGGGCCGCCGGCCCGCCCACGGCCTCGGAGCTGCTCTCCGTCGCCGCGTCCCGCGAACTCGCGGGCAGGCGCACCGTGTTCGCCGGTATCGGGCTGCCCACTCTCGCCGCCTCGCTGGCCCAGCGCACCGTGGCGCCCGCCCTGGAGACCGTGTACGAGGCGGGCGTGTGCGGCGCACACCCCTCGCATCTGCCCGAGACCATCGCCGACGCCGTCCTCATCACCGACGCGGAAGCGGTGATTCCGATGCCGGCCCTGTTCGGTTCGGTGCTCCAGGGCGGCCACATCGACGTGGGCTTCCTCGGCGCCGCCCAGATCGACCGGTGGGGCAACCTCAACTCGTCCGTCATCGGCGGCGACTGGGAGCGTCCGACGGTGCGGCTGCCCGGCTCGGGCGGCGCGAACGAGGTGATGGCGAACGCCGCCGAAGTGTTCGTCGTGATGCGCCGGCACGACGTGCGCTCGTTCGTCGACCGCCTCGACTTCTGCACCTCGCCCGGCCCGGACCGGGCGCTCGCGGACGGCATTCGGCCGCGCGGCGCCGGAGTCACCCGCGTCGTCACGGAGTTGGGCATACTGGCGCGGTCCGGCGCCGGCGAGGAGCTGCGGCTGGAGGCAGTCCACCCGGGCGTGACCGTCGAGCAGGTACGTGCCGCCACCGGCTGGGAGCTGCGGACCGGTGAGACGGTGCACACCGTCGAGCCGCCGACCGGCACCGAACTCGCCCTGCTGCGCGAGGAGGTGGACCCGCGGCGGGTCTACCTCCGCTGAGCGCCGAGCCCGGGAGAGCCGGGGAAACCGAAGATCGCCGGAGAGCCGGAGAGCCGGAGGGACCATGCGGGTCAGGATCGTGGGTGCCGGGACCATGGGCCGCGGCATCGCACAGTGGGCGGCCGTCGGCGGCCATACGGTCGAACTCGCCGACGCCCGGCGGGAGTCGGTCTCCGAGGCCGTGGCCTTCGTCCGCGGCATGCTCGAACGGGCCGTCGCCAAGGGGCGGTCGGCGTCGGCCGACGCCGACGCGGCGCTCGCGCGGATTGCCGAGCTGGACGACCCGTGCGCCGCGCCGGGCCGTGGCGGCGCGTACGCGGAGCCGCCGCAGCTCGTCGTCGAGGCGGTGCGCGAGGACCTGGAGACGAAGGCGGAGCTGTTCGCGGCGCTCGGCGAAGTGCTGCCCGCGGACACGGTGTTCGCGACCAACACCTCTTCCCTGTCCGTCACCGGCATCGCAGCGCGGCTGCCCGACCCCGTCCGGCTGGCCGGGCTGCACTTCTTCAACCCGGTGCCGCTGATGAAGATCGTCGAGGTGGTCCCGGGCGCGGCCACCCGCGAGGACATTCCGCCGAAACTCGCCGCGTTCGTCGAGAGCTGCGGGCACCGCGCGGTACGCGTCGCCGACACCCCGGGCTTCCTCGTCAACCACGTCGGGCGCGGGCTCGTCACCGAGGCGCTGGCGCTGCTGGAGGAGGCGGTCGCCGAGCCGGCGGACATCGACGCGGTCGCCCGGGACGTACTCGGCCTGAGAATGGGCCCGTTCGCGCTGATGGACCTCACCGGGCTGGACGTCACGGCCTCCGTCATCGACCGCGTCTGGCGGGGCTTCCAGCACTCGGACCGGCTGCGCCCGAGCCCGTTCACGGCGAACCGGGTCGCCGCCGGACTGCACGGCCGCAAGACCGGGGGCGGCTGGTACGCGTACGGTCCGGACGCGCCCGCGGACTCCGGTGCGCCCGCCCCGGCGCCCGCGGGCGGCGACCCGGAGCGCCCGGTCGTCGTGGCCGGCGAGGGCCCGTACGCGGACGAGCTGCGCCGCGCGCTGGCCCGCGCCCGGACCCGCACCCGTCGCCCGCAGGAGAGCCCGGGCGCCGGCCGCGCCGACGCCGAACAGCCCGGCTCCGAGGCCCTGATGCTGGTCCCCACCTGGGGCGGCACGGTCGCGGCGGCGGTGGCGCGCGAGGGCCTGCCCGCCGAGCGCACCGTCGGCGTCGACCCGCTGTCGCTGACCGCCGGCCGCCGCGTCCTCGCGGTGACCCCGGCTACGGGCGCGCGTGCCGTACGGGACGCGGCCGCGGTGCTCGCGGCGCTCGACGCGGAGCCGTCGGCCACGGCCACCGACGCAGCGGCCGGGCAGGCCGCCCCCGCTGCCCCGGCCGCCCCAACCGCTCCCGCCGTCACGGTCGTTCGGGACACCGCGGGCTCCGTCGCCCAGCGGCTGCTGTGCTCCGTCGTCGCCGTCGCGGCCTCGGTCGCCGAACGGCACATCGCGCACCCCGCCGACATCGACCTCGCCGTGACCGCCGGACTCGGCTACCCGCGCGGCCCGCTCGCGTGGGGCGACCGCCTCGGCGCCGCCCGGCTGCTGGACCTCCAGCGCGAGCTGCACGCCACCACCGGCGACCCGCGCTACCGGCCCACCCGCTGGATCACCGAGCGCGCCCAGCTCGGCCTGCCGCTGACCGCCCCGGACGCGCCCCTGCCCGGTACGACGGAGCACGGGCCCGCCACCCCACTGGAGGACTCGGAGAACTCCCCATGACCGACCGGGACTTCGGGCTCACCGAGACCCAGCGCGACATCCGCGCCCTCGCCGCCGGCTTCGTCGACGCGGAGGTCGCGCCGCACGCCCGCGACTGGGACCGCGCCGAACGCGTCGACCCCGCCGTCGTCCGGCGGCTCGGCGAACTCGGCTTCCTCGGGCTGACGTTGCCCGAACAGTACGGCGGCGTGCCCGCCGACCTGCTCTCCTACATCCTGGTGACCGAGGAGCTGGGACGCGGCGACTCCGCCGTACGCGGCATCGTGTCCGTCTCGCTCGGTCTCGTCGCCAAGACCATCGCCCAGCACGGCAGCGACGAGCAGCGCGAGCGGTGGCTGCCCCGGCTGGCCTCCGGCGAGGCGCTGGGCTGCTTCGCGCTGACCGAGCCCGGCACCGGCTCCGACGCGGGCTCGCTGACCACGCGCGCCCGCCGGGACGGGGGCGACTGGGTGCTCGACGGCGGCAAGATGTTCATCACCAACGGCACGGTCGCCGACGTCGCGCTGGTCTTCGCCCGCAGCGCGGACGACGGCGTCACGGCCTTCCTGGTGCCCACCGACAGTCCCGGCTTCACCGCCGCCGAGATCCACGGCAAGCTCGGGCTGCGCGGCCAGTCGACGGCCGAACTCACCCTGGACGGCGTGCGGTTGCCCGACTCGGCGCGGCTCGGGGAGCCCGGGCGCGGGCTGGGCATCGCGCTCGGCGCGCTCTCCCGCGGCCGGGTCTCCGTGGCGGCCGGGGCGGTGGGTCTCGCCCAGGCCGCGCTGGACGCCGCCGTGCGCTATGCGACCGAGCGCCGCCAGTTCGGCAAGCCCATCGCGTCCTTTCAGCTCGTGCAGGAACTGCTCGCCGACTCCGCGGTGGACGTACGCGCCTCCCGGCTGCTCACCCACCAGGTCGCGCGCATGGCCGACGCGGGCGCCACGCCCAAGGAGTACGCCACCGACGCTTCGGTGGCGAAGTACCACGCGAGCGAGACGGCGGTGCGGGTCAGCAACAACTGCCTGCAGACGTTCGGGGGTTACGGCTTCATCGACGAGTACCCGATGGGCAGATATCTGCGCGACGCCCGCGTGCTCACGCTCTACGAAGGCACCAGCCAGGTGCAGAAGCTGCTCATCGGCCGCGCCCTGACCGGCGTGGACGCGATGACGTGAGCCGCTGACGGACATCCCCGAACGGGCCGGCGCCCCCGGCAGTCGGAGCCGTACGTGCTACCCGGTGCCGTACGCGCCGGGGAAGACGCCGCCGGTGAAGTCGTTGCGGAATCTGCCCGACGGGTCCAGCTCGCGCAGCAACTCCTCGAAGTCCGCGGCGCGTTCGTACAGCGGGCCGATGTCCGCCGGGCGCATTGCGGTCAGCTTGCCCCAGTGCGGGCGCGCGCCCAGCGGCAGCAGCCGCTCCTCCATCGCGGCCACGACGGGCAGCACCGCCTCCGCGTCGCTGACCCAGGTGAAGTGGAAGGCGGCGCAGTCGCGTTCGTAGAACGGGCTGAGCCACAGGTCGTCGGCGGCGACCGTGCGTATCTCCGCGGTCTGCAGCACCGGCGCGATCCGGGCGCCCAGGGAGCGCAGCGCCGCGATCGCCTCTCCTGCCGCGGCCCTCGGCAGCAGCAGCTCGGACTGCAGCTCGGCGCCGCTGCTCGGCGTGAAGTCCGGCCGGAAGTGCGGCAGCCGCTCGTGCCAGGGCCCGGGCGAGCCGAGCTGCTCGGTGCAGTGCGTCGCCGGAATCCCGGCGATCGGATGCTGCCCGTCGTCCGCCGGCGTGCCGCCGCGCCAGCCCGGTTCCGGGCCGTGCTCGCCGTCCGCCGCGCCCGTCACCCGCCGCTTCTGCCACACCCGTACCGGGCCGCCGGACCAGTCGGTGAACACGCTCACGCTGTACGCGCTGCGGAAGACGTCGTCGAAGCGCTCGGCGACCTCGTCCAACGGCACGCCCACGCAGACGTGTTGGGCCACCTCGAAGGCCGGCTCCACCGACAGCGTCAGCGCGGTGACGACGCCGAGCGCGCCCAGGCCCACGACCATGCCGGGGAAGCGCCGCGGGTCCGACGCGCGGCTGGCCTCGGCCCGTCCGCCGTCCGGGCCGACCAGCTCCAGCCCGGTGACCGCGGCGGCCAGACAGCGCTGCGCGTCGCCGGAACCGTGCGTCGCCGTCGCACAGCAGCCCGCGACCGAAATGTGCGGCAGCGAGGCGAGGTTGGCCAGCGCCAGCCCCGACTCGTGCAGCGCGCCGGCCACTTCGCCGTACCGCAGGCCCGCGCTCACCGTGACGCTGCCCCGGTCCGGCGCGATCTCCAGCCTGCGCGGCAGCCCGTCCAGCCGGACCAGGTCGCCGTCGCAGTCGGCGACGCGGTTGAAGGAGTGGCCGCTGCCCAGCGCCCGTACGCGGCGGGCCGAGCCCACGATCCGCTGCAACTCCCCGACGGAGGTGGGGCGGTGGACGCGCTCGGCCCGGAAGACGGTGTTGCCGGCCCAGTTCCGGGCCGGGAGATCGGAGCTCTGCATACGGGTTCCCGGCGTGCGCGGACGGTCGGACGGAGGGCGCGGAAGCGGTGCGCGGCAGCAGCCTACTGGGCGGTGCCACGCGCGCGGCGGGCGGGGAGCAGACGCCCGTGCCGGAGCGTGCCCGCGCGAGTGCCCGGTCGCGCGGGCGCGTACGGGCGCCGACTGTCGGACCTCTGCCCAACCGCCCCGCTGCGCACGAGGGTTGGCCAAAGCCTTGCGGGCGCCGTACATTTCGCCCCCGCGCCTCTCTCCGGTATGTGACGTGCCGCCGGAAACGCCCGCCGGGGACTGGACGGAGGCATGTGCGGGAAGAACACCGTGGCGGGGGAGCCGGGGGCGGTGTGACAAGGTACGCCTCGCGAAGAGGCCGGACGCGGAGACGACGTACTGTGGCGAGACCGACGCGAACACGGCACGGGGAGCGAAAGCATGCGCACCACTGAGGCATCCGGCGGCCTGCCGAGCCGCCCCGTTCCCGAGGGCCTGCGCGCGGGCCCGGCGGTGCCGCGCATGGTGCTGGGGGAGCGGCTGCGCCGGCTGCGCGAGGCCCAGTACATCTCCCGCAAGGAGGCCGGCGAGGCCATCCGCGTCTCCGATGTCACCATCGCCCGGCTGGAGTTGGGCCGCACCGGCTTCCGGGAGCGGGACGTCGTCGACCTGCTGACCATCTACGGCGTCACCGACCAGACCGAGCGCGCCACCCTGCTCGCGCTCGCCGCGCAGTCCAACACCCGCGGCTGGTGGCACGCGTACGGCGACGTGCTGCCCGACTGGCTGCATACCTACCTCGGCCTGGAGCAGGCCGCCGACGTGATCCGCAGCTACGAGGCGCAGTTCGTACCCGGGCTGCTCCAGACCCGCGACTACGCCCGCGCCGTCATCGCGCTCGGCCGCTACGATCCGAGCCGCCGCACGCCCGACGACCGCCTGGAGCGCCGGCTCGAACTGCGGATGCGCCGCCAGCGCATCCTGCGCCGCCCGGACGCGCCCCACCTGTGGGCCGTGATCGACGAGGCGGCGCTGCGCCGCCCGATCGGCGGGCGCGACGTGCAGCGCGCACAGCTGCGGCACCTGGTCACGATGTCCGAACTGCCGCAGGTGACGGTGCAGGTGATGCCGTTCGAGGTCGGCGGGCACGCGGCGGCCGGCGGCTCGTTCACGCTGCTGCGGCTGCCCGAGCGCGAGGTGCCCGACGTGGTCTTCCTGGAGCAGCTGCTGGGCGCCACGTACCCGGACGAGGGCGAGGACATCGAAACGTACCGGCATGTGATGGACCGTGTGGTCGTCGAAGCCGCGTCGTCCGCGCGGTCCCGGGAGATCCTGCACCGGATCGCCGGCGAGCTGTGATCCGGCCTCCCGCCGCCCCGCCGAACTCCCGCGGGGCGCCGGGGAGTTGACCGAGCGGGTGTGCCGCCCGCCGTCAGGGCGCAGCCGGTTCCGCAGGTCCCGAGCCCGCGGCGTCACCCGTACCGCGAGGCGGCGACGCACAGGCGTCCGGGGCGAGTTCGCGCCACCAGCGGGTGGCCGGAAGTATCTCGTCGGACGGCTCGAAGCTCGCGCCCGGCACGGGTATCGCCGTCCGTACGCCGCACTCGGCCGCCGCCGCCAGCGTGCGCTCGGCAGGCTCCGACCACGGGTGCGGGGCGAGGTTGAAGGTGCCCCAGTGGATCGGCAGCAGCGCGCTCGCGCCGCCGAGGTCGCGGTGGGCCCGCAGCCCTTCCTCCGGCGTCATGTGGACGTCCGGCCAGAACTCGCTGTACGCGCCGATCTGGATCATGGTGGCGTCGAACGGCCCGTGCGCGGCGCCGATGTCGGCGAACCCGGGGAAGTAGCCGGTGTCCCCGCTGTGGAAGATCCGGTGCCGCGGCCCCGCCACCGACCAGGAGGCCCACAGCGTGCGCTGCCGGTCCCGTGGGCCGCGCCCGCAGAAGTGCCGGGCCGGCGTCGCGGTGAGGGTCAGACCGGCCACGTCCGCCGACTCGTGCCAGTCCAGTTCGGCGATACGCCCGGTGCGTACGCCCCAGCGCTCCAGATGCCCGCCGACGCCGAGCGGTACCGCGAACAGCGCGTCGCTCGCGGCGAGTTGGCGGATCGTCGGCAGGTCCAGATGGTCGTAGTGGTCGTGTGAGACGACGACCGCGTCGAACGGGCCCAGCCGGTCCAGCGGCAGCGGCGCGGGATGCAGCCGGCGCGGGCCCGCGAACGAGAACGGCGAACAGCGCATGCCCCACACCGGGTCGAACAGCACGCGTGCGCCGTCGATTTCGGCGAACACCGTGGCGTGCCCCAGCCAGGTCAGCCGCAGCCCGGAGGACGGCGGCCCGGACGGAACGCCACGGTGCAGCGGTACGGCGCCGGCCGGTCTGCGCCCGTACTGCCGCAGCAGTGCGCGGAGCATGGCGCTTCTGCCGCCGGCGGGCCGTGGACGGTACGCGGCCGGCACGGGGTTGCGGAACCGGCCCGCCGCCCGGTCGTAGTGCGGAGACCGCTCGATCCTCGCCAGCCGCTCGCCCGACGGTTCGGCCCCGAACGACAGTGGCCGCAGCCGCAGTCGACGACGTGTCGCGTTGCCCATCGTCCTCTCCCTCCTCGCCTTCCCGCCTCCCCGCACGGGCGGGCGACGGCCCGCGGCGGCGGCCGTACGGTGCGGCCCCGCCGCCGGCCGCCCGGCGCCGGCCTGACGTCGAACCGGTGCCGTGCCGCGGCGGCGGAGCCGTGGCCCGCTTCAGGTCTGGGGCTTCTTGCCGTGGTTGGCCGCGTTCTTACGGCGGGCCTGCTTCTTACGGCGCCGCTTGGAAGCCATGCGTCCCTCCTTTCGTATCCGGGGAAGTCGGTGATCTTCCACCGTGTCACGCCGGTCTTCGCCACGTCGAACCCCGGCCGGTCGGGTTCGACGGGGGCGCGTGCGGGTCCCGGCACCGCTGTGCCCTGCGGCCCCCTGCCGGGCCGGCGATCGGCGCGCGCTGCCAACTCCCCTTGCCGAACCGCCCAGTTGATACATGTCTGATGACGTTCGATATTGGCGCCTCTTGATGGCTGAGGCTTGGCTGTCGGGCGAGTTCGACGTATGGTGCTCCCTCCCATCCGCCGGTACGTCCTCCGGAGGACCGTCATGGCCCTGGATCGTCGGCAACTCCTCACCCGCGGAGCCGGGTTGGCCACCGCCCCCTTGGTGCTCTCCTCCGCCTCCGCCGCCGCCTCGTCCCTCTCCGCCGCGGGTGGTGAGTCCGGCGGGCGCGGGGCCGGCACGCCCTACGTCCGCAACCGCGCCCCGCTGGCCCCAGCGGCCTACCTTCGGCTGCCGCCCGGCAGCGTGCGCGCACACGGCTGGCTCGCGACCCAGCTCGACCGTCAACTGCACGGTCTGAACGGGCGGATGACGGAGGTGTCGCACTTTCTGCGGTACGACGACACCGGCTGGATCCACCCCGACCGCTCCGGCTGGGAGGAGGTGCCGTACTGGCTGCGCGGCTACGCCTCGCTCGGCGCGGCCACCGGGGACGACACCGTGCAGCGGGAGACCGCGCGCTGGGCGGAGGGAGTTCTGGCCACGCAGGCGGACGACGGTTTCTTCGGCCCGTCCGAGCTGCGCACGTCCCTCGACGGCGGGCCGGACGTCTGGCCGCACATGCCCATGACGCACGCGCTGCGCACCTACGCCGAGCACACCGGCGACGACCGCGTCGAGCCGTTTCTGCTGCGGTACTTCCGCTTCCTGGCCGGCCAGCCGGACTCCGTCTACAGCAAGGGGTGGGGCACCTACCGCTGGGCGGACACCCTGGACGTGCTGGCCTGGCTGTACAACCGCACGGGCGAGGGGTTCTTGCTCGACGTGGCCGCCGCGGCGCACCGGCACAGCGCCGACTACGTCCACGGGCTGCCCTCGCCGCACAACGTCAACATCACCCAGGGCTTCCGCGAGCCCGCCCACTACGCCGTCTTCTCCGGCGACTCGGCGCTGCGCAAGGCGACGTACGAGCGGTACGCGCAGGTGATGCGGACCTGGGGCCGGTTCCCGGGAGGCGGCTTCGCGGGAGACGAGAACGTACGGGACGGATACGGCGACCCCCGTCAGGGCTTCGAGACCTGCGGAATCGTCGAGTTCATGCAGAGCCACGAGATCCTGACCCGGATCACCGGCGACCCGGTGTGGGCGGACCGCACCGAGGAGCTGGCCTTCAACTCGCTTCCGGCCGCGCTCGATCCGCGGGGACTCGGCGTGCACTACATCACGTCCGCCAACAGCATCCGGCTCGACCGGGAGGCCAAGACGCGCGGCCAGTTCCAGAACGACTTCCCGATGCTGGCGTACAAGCCGGGCATCGACTCGGCGCCCGAGGGCTACCGCTGCTGTCCGCACAACTACGGCATCGGCTGGCCGTACTTCACCGAGGAGATGTGGCTCGCGACGCCCGACGGCGGGCTGGCCGCCGCGCTGCACGGGCCCGCCCGGGTCACCGCCCGCGTACGCGGCGGGGCGAAGGTCACCGTGACCACCGACACCCGGTATCCCTTTGCCGACACGCTCGACTTCACCGTCGACCCGGCGGACGGGCCGGTGCGATTCCCCCTGCGGCTGCGCATACCCGGCTGGTGCCGGAAGCCGCTGATCACCGTCGACGGCCGTCGAACGCACCCCGACCCCGGGCCCGGCTGGGCGGAGGTGGAGCGCACCTGGCACAGCGGCGACACGGTGCGACTGCGGCTGCCGATGCCGACGAGAGTGCACACCTGGACGGAGAACCGGGACGCGCGCTCCGTCGAGCGCGGACCGCTGACGTACTCGCTGCTGATCGAGGAGCAGTGGCAGCGCTACGCGGGCACCGATGAGTGGCCCGAGTACGAGGTCTTCGCCCGGTCCCCGTGGAACTACGGGCTGTCGGGCAGCGGGGAGGGGGCTTCGGAGTTCCGGGTGCGGGAACCCCGCGCCGGCGACCCGGACGACCCCTTCACCCCGGACACCGCGCCCGTACGCCTCACTACGCGAGGTCGTCGACTGCCGCAGTGGACGGCCGACGAGGAGGACGTGGTCGGCCTGCTGCCGCAGAGCCCCGCTTCGAGCCAACAGCCGGAGGAGCGGCTGACGTTGATCCCGATGGGCTCGGCACGGCTGCGGATCACGGCGTTCCCGCAGACCGGGTGACCGGGGGCGGTCGGGCGCCCGATCCCCCGGAGCGGCGGGGGAGCGTCGAACCGGCCGCGTGCGAAGGGCAGTCGTCGCCGTCCACTGTGCTACGGGCCGGTACGGGCCCGCGCCGGTGAAAACCGCGGGCGACGCGGCACGAGTACGCCCTGCCCCCGCCGCCGGTACCGAGAATGCTCCGGGGCGGCGCACCGACGCCTCCCGCTCGGCGCACCACCGGCCCCGCGGCCCGCGGCCGCGACCCGGCGGACGGCGGACCTCGTACGGCAGACGACGAAGGGCGCGACGACAGATGACCGACATGCTCGACCTCGAACCACCGGCCCGGCACGTGGCGGAGCTGCTGGACGGAGTGCACGAAGGCCGGCTGGACGATCCGACGCCGTGCGAATCGTACGCGGTACGGGACCTGGTGACCCATCTGCTGGGCCTGGCAACGGTGTTCCGGGAGGCCGCGCACAAGAACACCGGCGGCGTCACCGCGCAGCCGCCGGAGGCGGCGCTGGCGACACCGCTGCCCGGCGACTGGCGGGAGCGGCTGCGCGAGCAGCTGAACGAGCTGGCCGCCGCCTGGAGCGTCGAGGCCGCCTGGCAGGGCGGGACCCAGGCCGGCGGCCAGACCCTGCCCGCCGAGACCGCGGGCCGCATCGCGCTCAACGAACTCGTGCTGCACGGCTGGGACTTGGCGCGCGCCACCGACCAGCCCTACGTGAGCGACCCGGCGTCGCTGCGCGCCTCGGCGGCACTGCTGGAACAGGCCCTGGACCCGGCCGCCCGTGAGGGCATGTTCGGACCGGTGGTGGACGTGCCGCCGGACGCCCCGCTGCTCGACCGCGTGGTGGGTCTCTCCGGGCGCCGTCCGGACTGGGCCGCGTCGGCTTAGGCTCGGACTCTGCCCGGCAACTCCCGGCGGCCGAACGGTACTTGGCGTGCGTGGCGGCTCCGGCGGATGCCGGAACGGGCGGGACGCCACCGCGTGACAGGCCGGTTGCCGGCTCCAACGCCCCGTCCGCGCGGGGCGGTTGAGGAGACCGCCAGGACAACCCTCGTGCAGGGGCGGCACGTTGGATGCCGGTGGACCGCCCGCCGCCCGCAGTCCGCTACCGTGACCGCCTCCGTCCGGCCTCGCCCCCCGCTGCCGACGTCCGTCCTCCCAACCCGGAACGGTCCCGCCGATGTCCGCACACAGCGCCCCGCAACCTCCCGCCGCACAGCGGAAGTCGGCCCACGGTGCGGGCGGGCCGCTGCTCGCGG
>Ga0164243_10004426_pt1 | contig 22040 bp, 22 predicted proteins | sample OricompcompostOP_FD_108781 | JGI IMG/M metagenome (GOLD analysis project Ga0164243, IMG submission 108781) | Organic Plus compost microbial communities from Emeryville, California, USA - Original compost - Organic plus compost (OP) | ecosystem: Engineered > Solid waste > Mixed feedstock >...
TGGAGCGGCCACCGCCCCCCCCGGAGGAGCCGCCTTCACCGCGTTCGCAGTAGTCCTTGGCGGGGCCATGGATCAGATCACAGGGGTCGTTGCTCGGCGTAGGGGTGGGCGCGGCCACAGCGCGGGATGCGAAGAGGACGACCGTCGCCTGGACGGCCGCGAGGGCGCCCGTCAGCGCGAGCGTGCGGCGATTAGCGGGCATACGTGAACCCTCCGTACTCCTGGACGGCCTTCGCCATCTCGTCGGCGCTGGAGGCCCGCTCGTCGCCTGGGATCGGCGTGGGGCCGCCCTTCTGAGAGTGGGTCACGATCTTCCAGTCGTCGTCGGTCCACTCGAGCTGCATGGTGATGGTGAACCAGCTGTTGGTGACCGGACTCGTGGAGCTTTCCCCGGCGAGTCCCAGGAGGCCGCTGCACCAGACCTCGACGGTCGCGGTGTCGGAGGCCGACTCGGTGACCTTGGTCCCGATCGGGGTCGTCCGGGAGACGAACGTGAGGCCCGCTGGCGTCGTGCCGTCACCGTTCAGACCCACGTTCTTGTTGAACTCGGGCGTGTACGCCTTGTCGAGGCGTGCAACGAAGTCGGCGACCCGGTCGGGGACGATGATCGACTGGAGGATGGCGTCACGCCTGGCCTTGTTGAACATCTCGGCGGAGCCGAGCGCCACCGCGTAGTTGGCCGCCGCACTCTCCGCCCCCTGCCGGTCGTGGGCGAAGCCCGCCGGGATGCCGGACGCGCCCGCCGTGACGGGCTTCTCGCCCGTCGGGGCCGTTGCCGCCGCCTTCGGCGCGTCGCCGCCCTCCTCCGCGTCGGAATCCCCGCCTCCACGGTTCGCGAAGGCGATCGCCGCGATGAGGAGGACCACCACGCCCACGACGGTGACCAGGCTGCGCGACGACGACCGGCCGTTTCTGCGCGCGCCGCCGTACGGGTCGCCGCTCGCCTCGGGCAGGCGGGTGCGGGTCCGGCCCGTGTCGTCTCCGAGACTCATGCCGCGTACGCCCCCTCAGCGTCGTGCGGGAACACCTCGTACTCCGTGTACTCCACGTACGACGGTAGCCGTACCGGCCGCCGCTCGGGCGTGGTGTGGTGACTGGACATCAGGGAAACGCAACCTCAGCCGGTGGGCACGACGGGCGGGTGGGATGGAGGGGGCCGGGCGTGCCCGGTCGGGACCGATGGTGCGGGATCAGACGGCCATGCCGTACACGATGGTGAACAGGGTGCCGAGCGAGCCGATGATGAAGACGCCAGTGAGCCCCGCGATGATGAGGCCCTTGCCCTGTTCGGCGCTGAACGTGTCCCTCAACGCGGTGGCGCCGATGCGCTGTTTGGCCGCCCCCCAGATGGCGATGCCGAGGCAGAGGAGGATGGCGACGGCCATGACCACTTCGATCATCACCTTGGCCTCGTTGCCCAGGCTGCCGAAGGGGCCCCAGTCCGGAGCGATCCCGCCGATGATGGTGTTGATGTCTCCCTCGTCGGCCGCAAAGAGCATGTAAGTCACCGCCCCTGTATGGGTAGTTCCGCATCCTCTGCGGGGGTGCAGAGGTCAGGCCTCATTGTCGCCGACGATGACGCCGTCGTATGTCGACTTGGCGTCATCTGTTGGCGGGTTTCGTGGGAATAGCTTGCCACCGGCGCGCGCCGGACTCCGGGAGGGGCGCGCTCCGAAGGGTGAAGAGTCGTATCGTCACTCTGTGTATCACGCTGCGTAACCCCGGGCAATGAAGCGCGGCTCGCCCCGGTGGCGTGGACCGTGCATGTCGTCGTATCTGATCACTTCCGTTCGGCCGTCGCGCCTCTACACTGTCGGGCGGCGGCGGACTGCCGGACGGTGAGGGGTGGTTGACGGTGCGTAAGGTGTGGGTCGGTGCGACTCTTGCCGTCGGATCCGCGCTCGCCTTCGTGATGCTGCTCGTCGTCGGGGTGTACGTCGTTGCCGGGAACCTGGTGAACGGGGTGGGCGGCGGCGCCGCCAAGTCGCTGGCCAAGGGCAGTGTGCCGGCGGCCTATCAGCAGCTCGTCTCCCGCTGGGGCAATCTGTGTCCCGCCATCAACCCGGCGCTGCTCGCCGCGCAGCTCTACCAGGAGAGCGGGTTCAACCCGCGGGCGCAGAGCCAGGCCGCCGCGCAGGGCATCGCGCAGTTCATCCCCGGCACCTGGGCCGTCCACGGCATCGACGGCGACGGGGACGGGGACCGTGACGTGTGGGACCCGGCGGACGCGATCCCGTCCGCGGCGACCTACGACTGCGCGCTCGCGTCCTATGTGAAGGACGTCGGCGGGGATCTGACCGAAAACATGCTCGCCTCGTACAACGCGGGGGCGTACGCGGTCATCAAGTACGGGGGTGTGCCGCCGTACGAGGAGACGCGGAACTATGTGAAGCGGATCCGCGAACTGGAGAAGAGCTTCGCGGCGCCCGTGGGGCGGGTGGATCCCTCGCGGCAGGCCGCCGGGGCCATCGCGTTCGCGCAGAAGAAGCTCGGCACTCCCTATCTCTGGGGCGGCAACGGCACCGCTGACCAGGGCGGACGCTTCGACTGCTCGGGTCTGACGAAGGCCGCGTACGAGAGTGTGGGGATCACGCTGCCGCGTGTGGCGAACGACCAGTACAACGCGGGTCCGCATCCGGACCGGGACGAGCTGCTGCCGGGTGATCTGGTGTTCTTCTCGGACGACCTGACCAATTCGCGGGCCATCCGGCATGTGGGTATTTATGTCGGCGGCGGGTACATGATCGACGCGCCGCGTCCCGGTGCGGTGATCCGATTCGACCCGATCGACACTCCTGACTACTTTGGTGCCACCCGGGTCACGGAAGATGGCGCGAAAGCGCTCCCCACGACGGTGTGAGCGGAGCGACAGACACCCCCCTGAGCTGCGAGAACGCATCTCTCTTCGATAACGTCTGCGTGATCTTTCGGTGGAGTGCGGAACGGATCGGCGCAGGCCGTGCGTTCCTGTTCTCGTAGCCGAGCGGACGAGCGGATCTACAGACCACGGGGGTGGCAGAACGGCGCGCGTCCGTGCGCCGGACGACATGACGAAGGGGCCGCAGCACCATGGCTGGACTCGCCGATTCCGGGTCGAACCCCGACGTCGACCTGCTCTACGACATCAACGGCCTCGCGAAGGCCGCCCCGCCGTGGTTCGACCACGTCATGGAGTTCGTCGGTGAGTACGGGGTGCTCTTCGGCCTCGTCGCGATGGTGCTCTGGTGCTGGTGGGGCGTGCGCAGGCGTGGCGGACCTGACGCCCCGTCATCGGTGGCGGCCCTGGCGTGGGCCCCGCTCGCGGCGGGCGTCGCGGTCCTGGTGAACGTGCCGATCCGCGGATTCGTCGAGCGGCCGCGGCCGTTCAACGACCACGAGGGGCTCGAGGTGCTCGTCGACGGCAAGAACGACTTCTCCTTCGTGAGCGACCACGCGACGCTCTGCATGGCGCTGGCGGTGGGTCTGTTCCTGGCCAACCGGCGCTTCGGCCTCGTCGCGCTGGTGCTGGGCCTGATCGGCGGCTTCATCCGCGTCTACATGGGTGTGCACTACCCGACCGACGTGGTGGGCGGACTGGCGCTCGGCACCGCGGTCGCGCTGCTGCTGTCGCCGCTCGCGATGGCGCTGCTGACGCCGCTGATGCGCGCGGTGGAGCGGTCGCCGAAGGCCGGCTGGCTGGTGTCCGCCCGGCCGCAGGGCCAGCGCCGGCGGGTGGCCGAGCGCAGCGGCGGCGGGGCTGCGGGCGCCGGTCCCGAGGAGCGGGACCTGGCGGCCTGACGACGTCGCACGAGGGCCCGTGACCTCCGTCCCCTTAAGGGGCGGGCGGTCACGGGCCCTTCGTCCGTCCGGCGCTCCAAGGGCATGCCGGCAGGCCGACCTCAGAGGGTCTGCGGGGTGGTGAAGACCCGGTCCGGGTCGTACTGCCGTTTCAGGCGGGACAGGCGCGGGGCGGCGTCGCCGTAGTAGGCGCGGCGCCAGTCGGCCAGGTCGGGGTCGGTGTAGTTCTGGTAGGCGGCGCCTGACGCGTGCGGGCGCAGCGCCTCGTGAGTGGCCGTCAGCCAGTCCCGGACCTCCGTGCCGTCGGAGCTGTCGGGGTGCCAGGACGCGAGGTACTGGGCCAGCACGCGGGAGCGGCGGTGCACGAACGCCGTCGCGGTGGGCGCGACCCGGTTGACGGCGCCGCCGAGAGCGGTGAGCGCGATGCTCGCCGAGCCGCCGCGGGCCGCCCGGATCCGGTCCAGCAGGGTGGCGATCCCGGCGTCGTCGAGGGGGCGGTCGTAGAAGTCGGAGCGTGCCGTGTACGTCTCGCGGGACAGGGCGCCCTCGGGGCTGCGGCCGGGCGTGCTGCCGGGCAGGGTGCACCGGTCGCCGGCGAACGACGTGCAGCCCGCGTACAGCTCCATCGACTCCTGGTACGAGCGGCGGCGCAGCAGGACGTTGTTCGCGGAGGCGCCGATGCGGTCGGCGAGCCGGTCGACGGCGTTCTGCAGCTCGCCGTAGGTGCCGAGGGAGAAGGCGGCGACGGAGACGGAGGGTCCGGCTCCGGTGTTCTCCAGGTGGAGGGAGGACCAGATCTCGTCGGGCTGGTCGGGGCCCCACTCCTGCCAGGCCGCGACCACGGCGGCCGCCCGCTCCCACGGCCAGGTCAGATAGCCGGTGACGCTCCGCGGGGCGGGGTGGGTGCGGAAGCGGAACTCGGTGACGACGCCGAACTGGGCGTTGCCCGCGCCGCGCAGCGCCCAGAACAGGTCCGGGTGCTCGGATCCCGAGGCGGTGAGCTGTCTGCCGTCTGCGGTGACCAGGGTGGCCTCGGTGAGGCTGTCGCAGGTCAGGCCGTAGGCGCGGGAGGTGACGCCGTGGCCGCCGCCGAGGGTGAGGCCGGAGATGCCGACGGTGGGGCAGGAGCCGCCGGGGACGGTGAGCCCGCGGGCGGCGAGGGCGCGGTAGACGTCGATCAGCTTGGCGCCGGCGCCGACGACGGCCGTGTCACCCTCGACGCGGATGTGGGCCAGGCCGGACACGTCGACGATCAGCCGCCCGTCGCCGGAGGACCAGCCGGCGTACGAGTGGCCGCCGCCCCGGACGGCGAGCGGGACGGCGTGCTCACGGGCGTGGGTGAGGGCGGTGCGGATGTCGTCGGCGTGCCGGACGTAGGCGACGGCGGCGGGCCTGAGGGTGTCGAAGCGGGTGTTGTAGAGGCGGTGCGCGGTGGTCCAGTCGGCGTCGCCGGGGCGCACCAGGCGGCCGTCGAGGTGCCCGGCCAGGGCGGTCCAGTCGGCGGGCGTCGCGGGGCGCGGGGTGCTGGAACGCGTGGGGGAGGACGGGGCACGCGGGGTCGGCCGCGTCGGCCGGGGTTCCGAGGGCGTGCACGCGGACGCGGTGAGCGCGGCGGTGCCGGCGACGAAGGTGCGGCGGTTCACGGGCGGCCTTCCGGACGTCGGGTGGGGGGACGGCCTGTCACGGCACCCGGGAGCGGCGGACCGCGGGAGGTCTCAGGACCGGGTGCCGGGCCATTCTCGGCACCTGGCGGGGGCCGCGTCACTCCCCCGTGTGGTTTTCGGCGTCCCTGCGGGCCAGGCTCCTGGCCCTGCGGGCCGGGCCGCGCCATCCGCAGCTGCAGCGGGCGGTGCAGAAGGGCCCCTGCTCGGTGGTGGTCGTGCGGTGGGGCCGGGACTCCGGCGCGTCGTCCTGGTGCGGCACGCCGTCCACGGTAACGCCCGCCGGGCCGCGTGACGGGGCCCCTGACCCGTCGTTAACGCCACTGACAGCGGCCCGTGTCGGACGGAGCGGGGGTATACGGGGATGGCGCGATCGAGACAGCACAGGCGCACGCACGGCATGACGGCCGTGGCCGGAGTCGTCTGCTGTCTCGGGCTCGGCCTCGGCGCCGCCGGGTGCGCGGGCGGCGACGCCGTCGCGCAGGGGCCGCCCGCCGGTGATCCCGTGCAGGTGCTGCGCACGGCCGCCGACGCGCTGGTGGAGGCCGGCACCTCCCAGACGCGCACCTCGCTGGAGATGGCCGCCGGGGGCACCCGGGTCACCATCCGGGGCGAGGGGGTCTACGACTACCGCAGGCGGCTCGGGCGGCTGAACGTGCGGCTGCCGCAGGACCCCGCGGGCGCCGCCGACCGCCGGCCGATCACCGAACTGCTCGCCCCCGGCGCGCTGTACATGAAGAACCGGGGCGCCGGGGTGCCCGCCGACAAGTGGGTGCGGGTGGACACGGCGACGCTGTCCGACGGGAACCTGGTCACCGGCGGGGCGACCGATCCGTTCGCCGCGGCCGAGGTGCTGCGCGGGACCCGCTCGGCGGAGTTCGTGGGGCGGACGGAGGTGGCCGGGGCGCGGGTGCGGCACTATCGCGGCACCGCCGACCTGGACGCGGCCTCGCAGGCGGCGTCGGAGGTCAACCGGGGTCCGCTGGGCGCGGCGGCGAAAGGGTTCGCCACGGCGCGGGTGCCGTTCGACGTGTACCTCGACGACGAGGGGCGGATCCGCAAGATCCGGCACCGGTTCAGCTTCGTGAACGGCGAGCGGCACGAGCCCGTCGCGGTCGCCTCCACCACCCTGCTGTACGACTTCGGCGCCCCCGCCGACGTGCGGCTTCCTGCGGAGGAGGACATCTACGCCGGGCGGATCGCCCAGGAGTGACGGCGCCGGCGGGCGGGGACGGGACCGGCAGTGGCCGGGCCGAACTAGCCCTTCCGTGCCATGCGCGGTCCGTAGGGCGCTCCCTACTCTAGGAAGTCGGTGACGACAGAGTGAGGTGAGGCGCGTGGCTCCGCTCGGGAGGGGGACGGTTCCGGTCCAGGATCACGTGGCGCTCGCCGAGATCGAACTGTGCGGCGAGCTGATCATCGCCGCGTCCAACGCCGAGGACCGGCTGAGCCTGGAGAGCATCGACGAGGTGCTGCGGGTGGCCGAGGCGCGGACGGACACCGCCGGAGGCTCCAGGCCCCGGCCCCCACGGTCCTGACCGGTCAGGTCCGCAGCATGCGGGCGATGGCCTGCGTGGCCTCCTTGACCTTCGCGTCGATCTCGTCGCCGCCCTTGACGGCCGCGTCCGCGACGCAGTGGCGCAGGTGCTCCTCCAGCAACTGCAGCGCGAACGACTGCAGCGCCTTCGTGGAGGCGGACACCTGGGTGAGTATGTCGATGCAGTAGACGTCCTCGTCGACCATCCGCTGCAGTCCGCGGATCTGGCCCTCGATGCGGCGCAGCCGCTTGAGGTGCTCCTGCTTCTGGTGGTGGTAGCCGTGGATGCCCCGGTCGTGATCGGTCACGATGTCCGTTACGTCCGTCACATCCTCGGTGTCCGGGGCACCCGTCGCGAGTGAGGTGTCCACGGCGTCGTCCGCGTCCGGCGAGGAGGGCGCGTGCGCGCCGGTTCCGGTGGTGGTCATCGCGTCCTCCTGGTGTCCTGATGGGCGCTATATACCCCTGGTGGGTATATGGTACCGAACTTCGCCGGTCCGCGGACGGCCCGTCCGCGCCGGTCACGGGATCCGCCCGGCCGCACCCGCCGCCCCCGTACTCATCACTCTGTCCGATGGGCGACACTGGGGGGCGGCCGTTATTGGTGGCCGGATGATGTGCCTAGCATCAGCCTGACCGAAACCGACGCATACCGAGGACCCCACGTGCGCTTTCGTCTGACCCCCAGGGAGACGAGCTTCTACGACATGTTCGCCGCGTCCGCGGACAACATCGTCACGGGCTCCAAGCTCCTGATGGAACTGCTCGGGGCGGACACCTCCGCCAGGGCCGAGATCGCAGAGCGTATGCGGGCCGCGGAACACGCAGGTGACGACGCCACGCACGCGATCTTCCACCAGCTGAACTCCTCGTTCATCACGCCGTTCGACCGCGAGGACATCTACAACCTGGCGTCCTCCCTCGACGACATCATGGACTTCATGGAGGAGGCCGTCGACCTGGTCGTCCTCTACAACGTCGAGGAACTGCCCAAGGGCGTCGAGCAGCAGATCGAGGTCCTGGCGCGGGCCGCGGAGCTCACCGCCGAGGCCATGCCGCACCTGCGGACCATGGAGAACCTCACCGAGTACTGGATCGAGGTCAACCGGCTGGAGAACCAGGCCGACCAGATCCACCGCAAGCTGCTCGCCCACCTCTTCAACGGCAAGTACGACGCGATCGAGGTGCTGAAGCTCAAGCAGATCGTGGACGTGCTGGAGGAGGCGGCGGACGCCTTCGAGCACGTCGCGAACACGGTGGAGACCATCGCGGTCAAGGAGTCCTGAGCCCTTCATGGACACCTTCGCTCTGATCCTGACCGTCGGGGTCGCGCTCTTCTTCACCTACACCAACGGCTTCCACGACTCGGCCAACGCCATCGCCACGTCCGTCTCCACGCGTGCGCTGACGCCCCGCGCGGCGCTCGCCATGGCGGCCGTGATGAACCTGGCCGGCGCCTTCCTGGGGTCCGGGGTCGCCAAGACCGTCAGTGAGGGGCTGATCGAGACGCCCGAAGGGTCGACGGGGATGGGAATCCTCTTCGCGGCCCTGATCGGCGCCATCGTCTGGAACCTCATCACCTGGTACTTCGGTCTGCCCTCCTCGTCGTCCCACGCCCTGTTCGGCGGCATGGTCGGCGCCGCGCTGGCCGGCGGGACGACGGTGTACTGGAACGGCGTCCTCGACAAGATCGTCATCCCCATGTTCGTGTCACCGGTCATCGGTCTGATCGCCGGTTACCTGGTGATGACGGTGATCCTGTGGATGTTCCGGCGGGCCAACCCGCACAAGGCGAAGCGCGGCTTCCGCATCGCCCAGACGGTGTCCGCGGCCGGCATGGCCCTCGGCCACGGCCTCCAGGACGCCCAGAAGACCATGGGCATCGTGGTGATGGCCCTGGTCATCGCCGACGTCGAGGAATTCGGCGACCCGATCCCGGTGTGGGTGAAGATCGCCTGTGCGCTGATGCTGTCGCTCGGCACCTACGCGGGCGGCTGGCGCATCATGCGCACCCTCGGCCGGAAGATCATCGAGCTGGACCCGCCGCAGGGCTTCGCCGCCGAGACCACCGGCGCGTCGATCATGTTCGGCTCCGCGTTCATCTTCCACGCGCCGATCTCCACCACCCATGTGATCACCTCCGCGATCATGGGCGTGGGCGCCACCAAGCGGGTCAACGCGGTCCGCTGGGGCGTCGCCAAGAACATCGTCCTCGGCTGGTTCATCACCATGCCGGCCGCCGCCCTGGTGGCCGCGGCCTGCTTCGGACTGGTGCATCTGGTCGCGCTGTAGCCGGCGCGCCGGCACCTGCGCGTGGAAGGGCCCGCCCCCCGATGAGTGGGGGCGGGCCCTTCGTGCCTCGCGGCGGCACCGCCATGCAGCGTCGCGAGGAGCCGGGTCAGCCGAAGCGGCCGGAGATGTAGTCCTCGGTGGCCTGGACCGACGGGTTGGAGAAGATCCGCTCCGTGTCGTCGATCTCGATCAGCTTGCCGGGCTTGCCGACCGCCGCCAGGTTGAAGAACGCCGTGCGGTCCGAGACGCGCGCCGCCTGCTGCATGTTGTGCGTCACGATGACGATCGTGAAGCGCTCCTTCAGCTCGCCGATCAGGTCCTCGATGGCGAGGGTGGAGATGGGGTCCAGGGCGGAGCAGGGCTCGTCCATCAGCAGCACGTTCGGCTCGACCGCGATGGCCCGGGCGATGCACAGGCGCTGCTGCTGGCCGCCGGAGAGGCCCGAGCCGGGCTTGTTCAGCCGGTCCTTGACCTCGTTCCACAGGTTGGCGCCCCTGAGCGACTTCTCGACGACGTCGTCCAGCTGGGACTTGCGGTACTTCCCGTTCAGGCGCAGGCCCGCCGCCACGTTGTCGTAGACCGACATGGTGGGGAACGGGTTCGGGCGCTGGAAGACCATGCCGACCTCGCGCCGCACGGCCACCGGGTCGATGCCCGCGCCGTAGAGGTTCTCGTCGTCGAGCATGACCTTGCCGTCGACTCTGCCGCCCGGGGTCACCTCGTGCATGCGGTTGAGGGTGCGCAGGAAGGTCGACTTGCCGCAGCCGGACGGTCCGATGAAGGCCGTCACGGAGCGGGGCTCGATGGTCATCGAGATGTCCTCGATGGCCAGGAAGGATCCGTAGTAGGCGTTGAGGCCGCTGACGTCGATGCGCTTGGCCATGGGTATCACTGCTTCTTTCGGGTCGCCGACTGTGCGGGGGAGCCGGTCAGCGACCGGTCTTCGGGGCCTTCCAGCGGGCGATGCCGCGGGCCACCAGATTGAGGATCATGATGAACGCGATGAGCGTCAGGGCCGCCGCCCAGGCACGGTCGTACGCCGCCTCGGAGCCGTTGGTGTACTGCAGGTAGATGTACATCGGCAGGGAGGCCTGCGGGTCCTGGAACGGGTTGGCGTTGATGAAGTTCGTGCCCCACACCAGGAGCAGCACGGGGGCCGTCTCGCCGGTGATGCGGGCGATCGCGAGCATCACGCCGGTGGTGATGCCGCCGACGGACGTCGGCAGGACCACCTTGAGGATGGTGCGCCACTTGGGGACGCCGAGGGCGAGGGACGCCTCGCGCAGCTCGTTGGGGACGAGCTTGAGCATCTCCTCCGTGGAGCGCACCACCACCGGGATCATCAGGATGGACAGCGCCATCGACCCGGCGAAGCCGGAGTAGCCCATGCCGAGGATCAGGATCCACAGGCTGAGGACGAACAGGCCCGCGACGATGGACGGGATGCCCGTCATCACGTCGACGAAGAAGGTCACGGCCTTCGCCAGCCGGCCGCGGCCGTACTCGACCAGGTAGATCGCGGTGAGCACGCCGACCGGCACGGAGATCGCGGTGGCCAGGCCGACCTGCTCCAGCGTGCCCAGCAGGGCGTGGTAGATGCCGCCGCCCGGCTCGGAGTCGGCGACCACGCCCATCGAGTGCGTGAGGAAGTAGCCGTCGAGAACCTCGATGCCCCGCTTGACCGTCTCCCAGGTCAGGGACGCGAGCGGGATGACCGCCAGCAGGAACGCCACCCACACCAGGCTGGTCGCGGTGCGGTCCCGGGCCTGGCGGCGCCCCTCGACCTTGGCGGACACGGCGAACGAGCCGCCGACGAACAGCAGCGCCGCGATCAGCGCCCACTGGATGTCGCTGTGCAGCCCGGCCGCGGCGCTGATCCCGTACCCGAGCGCGGCGGAGGCGCCGGCTACGGCCCAGGGGAACCACTTCGGCAGGGTCGCCCCGCGCAGCGAGCCGGACCGGCGGGTGTCGTCGATCGTGTGGGTCATGCGTTGGCCCCCGAGTACTCCTTGCGGCGGGCGATGATCAGCCGGGCCGCGCCGTTGACCAGCAGCGTGATGACGAACAGCACGAGACCGGAGGCGATCAGCGCGTCCCGGCCCATCTCGGTGGCCTCGTTGAACTTGCCGGCGATGTTCTGGGCGAAGGTGCCGCCGCCCGGGTCGAGCAGGCTGGCGCTGATCGTGAAGCTCGGGGAGAGCACCATGGCGACGGCCATCGTCTCGCCGAGGGCGCGGCCGAGGCCCAGCATCGACGCGGAGATCACGCCGGAGCGGCCGAACGGCAGCACCGACATGCGGATGACCTCCCAGCGGGTGGCGCCGAGGGCCAGGGCGGCCTCCTCGTGCATCCGCGGGACCTGGCGGAACACCTCACGGCTGACGTTGGTGATGATCGGCAGGATCATCACCGCCAGCAGGATGCCGACGGTGAACAGCGAGCGCGGGGCGCCGTCGTTCCACTCCAGGATCCCGGTCCAGCCGAGGTAGTCGTCGAGCCAGCCGTACAGGCCGTCCAGGTGCGGCACCAGGACGAGGGCGCCCCACAGGCCGTAGACGATGGACGGGACGGCGGCGAGCAGGTCGATCACGTAGCCGATGGGGCCGCCGAGGCGGCGCGGGGCGTAGTGCGTGATGAACAGGGCGATCGCGACGGCGACCGGCACGGCGATCACCATCGCGACGACCGACGACACGACCGTGCCGAAGGCGAGGACGGCGATGCCGAACTCCGGCGGGAGGCCGCTGGGGTTCCACTCGAAGGTGGTGAAGAAGTTGGCCTCGTCCTTGGATATCGCGAGCGAGGCTCGGTAGGTGAGGAAGGCCGCGATGGCGGCCATCAGGACCAGGACGAGTATGCCGGACCCCCGGGACAGTCCGAGGAAGATCCGGTCGCCGGGGCGGGTGACGCCGCGCGCGGCTCGGGTGTCGGGGGGCGGCGCGGCCGGGCCGGGCGCCGGTGGTGCGGCGGGTTTCTGCGTGGTGATGTCCATCGGGTTCTCCGGTCTGCGGAGCCGCCGGGCGGCCGGACGGCTCGGTCGGAGCCGTCCGGAGCCCTCGGGGCTCCTGTGGGCGGTGCACCGGACGGTGCGGCCCGGCCCGGATCGGGCGCGGGCCGCACACTCGGGTCAGCTGAGGCTCGAGACCGTCTCGCGGACCTTGGTGATGATCTCCTGCGGCATCGGGGCGTAGCCCGCCTCGGCGAGCCGGCCCTGACCCTCCTCGGAGGCCATGTAGTTCAGGAAGGACTTGGTGGCGGGCAGGGTGTCGGCCTTGTTGCCCTTGTCGCAGACGATCTCGTACGTCACCAGGACGATCGGGTACGCGCCCTCGGCGGACGGGGTGTAGTCCAGCTCCAGGGCGAGGTCCTTGCCGGTGCCGACCACCTTGGCGGCGCCGATGGCGGCGGTGGCGTTCTCGATGGTCGCCTTCACCGGCTGGGTCGCCTCGGTCTTGATGTCGACGGTCTTGATGCCGTCCGAGGCGTAGGACAGCTCGAAGTACGAGATGGCGCCGGAGGTCTGCTTCACCTGCTGGGCGACGCCGGAGGAGCCCTGCGCGGACTGGCCGCCCTCGGCCTCCCAGGACTTGCCCGGCTCGTACGTCCAGTCCTTGGGCGCGGCGGCCTTCAGGTACTTGGTGAAGTTGTCCGTGGTGCCGGACTCGTCGGAGCGGTGGAAGGCCTGGATCTTCAGGTCGGGGAGGTCGGCGTCGGGGTTGAGCTTGGCGATCGCCGGGTCGTTCCACTTGGTGATCTTGTTGTCGAAGATCTTCGCGAGGGTCGGGGCGTCCAGGGCGAGGGTGTCCACGCCGGGGACGTTGAAGCCGACCGCGATCGGGCCGCCGACCATGGGCAGGTCGATGCCCTGGCCGTCCGTGCACACCTTCTTCGACGCCTCGACCTCGTCGGGCTTCAGTGCGGAGTCCGAGCCGGCGAACGCGGTCTGGCCCTGCGTGAACGCGGTGATGCCGGCGCCCGAGCCGGTCGGGTTGTAGTTGATCTGCACGTCCTTGCAGGCCGCGGTGTACTGCTTCACCCAGGCGTCGATGGCGTTCTTCTGGGCGGAGGAGCCGGACGCCTGGAGCTGGCCCTTGGCGTCGCCGCAGTCGATGTTCCCGGCCTGCGCGGTGGCGGAGGCGTCGCCGCCGCTGCTGTTGCCGGTGTCGTCGGAGCCGCACGCCGTGAGGGCCAGGGCGCCGGTGACGGCGAGAGCACCGAGAGCGAGGGCCCGCCGGTTCATGCGCTGAAGCTTCACTTGTGTTCCTTCCAGTGGCCGCCGTCCTGAATTCGGCGGCGTGCGAAGTGTGGTGAGGCGGTCCGCCTCGTCCTGTAAGGGTTCCTGTACGGGCGATCCGCACCGCGTAAGGCCGAAATTAGGCAGAAGAGGTGAAGCGGCCGAAGGGCGTACATGAACGAGGGGTGAACCCCTGAGGACGGTGCGGTGAGGCCGCGGCGCGGGCGGTGGCAGGTACGGCGCGGGCGGTGTCAGCGGGCCGGGCGGAGGGTGGCGAGGAGGGCGTCGACGAGACCGGCGTCCATCGGCGAGGTGAGGCGGCGGCGGGCCTCGTCCGGCGGGAGCCAGAGGATGCGGTCGACCTCTTCGTTGGGGGTGAACGTGCCGGAGACCGCCTCGGCCGCCCAGTAGCGGACCCGCTTGGGGCGGCCGTGCGCGAGATAGCGGGTGCTGGGCAGCTCGACGGACGGCACGGCGGTGTACCCGGTCTCCTCGGCGACCTCGCGCAGGGCGCCCGCGAGCGCGTCCTCGCCGCGCTCCAGCTTGCCCTTCGGCCAGGACCAGTCGTCGTACTTGGGCCGGTGGACCAGGCACAGCTCCAGCTCGCCGGTGACGGGCGAGCGGCGCCACAGGACGCAGCCGGCCGCCTCGATGGTGAGGGCGCCGTTCGCGGCGGATGGGGTGGTAGGCACCGGGGGCCTCCCTGTTCCGGGGCGTTCTACGTCGTGCCGGCATGAGGCTGCTGCCAGGCACGCTGGAACGCGTACCGCGCCGCCTCCACCTCATGCCGCTGGCCGGCGTGGAGCACGCCCAGCGCGTACGCCGTCGCCGGGGCGATCCTCGGCGTGCGGGCCGCCTGCGCGGCGGCGGCCGCCGCCTCGGCGGCGTCCCGGTGCCGGTCCAGCGCCTCGCCCGCGGCGCGCAGCCGGGGGTCGCCGCCCGCGGCCGGGTCCAGCACCTCCTGGGCGTACCGGTGCAGCCTCAGCAGGAGCCGCACCTGGTGCCAGGGGGCGTCCTGCGGGTGCGGGGCGGGGTCGGGTGACAGGCCGTGCACCAGCGCCTCCGCGTTGTACGGACTCCCCGCGGTGACCAGCGGCAACGCGGCCACGGCGTCCACGAGCCGCTCCCGCGCGGCCTCGGCGAGCGGCCGCAGCTCGAGATTCGCGGCCCTGCCCGCCAGCGGCACCTCACTGGCCAGCACGGCCACCTGATCGGCGACGGCGTGGAACCGCGCGGACCCGAGCGCCTGCAGCGCGGCGGAGTGCGCCCGCGTCCGGGCGAGGGTGAGCTGCCGCTCCAGGAGAGCGGCGGCTTTGGCGGCGCCTACGGCCAGGGGAACGCGGCCGGGGGCGGCGCCGGATCCGCCTTCGGGACGCGGTGCGACGGCGCGCCGGCCGTCCGGGGCCGGAACGGTGGCGGTCGCGGTGGGGGCGCGGCGGGGTGCGGCGGGGAGGGCCCCGGTCGCGCGGGCCGGGGCCGGGGTGCCGGAGACGGAGGTCGCGGGCCGGGGCGCCTCCGGCGGGGTGGCGTCGGCGGGAAGGGACACACCGGAAGTGCTGGGCGTCGACCGGCGGGCCGAGGGGGGTGTCGGGGCCGCAGGGCCCGAGAGGCGGTGGAGGGCGTCCTGGAGGCGGGCCAGGCGGGTCGTGCAGGCGTCTTCCTGGGAGAGGGTGCCCGAGACCCAGGCGAGTTCCGGGCCCAGTCTCTGGGACCAGGCGGGGTCCAGGGCCGGCTGGAAGGTGTAGAGGCCCGCGCTGATGCGGCGGGCCGCGCGGCGCAGGGCGCGGGCCGCCTCCGCGGAGTCCTCCGGCGTCGCCGCGCCCCGGTTCAGGCGCAGCGCGCGGAGGAACTCGGTGGCCCTGGCCCGCAGATGGCGGGCCAGGACGTCCGCGGGATCAGGGTGCCGCTGTGCCACGCCGGCGCCTCCGGGCGTCAATGAGCATCTCCTGGATGTTCCGCAGGGGCTGGCCGTCCGCGTCCGTGGAGTGCCGCGTCCACTCGCCGTCCGGGCCGAGGTGCCAGGACGCCGTGGTGTCGGACATCCCCGTCTCCAGCAGCCGGTTGAGGGCGGCCCGGTGCGCCGGGTCGGTGACCCGCACCAGCGCCTCGATCCGCCGGTCGAGGTTGCGGTGCATCATGTCGGCGCTGCCGATCCACACCTCGGGCTCGCCGCCGTTGCCGAAGGCGAACACGCGGGAGTGCTCGAGGAAGCGGCCGAGGATGGACCGTACCCGCACGTTCTCCGACAGCCCCGGCACGCCGGGCCGGATCGCGCAGATGCCGCGCACCCAGATGTCGACGGGCACGCCCGCCTGGGACGCCCGGTAGCAGGCGTCGACGACGGCCTCGTCGACCATCGAGTTGACCTTGATGCGTACGTACGCGGGCCGCCCGGCGCGGTGGTGCTGCGCCTCCTTGTCGATCCGTGAGATCAGCCCGTCCCGCAGGGACTTGGGGGCGACGAGGAGCCGCCGGTAGGTCTCGCGCCGGGAGTAGCCGGAGAGGCGGTTGAACAGGTCGGAGAGGTCCGCGCCGACCTGCGGGTCCGCGGTGAGCAGCCCGAGGTCCTCGTACAGCCGGGCCGTCTTCGGGTGGTAGTTGCCGGTGCCGACGTGGCTGTACCGCCGGAGCGTCTCGCCCTCCTGACGGACCACCAGCGACAGCTTGCAGTGGGTCTTCAGGCCGACCAGGCCGTAGACGACGTGGCAGCCGGCCTCCTCCAGCTTGCGCGCCCACTTGATGTTGGCGTGCTCGTCGAAGCGGGCCTTGATCTCCACCAGGACGAGGACCTGCTTGCCGGACTCGGCGGCGTCGATGAGCGCGTCGACTATCGGGGAGTCGCCGGAGGTGCGGTACAGCGTCTGCTTGATGGCCAGCACGTCCGGGTCGGCCGCCGCCTGCTCCAGGAACGCCTGCACGGAGGTGGAGAAGGAGTCGTACGGGTGGTGCAGCAGCACGTCCTTGTTGCGCAGGGCGGCGAAGATGTCCGGCGCGGACGCGGACTCCACCTCCGCCAGGTCGCGGTGGGTGCCGGCGACGAACTTCGGGTACTTCAGCTCGGGCCGGTCCAGGCTGTGGATGCGGAACAGGCCGGTCAGGTCGAGGGGGCCGGGCAGCGGGTACACCTCGGCCTCGGAGATCTTCAGCTCCCGCACGAGGAGGTCCAGCACCTCGCGGTCGATGGACTCCTCCACCTCGAGACGCACCGGCGGCCCGAAACGGCGCCGCATCAGCTCCTTCTCCAGCGCCTGGAGGAGGTTCTCCGCGTCGTCCTCCTCGACCTCCAGGTCCTCGTTGCGGGTGAGCCGGAAGGCGTGGTGCTCCAGCACCTCCATGCCCGGGAACAGCTCCTCCAGGTGCGCGGCGATGACGTCCTCGACGGGGACGTAGCGGCCGGGGGAGGACTCCAGGAAGCGGGACAGCAGCGGCGGCACCTTCACCCGGGCGAAGTGCTTGTGCCCGGTCACCGGGTTGCGCACCACCACGGCCAGATTGAGCGACAGCCCCGAGATGTACGGGAAGGGGTGCGCCGGGTCCACCGCGAGCGGGGTCAGCACCGGGAAGATCTGGTGCCGGAACAGGGTGAAGAGGCGGGCCTGCTCCTTCTCCGTGAGCTCGTTCCAGCGGACCAGGTGGATGCCCTCCTCCGCGAGGGCGGGGGCGACGTCCTCGTGGTAGCAGGCGGCGTGCCGCGCCATGAGCTCCCGGGAGCGGGCCCAGATCATCTCCAGCACCTCGCGCGGCTGGAGGCCGGAGGCGGAGCGGGTGGCCACGCCGGTGGCTATGCGCCGCTTGAGTCCCGCCACCCGGACCATGAAGAACTCGTCCAGGTTGCTGGCGAAGATCGCGAGGAAGTTCGCCCGCTCCAGCAGCGGCGTCTCGGGATCCTCGGCCAGTTCGAGCACCCGCTCGTTGAACGCCAGCCAGCTGCGCTCGCGGTCGAGGAAACGGCCCTGCGGCAGCGGGGCGGCGCCGTCGGGCTGCGCCTCCTCGTAGCCGTCCAGGTCGGCGTCGATGTCGGGTTCCAGGTCGGACACCGTCCCGGCCACGGTGTGCGGCCGGTGCGCGGCGATGGAGCCTACGGAGGGCTGCGAGTGCTGGACCTGTGCCTGGGTGTTGGGCTGGCTCATGACCCCATTCTTCCGCGCGAGGGGCGTCAGGGGCGCGTCGGAAAGCGCGGGTGGGAGCGGTGGTGGCCCTGAGGCGTCCCCGTACCGCCCGTTCACCCGGCGGGGTGAGGGCTCTGCCGCGGCGGGATGCATTCACCGAGCGTCGCAAGGCTGTCTGAATCCGTGGTTACGGCGACATGACGTCCAGGGCAGCGGGCGGTGGCCCACGGGGTGTTCACGACAAGAGGGGGCCGTGCCCCACGGGCACGGCCCCCCGGTACGCGGACGCGTCAGCCGCGCGCCGTCCCGGTCGTACGGCGCAGCACACGGAAGGCCGCGTACGTCAGCAGGCCGGCGACGGCGAGCAGGATGCCCGTGGCGACCAGCTGGAGCGGCCAGTAGTGCGAGGCGGGGTGCAGGTCGCGGTAGAAGGCGGTGGCGCCCATGTCGGCCAGGGTGTCGCGGCAGCTCTGCATCTGGCTGGTGAGGCACGGGGCCGCCGCCCGGCCGCCCCCGGCGGTCAGCACGCCTTCGCCGACGTGGAGGCCGCTCCCGAGCGGTCCCTCGTCCAAGGTGGTGACCCGGGTCACGGACGGCCACAGGTACGGCAGGGCCGCGTGCACGGCGCCCCACAGCACGCCGACGGCGACCGCTGCGGCGGCCAGCGCGGCCGTCGCGCGGCGCAGCACCAGCCCGGCCAGCGCGCCCGCCGCGAGACCGGCCAGCGCCAGGCCCACGGGGACGATGCCGTTGGCGTGGAAGGTGGCCGCGTCGTACCAGGACTTGGTGGTGTCGATGCGGTCCCTGCCCGTCGCCCAGGCCCAGCGGTGCAGTGCCGCCAGCAGACCGGTCCCGGCGACCGTGAGCACGGCCGGGAGGACCAGCCGGGACGCCAGCCAGCGGGCCGGGGAGACCCCCTGGGTCCAGGCGAGGCGGGCCGTGCCGGACTCCGTCTCGCGGCCCACGAGCGCGCCCCCGGCCCAGGCGGCCACCAGGAAGGGCACGGCCAGCACGGCGAACGTCACGTAGTTGTAGACGTCCTTGTAGAGCAGGATGGCGCTCTGGTCGTAGGAGCAGCGCGGGGTGAACCCGCAGGCGTTGTACGCCTTCCACGCCGCCGCGGACGCGTCGGTGAGCGGTCCGCCGAGCCACACCAGGGCCGCCGCGGCGAGCAGCACCAGCGCGCCGCCGCCGATCAGGGACGGGCGGTGCAGCCGGGCCAGCCAGCGCCACTGGCGGGGGACGCCGGCGGGGCGGGCGGCGGCGGGCGCTGCCGGGGTGGTGAGGGCGGCGGTCATACGGCGGCCTCCAGAATCTCGGGCGCGGGGGCCGGGGCCGGGGCCGCGGGGTTGCGCAGGTAGGACAGGACGAGTTCCTCGAGGGACGGCGTGTGGGCGCGCCAGTCGTCGGGGAGCGGGCCGGACGGGCGGATCACCGCGCTGAGCTGGCGGCCGGTGGTGCGGGACTCGACGACCTCGTGCGGGGCGAGGTCCGCGCCGGCGGGGGCGGTCACCCGGGTGTGGGCGGCCAGCAGGTCGTCGATCGCGCCGGAGAGCCGGACCTGGCCGCCGCCGACCAGCAGCAGGTGGTCGCAGGAGTCCTCCAGCTCGGCGACGACGTGCGAGGACATCACCACGGTGGTGCCGTGGGCGGCGGCCTCGCCCATCAGCAGACCCATCAGCTCGTGCCGCGCGAGCGGGTCGAGGTCGGCCATCGGCTCGTCCAGGAGCAGCAGTTCGGGCCGCTTGCCCAGGGCGAGCGCGAGCGCGACCCGGGTGCGCTGGCCGCCGGAGAGGGCCCGGATCCGCCTGCCCGGGTCCAGGTCGCCGCCGGCCACGGCCCGGTGCGCGGTGTCCGCGTCCCAGTGGCCGGGGTTGAGATCGGCGCCCATGCGCAGCGTCTCGGCGACCGTGAGCTGCGGGTACAGCGGCTTGTCCTGGCTGACGAAGCCGACGCGGGGGCGGGCGGTGGCCGGGTGGGCGCCGAGCACGCGGACCGTGCCCTCGGTGGGCGCGAGCAGTCCGGCGGCGAGCGCGAGGAGCGTGGACTTGCCGGCGCCGTTGGGGCCGACGACGGCGCACACGCGTCCGGCGGGCAGCCGGAAGGAACAGTCGCGCAGCGCCCAGGCGCGCCGGCCGAAGCGTTTGCCGAGCGCGTCCGCCTCGAGGGCCGGGACGGTCATGACGGGTCTCCCTGGGGGGTGTGCGCAGACGCGGCGTGCGCGGCCTGCTCCGGATAGTGCGTCTCGAGTACGGCGGTGAACAGCGCGGCGACGTCCTCCCGCTCCAGGCCCGACTCCCGCGCCCGGGCGGCCCAGTCCTCCAGCTCCGCGCGCAGCGGGGAGTCGGCGGGGGCCGCGCCGAGGGAGCGGCGCACGAAGGTGCCGAGGCCGCGCCGGGCCTCGACCAGGCCCTCGCGCTCCAGCTCCCGGTACGCCTTGAGCACGGTGTTCGGGTTGACGGCGGTGGCCTCCACGACCTCGCGGGCCGTGGGGAGTTTGTCGCCGGGCGCCAGCAGGCCCAGGCGGATCGCCTGCTTGGTCTGCTGGACGATCTGGACGTAGGTGGCCACGCCGCTGCGCCGGTCGATGCGGTAGTCGACCACTCGACAACCACCCTTTCACTAATTGAGTAGTGAAAGGGTGGTGCATGGGGAGTGCGAAAGTCAAGCGGGATCCGATCGCGAACCCGGCCGCGCATTCGACCGCCGATCCGTGAACCGATCGGCACGGCCCGTCCGATGAGGAGACGTGAGCGAGATGAGAAGCGACGGCGAGCTGCTGCGCGCCGTCACGGCCGACGGCGACCGGCGCGCCTTCGAGGAGCTGTACCGGAGGTACGCGCCGTGGCTGACCGCGCGCATGCGCACCCGGTGCGCCGACGCGGCCCTCGTCGACGACGTCGTGCAGGAGACCTTCCTCGCGGTGTGGCGCGGCACGGCCCGCTGGCGTGAGGACGCGGCGGGCGCGAACGCCGCCGGCTGGCTGTGGCGGATCGCCTCACGCCGGCTGGTCGACGCGCTGCGCGGGGCCGGGGCGCGGGGGCGGCTGAGGCAGGCGCTGGCGCGGCTGCGCCACCGGGACGAGGTGTCGGCGGAGGAGCGCGTGCTCGCGGGGGTGGAGCACGGGGACCTCGCCGGTGCCCTGGTGCGGCTGTCGCCGGAACTGCGCGCGGTGCTCCAGGCGACCGTGGTCGACGGGCTGACCACCCGTGAGGCCGCGGTCCTGCTCGGCATCCCGCCGGGCACGGTCAAGACGCGGGCCATGCGCGCCCGCAGGCAACTCCGGGAGGCGCTGGCATGACGTACGAGGACAGGCGCTGGCATGTGCCGGAGGACGACCTGCGGGCCTACGCGCGGGGCGGTCTCGAGGCGCCCGCGCTGTGGTCGGCCGACACCCATCTGACGGCGTGCGCGCACTGCCGTGCCGTGCTCGCCGGCCTCGGCGACACCGTCGCCCTGGACGACGGCTGGGAGCGGCTGGACGCCGAGCTCGACGCTCCCCGGCCCGGGCTGCTGGAGTCGCTGCTGCTGCGGCTCGGCGTCCGCGACCACACGGCCCGGCTGCTCGCGGCCACCCCGGCGCTGCGCCGCTCCTGGCTGGGCGCGGTGTCGGCGGTTCTGCTGCTCACCGTGGCCGTCACCGCGGGCCGCCGGCCCACCCTCTTCCTCGCGCTCGCCCCGCTGCTGCCGCTCGCGGGGGTGGCGCTGTCGTACGGGCCGCGGATGGACCCGACGTACGAGATGGCCGTGGTCGCGCCCATGCACGGGTTCCGGCTGCTGATGATCCGCACGGTCGCCGCGCTGACCGCCGGGCTCGGCCTGAACGGCCTGGCCACGCTCGCCCTGCCCGGGTACGGGCTGCCCGCCCTGAGCTGGCTGCTGCCCGCGCTCGCCCTCACCGCCACGGCGCTCGCGCTGTCGGCCCGGCTCGGGCCCGTCCTGGCGCCCGCGCTGACCGGCGGCGGCTGGGCCGCGCTGCTGGTCACGGCGGACGCGGTCCGCTCCGGCACCCACGAGACGCTCGCCCCGTTCACCGCGGCCGGACAGGGCGTGTCGGCGGCCGTCGCCGTGCTCGCCGCCGGACTGCTGGTCCTGCTGAGGGACCGCTTCGACCTGTGCCGGGACTCCGCGGTGTGACCGCGTGCGGCTTCGATCCGGGCCGGGGGCTTGCGGTCCGACCACGTCCGGCAACGGCCTGGGCCGGGGCCCTGTGGTCCGACCGCACCTGCTCCGACCTGGGCTGGGGCCCCGCGGTTCCACCGCACCTGCACCGACCTGTGCCGGGACCCCGTGGTCCCACCGCACCCGCACCGACCTGTGCCGGACCCCCGTGGTCCCACCGCACCCGCACCGACCTGAGCCGGACCCCCGCGGCCCCACCGCACCCGGCGTTCCGACGGCCGGGGCGCACCGCCGCCCCGGTACCACCA